>Ga0315279_10008626_pt1 | contig 12309 bp, 9 predicted proteins | sample YL17G06_20_MG_FD_203694 | JGI IMG/M metagenome (GOLD analysis project Ga0315279, IMG submission 203694) | Sediment microbial communities from Yellowstone Lake, YNP, Wyoming, USA - YL17G06_20 | ecosystem: Environmental > Aquatic > Freshwater > Lake > Sediment | place: USA: Wyoming | collected... | reverse complement strand
CCAATGCCTCAGAAAATCCACCCTTGGAACACGAACAACCGTCCGACGGTCGGACGGATCAGTAGCTTAGCTGAACTGGGCCTGCGCCCAATTCAGGCTGAACCAGTACATTGCCACCAAGCGGTGGCCTGCAATTGAGCGTTCAGCCATGCTCCGGATGAAGGCCGTCAGCCCGGACGTGTTCTTCGACACCGGGCGGGTCGTGCGTACGGCGGCGGGCAGGCAGCATACGCCCGCGCAAAAAAGCAAGACTTGGCCGGGGGGGACCAAGTCTTGCGTATATCCGCTCGGCCGGGGGGAACCGAGCGGGTTTGGGGTATTTGTATGTTCACTACATAATAGGCATGAGTGCGGGGGGTTTTCAAGCGGGCCGGAAAGAATATGAATCTTTTTGTGAGTGATCCCTGATGACATCGACGCAAGGAATCAGGCCCCGCCGGGCGCCAGGATGAAGCTCGCTGCGCGCGTCGGCCCTCACGGTTCGGCCAGGATGTTCCGGGCTATGTCGATCACGCCGAGCCTGGCGACCTCGTCGCGGATCTGGGCCTCCATGGCGGGAAAGTCGCGGACCGGCGGCGGGCTGGCGAGTTGGCTGCACTGGCCCTCGGGCAGCTTCCGCAGGTCCAGGGCGGCATTGCCGGTGGTCGTGACGACCCATCGGCCGGCAGTGAGGTCCTTGCGGAAGATGCTCAGCCCCTTGAGGTTGGGGTCCGTCGACCATGGCGGGCTGGCCAGGCTGGGGTTGATCATCGCCACGGACGCGGCCGCCTGACCCGCGGAATCGGGGTCCGAGAGCGTGTACACGCGGCGGATCCACAGCTTGCCGTCCAGCACGAGGTACTCCACGTGGACCTCCTGGGCGGCGTCGAGGTGCGTGGGGATCGTCTCGACGATGCCCGCGACCGTGCGAACGACAACGCTCACCTGCCCGCCGTTCACGACCAACTCCGTTACGGCGGTCTTGCGCACGGCCTCGTTGTACTGGCCGCGAAGCTCCTGGTAGCGTGCGCTGACCTCCTCGAGCCGCTGGCGATAGATACCGGCGACGATGTTGCCCCGCGACTGCCGCCACAGCGCCACGCCGCAGAGTGCGATGACCCCAACCAGCCCCGCCGCGCGCAGCCAACGGTATGCCCCGTTGAGCATGTCAGACCTCCTCGTCTCGTCGATATTATCCCAGAAGCCGCAATCCGCCCGGGCGCGATGGCGTTCCGCCGGGCGCATGAGCCGGCCCGCGGGCGGCCCGGGGCCGCCGCGGGACCCATTCCACCAATCTAACCATCGGCACGCCGACGTGTTTTGCGAGAGAAGACTTTGGCGGCCTGAGCGCCAGGCGTTGCGGGCAAGGCGCATGGGCTTATAATGTCTCGTGAGCGCGGAAACGCCCTTGGCTGGCCGGGAATGCGCGAAAGGCGGGGGGCTTGCCAAGGACCGCGGGCAACCTGGGTATTGCCCTTCGGGGGCACTTGGGGTTTGATAAGGTCGGCGGCCCGGGAGAAGTCGCGGTAGACGGCGGGGGGTTTGGTGTTGATAGAACAGGCGGGCCGGGCGCGTGATCCCGGCCGGCGGAGTCATGGCAAGGTTCCCGCGGGGCCCTCGCGTCGAGGGCCCACCCGGCAGGAAGAAACAGGAGATGAGATTATGAACTGCTTCCACGTGTTGACGGCTTTGACGTTGGTTGGCCTGATGATGCTAGGCGGGTGCTCGGAGGCCAGGAGCGCCTCGGCGATCCAGTTTGACAACTCGTACTACTACGGCCCGGACGGCAAGTTCCTGCCGGAAAAGGCCAGGGACGCGTACATCGCCCTGATGAAGTACCACGGCTACCCGGCGTATCCGGACATTCGCGAGAAGCTGTGGGTGAGCGACTACGGGACCGGTCAGTTCGCCAAGCTGGGCCTGGGCGCGGTGATGTGGGTGAATAACGAGCGGGACCGGTACATGCTTCAGGACGTGTACCTCATGCCCGGCCAGATGCTGCCGGAGCACTGGCACCTGGACGGCGAGAACGGGAACCCGGCCAAGCGCGAGGGCTGGCTGATCACCCACGGGCTCTCGCACGTGGTCGGCGAGGGCGAAGACAACCTCTCGAAGGAAGTGGTCATCCCCAAGTGCCACTGCAACGGCACCGCCACGGTCAGGCATGAAGTAATCGCGACGCCCGGCACGTTCGTGCCGCTCAACCTCGTGGGCGCCCACCACTGGCAGTACGGCGGGCCCGAGGGCGCGATTATCGTCGAGGTCGCCAACGTTCACACCGGCCCCGCCGTCCGACACCAGGACCCGGCGCTCAACAAGAACTTCCTCGGCAAGTAAGGCGCGGGACGGAGAGCGGAAGAACGAGAGCGTGAGCCTTCGGTTCGCCCTGGCACCTCAAGGCGCGACCTCGGGTCATGGGGACTGTTTGCCGTCCCCGGGCATTGATTGCCCCGCGGGTGAGCCGAAGGCTCATGAAGAACCGTCGCCGGAATGGGAGCCTGGCTGACAACCGACACCGAATGATGACCCGTCAACGGGGAGCCAGGAAACCGTACATCTGGAGGATGCACAAGGCGAACCAATCGGCCTCGATCTCTTCGGTCCGCGTGAGGTCGTCGTTTCCTGTCATCGTGTCAGGAATGATGTTGGGGCGCCTGGGGAAATACCCCGGTCCACCACGCCCGAGAAGAAGGTGGCCCAGTTCATGCCCAATATCCAGGATGAGTTCCAACAATTCGGCTTCGTCCAACGGACCGTCCTTGCGCTGACCCTTGCGCTGTGGTTCGTTGTAACGAATGATATGGGCTGTGAACGGTTCTTTGCCGTCAGCCGCGTCATGACGTATGGTGTAGGTTCCCGCACCGGCTCCGCCGCGATCCTTCGGATCTGCCGGCGCCAAGATGATGTTCTGGCCGATCCTTTCTTGGACGGCGTAGGTGACCCCCGTCAATGCAAATCGCCTCTTGTCGATCTCGTCGCAGAGCCAGTCGGCCCACTCCTCGGGAGTCTTATTGTATGTCACACTCACGTCAGGACCGCCTTTCTTCCATCCTTCACCAGCCCTCTGACCCCAAGTAGTGCGTCAGGAAGGATTGGATATCCTCCCCGAAGGCCTCCCATGCCCCCTTGTTGAGGCCCTTCCTTGCGATCTCGCGGAGCCTGGCAAGAGTGAACCTCGGCCGGGACGTGGCGAAATAAGTGCCGCGTTGTTTGATCATCTTGTCGCAAAACTGGTTCAGAAACGCCTCTTGCTCCCCCGGTGTCATCAATAACACCTTCTTGGCAGCACTCGCAGAGAAGAACGCCAACTTGGCCAGTTCACGCAGGAGGCGCCGGCAGAGAGCCTCCCAGTCATCCATGTCCAGAGGATCGCAATTGAACTCTACCGTCTCGATGCGCTCCTCTCGGATGTCGCTCGCGTAGGGTTTCCCATCCCAAAGTTTCCTGGCATCCTCCGTGAGGCGAATCTCTTTATTACTCAATGCCGGGTTCATGACCATCCGAATATGAGCGTCCGCGCGCAGGAGTTGGTTCTCAAGGACCATGGCCGGACCTCCCACAGCACAGAAGGTGCCGCGGAAAGAAATGAAATCGGCGATGTTGCAGATTTCGCGGAGACGCCAACGTGGTATCGCCCCCGCCATGCGGAGGGCTCCTCGTATTACCTGAGTGGGATAGCGGGCGTTACTGCCCCTGAATACCGTCGCTCGGTTGTCCCGCCGCCGTCACGTCGTTCCGCCGGGCAAGGATGTACTCGGCATCGTTCCGAACGGCCTCCCAAGTGAACCGGTTGCCGCGGAACGCCAGTTGGTCTACACCGGCCTTCTGAAGCAACTCCACCAATTCGGGCGGACACGGTGTTCCGTTTCGGTCGCACACGGCCCCCTTGTCGGTAACAAGCGCGTTAGACGCATATCTCATGGATCGTCCCTTTGGCTATGTGCCCAAGACATGCGGCCTCCTGCCGCACCGAGCGAGGCCCCGCAGGCACGATTCAGGCATAAATTATACTTATCCGCATGCTCGCTGCCGAATCCAAATTCAGGATTTCAGCCACAAATCTCAGCCCATATCATAAGTTACTATAAACAAACAATATACACACTGTCATTCTCTCAAGCTGATGCCGCCGTTGGTCGATATATATTCAGAGATAGATATGGGATTGTCCCGTGCGGATCTCCTACAATACTATTGAGGGAACAAGGCCGGGAGGGTGGATCATGACAGCTAGCGAGACAACCAAAGAGATTGCCAAGTTGCGAAAGAAGCTGGGCGTGAAAAGAATCAGCCATCGCCGGCCGGTATCCGATGAGACGATTCTTCAGGATCTTCGCGCCATCGACGCCCGTCGAAACGGCGGGAAGAACCAGCAGGAGTCGCCACCCCCCGGGCGGGTCGGTAGCGGGTATTAAATCGCTCGTTGGGCCGAGGGGATGAGTCCGGCAAGAAGGGGATTACTGTATCCGAGGTCGAGGCTGTCCGCTAAAGCACTTCTTTTCGAGTGATGAATCGCTTACCCTTGTGCCAATCGTTAGCGCCCCGATTGCGGCCGGGTGTTTAACTACGGCTTTGCCGCGGGGAAACACGCCCGTGCTTGCGCATAGGGCGCCATAGGATCGCGGGCCCGGCGGCCTGTCGCCGGCGCCGCGGAAAAGGAGCTTGCGATGATTCAACTGCATGGTTTTGCGTGGGCGGTTCTGGCCTCCCTTGCCGCCATGGCGATCGTGGGGGTCGGTGCGACAAGGGCCGCCGGCGGGGAATGGTTCGTCTCGCCGGGCGGCGCCGACGACACCCCCGGCACCCGCGAGAAACCCTTCGCGACGCTGGCCCGCGCCCGCGACGCCGCCCGCAAGGCCCCCTCCGGCCAGCCGCGAACGCTCTGGCTGCTCGGAGGCACATACTACCTGAGCGAGACGCTCGTCCTCGATGCCGGCGCCGATGGCGGAACGAAGGAGGCCCCGCTTGTCTTCCAGGCCGTCGCCGGGCAGACGCCCGTCATCAGCGGCGGCCTGAAGCTCCAGCTCACGTGGCGCCCGTACAAGGGCGGGATACTCCAGGCGACAGTCCCGGGCGGGCTTGCGACGGATCAACTGTTCGTCAACGGCCAGCGCCAGCACATGGCCCGCTATCCCAACTACGACGCCAACCAGCGGATCTTCAACGGCTACGCCGCCGACGCGATCAGCCACGAGCGGGCCTCCCGCTGGGCCGACCCCAACGGCGGGTACATCCACGCCATGCACAGCCACATGTGGGGCGACTTCCACTACCGCATCACCGGCAAGGATGCCCAGGGCGACGTCACCTACGAGGGCGGCTGGCAGAACAACCGCCGAATGGGCATGCACAAGACCTATCGCTTCGTCGAGAACATCTTCGAGGAGCTCGACGCGCCCGGCGAGTGGTACTGCGACGCCAAGACCAACACGCTGTACTACTGGCCTCCGGCGGGCGTGGACATGTCCAAGGCGCTCGTCGAGGCGGTGAGGCTGCGGCACCTCGTCGAGCTTCGCGGCTCGGCAGAGACGCCCATCCGCAACGTGACGTTCCGAGGCATAACGTTCCGCCACGCCGCTCGCACCTTCATGGACAACAAGGAGCCTTTGCTTCGCAGCGACTGGACGTGCTACCGCGGCGGGGCGTTCTTCCTCGACGGCGCCGCGGACTGCTCCATCGAGGACTGCGCCTTCGACCAGCTCGGCGGCAACGCCGTCTTCGCCAGCGGCTACAACCGCGGGCTGACAGTCCGCGGCTGCCTCATCGCCGAGGCCGGGGCGAACGGCGTGGCCTTCGTCGGCTCGCCCGACGCGGTCCGCAATCCGCTGTTCGAGGCCGGGCAGCATCAGGCCCTCAAGGACATCGACCGCACGCCGGGACCAAAATCGCCCAATTACCCGGCCGGGTGCCTCGTCGAGGACTGCCTGATCTACCGCAGCGGGCGGGTGGAGAAGCAGACGGCCCCCGTGGAGATCGCGATGGCGGAGTCGATCACGGTCCGCCACTGCTCGCTATACGACGTGCCTCGCGCGGCCGTCAACATCGGCGACGGCTGCTGGGGCGGGCACGTCGTCGAGTTCTGCGACATCTTCGACACGGTAAAGGAGACCGGCGACCACGGCTCGTTCAACTCCTGGGGGCGCGACCGCTACTGGGGCCTGACCGACGTGGACCTGGGCACCGTAACGCTGGGCGAACTCAAGGGCCTGCCGCTCCTGGACGCCGTCAAGACGACGATCCTGCGCAACAACCGCTGGCGCTGCGATCACGGCTGGGACATCGACCTCGACGACGGCTCGACCAACTACGAGATCCGCGACAACCTGTGCCTCAATGGCGGCATCAAGAACCGCGAGGGCTTCTACAGGGTGTGCGAGAACAACGTGATGGTGAACAACTCCTTCCACCCGCACGTGTGGTACCACAACAGTCAGGACGTGTTCCGCCGCAACATCGTCTTTGGGCCATACAAGCCGATTCGCGTGGACAAGCCGTGGGGCAAGCAGTGCGACTACAACCTGCTGCACAAGCCCGGCCTGGCCGAGCCGGCCCCGGCGGAGGCGCTCGCCAAGGCAAGCGGGCTCGACGAGCACTCGCTGGCGGCCGACGCGATGTTCGTGGACCCCGCCGCCGGCGACTACCGCGTCAAGGACGGCTCGCCGGCGCTGAAGCTGGGCTTCAAGAACTTCCCGATGGACCAGTTCGGCGTGCGGAAACCCGCCCTCAAGGCCGTCGCCCGCACGCCCGTGCTGCCGGGCGCCACGAAGAACGCCGGCGCTCCGCCCCAGCCCCGCCCCGTCGGCAGGGATGAGACCGTCTTTAACTGGCTCGGCGGGAAGATCAAGAACGTTGTCGGCATGGGCGAAGTCTCCGCCGGCGGCCTGCCCGGCGAGGCCGGCGTGCTCGTGGTGGCAGTGCCCGCCGACAGCGAACTGGCCAAACTCGGCCTCAAAGCGCAGGACGCCATCCTCGGCTGCAACTCCAAGGCGGTCGACACTGTCGACGACCTCCGCAAGACCTGCCAGGCCGCCGGCGCAAACGGCAAGGTCCGGCTCGAAGTCTTCCGCAGCCAGAAACGCCTGACAATCGCCGTCCCCGCTGCCCGGATGGAAAAGGCGAAATGAGCGCATAATTCGGCGGCAGGACACAGGTTTCCCTTGTGCCTGCCGCACGAAACCGGCAGCGCCTGAATCTTATGTGAACAACTCCCGGTAGCTATTTCGGCAGGATCGTGTCGGGACTTTAGCGCACAACCCGAACCGCCGCGCGCCGGGCGGCTTCAAGTGGGTCAAGGGCAGGCGGTTATGAAATCTTCACAATCGTCGTCGGCACGTTCGACGGCGATTGGTGCTCTGCGAGCAATGACTTGGCGAATCAGCGGATGAAGCAGCGGGTGAAAAAACTCGTGCCGCCCCCAGGCATGGTTTGCCCGGGAGCGGCACGAAGTCCGTCGAATCAACTTTGTCGAATATCTAGAACCACCAGGCCGCGCCGGCCTTCTCGCGGAGGATGATCGGCTTGAGGTAGTTTACGGCCTTCTCGAAGCCCTCGTTGGTGCTCATCAGCGAGTCCTCGTGCTCGATGCTGATCACGCCGTCGTAGCCGTATCGGCGGAGCATGGAGATGAAGGGCTTCCAGAAATCGTCGCCGTGGCCGTAGCCGCACGTGCAGAAGACCCACGCACGATTCTTGACGTCGCCGTAGCTCTGGATGTCCAGGTTGCCCGTGACGCCGGAGTTCCGCGGGTCGATGGTGCAGTCCTTGGCGTGGACGTGGAAGATGCACCCGTTCTCGCCGAGGATCCGGGCGGCCTCGATGGGGTTGATGCCCTGCCAGAAGAAGTGGCTCGGGTCGAGGTTGGCGCCGAGGGCCTTGCCGGCGGCGCCGCGAAGGCGGATGATGTCCGTGGGGTTGTGGACCGTCATGCCCGGGTGGGCCTCGAAGGCGATCTTCGTGCCGGCCTTGGCGGCGATGTCATTCCACTTCTTCCAGAACGGGATGATGACCTGGTTCCACTGGTAGTCGGCCGCCTTGGCGAAGTCGTCCGGCCAGGGGCAGGTGACGAAATTGGGCGTCTTGTCGGTCTTGCAGCCGCCCGGGCAGCCGGAGAAGTTGACCACGACCGTGCCGAGCTCCGCCGCCAACTCGATGCCGCTTGCCATCGCCTTGATGTGGGCGCCGGCGAGCTTCTTGTCGGGATGCACCGGGTTGCCGTGAACGGCAATGCCCTGAACGGTCAGGCCCCGAGCGGCGACCTTGGCCTTGAGCTCCTTGACGCGCCGCTTGCTCTTGGTGATTCCTATCAGGTTCCACGGGTCGCCAGGATACGCCCCGGCCGGCAACTCGAATGCGTCCAGGCCGACCTTCTGGCAATAGTCCAACGCCTCATCCAGGGTCCTGCCGTTGAACAGCGCTCCCATCACGCCAAGCTTCATGGTGTTCTCCTCTTCTGTTGTGTTCGTGCCGCGTTGTGGTTATCGGCCGCGACGCAAGCGGCGCGCATTAGCCGCCGTATCTGGGCCGCGCTCTTTCAGGATTGCCTATTGTCCACGCCGCCACGCCGATTGCAAGGCGCTTGCAAGGATTGTGGCCGGATAATCCGGGCGATGTTGACCTTCCGGGCGTCCGCCCGTTATGATGGTTTTCCGCGGCCGGACACCTGGCGCCCCGGCGGGCGGCGGTTGCACTTCCCTGGGTTTGGCTCACCGGCCCGGCCGCGAAGGAGCGCTATTATGACGGTCCTGCTGGTGATGGTGGTTTCGGCGGCCTTCCTTTTTGGCGCGGGCCGGCTGTACTCGGGTTACATCTCCCGCAAGCTGGGGATGGACCCGACGCGTCCGACGCCGGCGATTACGATGGCCGACGGGCGCGACTACGTCGCGACGCCCACGCCGGTGGTCTTCGCGCATCACTTCGCCTCGATCGCCGGGGCCGGGCCGATCGTCGGGCCCGTCATCGCCGTGATCTACGGCTGGCTGCCGGCCCTGCTCTGGGTGCTGCTTGGCGGCGTGCTGATCGGCGCGGTGCACGACTACCTCGCCACGTACATGGCCACGCGCGAGGGCGGGCAGTCCGTGGCCACCACGGTACGGCGGATGCTGGGGACCGGGCCGTTCCTGGCCATTACCGTGATGATCGTGGTCATGCTGGCGCTGGTGTGCGCGGCCTTTCTTAACCTCTCCGCCACGGCGCTTACCAGCAAACTTCCGTTCGACCGCCTGGACCTGCCTCGCGCCCAGACGCTGTTCCGCGTGGTGCCCACGGACACCAGGGACGTCATTGGTCAACCGGGCAAGCTGGGCGACAAAGACGTTATGGTCCGCCGCCAGGTGATCGACGGCGTGCCCTACGTGCTCTATAACGAGCTCAAGGGCGCCAAGGAAGTGACGGTTGCGAAGGCGAAGATTCTTACCACCGAACAGCGTGACGGGCAGGAGGTGGTCACGGGCAAGGAGCCCGAGTTGGTGGTCATCGGCGGCATCGCGTCGATGAGCGTGGTGTGCATCACCATCGTCGCGCCGCTGGTCGGCTGGCTCTACATCAAGAAGCTCGTCGCGGTCTGGAAGTGCAGCCTGCTGGCGATTGCGGTCTGCGCGGCGTCGATCGCATTCGGCGTGTATCGGCCAATCGCGCTGGATGAACTCACGTGGAAGCTGGCGCTCAGCGCTTACGTTCTGGTGGCCGCGGGCGTGCCGGTGTGGATATTCCTCCAAAGCCGCGACTTCATCAACGTGCACATCCTCTACGTGGGCATGGCGGCGCTGGTGGTGACGCTGGTCGTCGCCGGCATCCGCGGCGCCGACGCCGGCGGGCTCAAGGAGGGGGCCGAGCTGATCCCCGCGCTGAACATCGCCGAGGGCAACAAGGCCAACGGGTTCTTCTGGCCGGGACTGTTCATCCTGATCGCCTGCGGGGCCGTCAGCGGCTTCCACAGCCTCTGCGCGGGCGGCACGACCTGCAAGCAACTTACCAGCGAAAAGGCCACACGCCAGATCGGCTACTACGCGATGCTCCTGGAAAGCTTCCTGGCCGCGTGCGTCATCGCGGTGTTCGTCGTCGGTGCCGTCAAGGCCGACTACATCCGCGACGTCCACCCGGTGAAGCTTCTGGGCCTGGCCAAGGATTCCAACCCCGTTCTGGGCTTCGCCATGGCCGTCGGCAATACGGCGAAACTCGCCTTCGGAGTGCCCATCGCCTTCGGCGCGCTGGCGGGAATGGTCCTGCTGGAAGGCTTCCTGGTGACCACGCTGGACACGGCCGTTCGATTGACAAGGTACCTCATCGAGGAAGTCTGGCGCACGGTCTTCGCCCGCTACGACGTGTTCGCCGAGCCCGTGGCCATGAGAGAACAGCACCCCGGCGACGGCGTGGAGACGCCAAGCGGCGCCGGCGGCCTGCCCGCCTCCCCGAGCGTGGCCGACCAGCCCGCCGCGCCGGGCAAGCCCATCGCCACCAGGGGCGTCTTCCGCGGCCTATGCCTGGTCCTGCGCCAATACTGGGTCAACTCCGGCCTGGCCGTGGCGCTCATGCTCGCCTTCGCCATGACCGGCGGGATGAAGGCCCTGTGGGCAATCTTCGCCACCAGCAACCAACTACTGGCGGCCCTGGTCCTGTCGATCGCCTCCCTGTGGCTGCTAAGGCAGGGACGCAGCTTCTGGTTCGCCCTGGTCCCGGCCGCGGCGATGCTCGTGACAACCCTCACCAGCCTCTGCCTCGAGATCGCCAAGCTGATTCCCAAACTGACGACCAATCCCGGCGAGAGCCTCCCCCTGCTGATAGCCGAGGCGGTGATCCTGTGCATCACCGCGTACCTCCTGATTGCCGGCATCGCCGAGGCCGCTCGCTTCATCCGCAACCGCAGGCGCGCCAGCGCCGCGGCTGTCTAGTACGCATTTCAATAGATTCTCGTGCGGACAGGAAATTCTGTCCGGCGAGGGGTGGGGGGAGGGGACTGGCTCCGTAGTCCCGACGTATGTCGGGACGAAGGTGCCTGTCCCCGCTGTTTGAACGTCCCTCGACCAACGACGGGGACGGGCACCTCCGCCCCGGCAAACAGCGCCGGGGTGTCGGAGCCAGTCCCCTTCCCCCGCCCGCCGCCGTTCCAGGCCTGGCCTATCGGGCGTTGTCCTTGAGCTTCACCCGCTGCTGCGTGCCGTTTGCGCCGAAGTGAACCGTCACGGTGGCGGGGTACTGCCTCTTGCCGCGTTTGTCGATATCGAACGTCGTCTCCGTGGTGCGGTAATCGAAGAGAGTCGTGGCGACCTCGCTGTCGTAGTCCACGTCGCCGTCCCACTGGCGGCGCAGCTCGAACTTGATTGGCTTCGTGCGGTAGTTGCGGATCGTGTCCACCCAATTCGTCCGCTCATCCCAGCCGTCCACCACCTCGTGCGGCGGCCCGGAGACCGCGTGGAAGTGGAAGTTCAGCCGTTCGGTGCCCATCCGCCGCGTCTCGTAGACCACCAGGTCGTCGGGACCTAGGTTGATCTCGATCTCCGCCTTGATCGGCACGTAGCGGATCTGCTGGCGGGCCAGGAAGGCCAGGCCGTCGCCATCGCCGCCGTTGCGGCGAAAGAGGTTCACCTGCCCGTCGGGCAGCGGGCTCTCGCCCAGCTTGTGCTCGGCATCGTTGCGCCAGATGAAGAATCGCACCGGCCTCGGGCCGTACTGGTAGGCCCGCATGCGATACACGATGTCGAACGGCACATCTCGCGCCTCGACGGCCTGCATTCGCTTGCTCCAGCCGTTAGATATTGTCTCCTCGCCCGATACCGAGAACAGGAAGTACTCGCTGAGACCCTCCTTGACGATCTCCGGGGGCTTTGACCCAGCCCGTTCCTGGCCTTCAGCCTGTGAGAAACTCCCATTCAACACTTGTAGTTTCAGTCCGCTGTATTCTTTCCATCCCTTTCCCGGCTGGGGCGCGGGAATGCCCCTTCGCTTTGCCAGCTCGGCGATCTTCTCGACGAGGTTGATCGTGCCGACAATCAGGCGCACGTTGGCGTTCTCGTACTCCTCGCCGCTGTTGTTGAACACGCGGACGTAGCCGCGGAAGTGCAGCTTCGTCTCGTCCGGGTCCGTGATGGCAACGTAGTCCATGCTCCAGGTCAACCCGCTGGTGAAGTACGTCACCTCCACCTTCACCTGCCCCTCGAACTTGCTCTCGACATTCCAGATCAGGTGTTGCGGCTTCTGGCCGGGAAAGACCGTGTCCAGCAGCTCGACGTCGTCCTTGTGCTCCAGCGGGCGGAAGGTGACGCTTGTCGGGTCGATCAGCGTGTTGGCCCAGGAGAACTGTAGCTTGTTGACGCCTTTCTTAAACGTTACATACCG
>Ga0315279_10008623_pt1 | contig 12315 bp, 5 predicted proteins | sample YL17G06_20_MG_FD_203694 | JGI IMG/M metagenome (GOLD analysis project Ga0315279, IMG submission 203694) | Sediment microbial communities from Yellowstone Lake, YNP, Wyoming, USA - YL17G06_20 | ecosystem: Environmental > Aquatic > Freshwater > Lake > Sediment | place: USA: Wyoming | collected... | reverse complement strand
GCCGCAGGTTGACTTTGGAGTGCGGCGGCTGGCTGCCGCCGCTTTGGACTGCGGTGGTTCTACCACCGCCTTGTGCGGCGGCTGGCTGCCGCCGCTTTGGACTGCGGTGGTTCTACCACCGCCTTGTGCGGCGGCTGGCTGCCGCCGCTTTGGACTACGGTGGTTCTACCACCGCCTTGAGTTGGCGGGGTTCTGCCTCGCCTGGGTTCCGGGAGCAGGGCTCCCGCAAGGCAAGGCGGAAGCAGAGCTTCCGCACTCCAAACCGGCGGTCAGAGACCACCGCTAAAATCAATCCAAGATCCAAAATCGCAAATCCAAAAATGGCCGCCCTTTCTTGCCAATCTCGCGGCTGAGAACGTAACGCAAGATTCGCCCTTCAATCTTGCGGCTCTTCAACTCTTCAGCCTCTTCCGCGGCGTGGAAAAGCCGCAACTTCGTAAGGCAGAAGTTGCGTTACGAAGCCGCTGCCACGTACAATGAATGAATGGGGGCCGGGGCGCGGCCCGGCAGATAAGTACCACGGGCGTCTCACCCGTGAGGATCTGCACTCCACGGCCAGGATGGCCGTGCTACAACGCCGTATGGGGAATTACCTACAAATCGCCCTGGGCAAGATTATTGGGACGAAGAACGAGCGCGAGCTGAAGCGGCTCAGCGCGCGCATAGCGGAGATCAACGCGCTCGAGCCGGAGATCGAGCAGCTCCCCGACGCGGAATTCCCTCTCCGCACCGAGCGCCTGAAGCAGCGCCTGGCGGACGGCGAACCTCTCGACAACCTGCTCGACGAAGCCTTTGCCCTGTGCCGCGAGGCGGGCCGGCGCACGCTCAACATGCGCCACTTTGATGTGCAGCTTATCGGCGGCATGGTGCTGCACGAGGGCAAGATCGCCGAAATGAAGACCGGCGAAGGCAAGACGCTGGTGGCCACGCTGCCCGTCTATCTGAACGCACTCGAAGGCAAGGGCGTGCACGTGGTCACGGTGAACGATTATCTGGCCAAGCGCGACGCCGCCTGGATGGGTCCCATCTACCGCCTGCTGGGCCTGACCGTGGGGGTGATTGTCCACGATCTGGACGACGCCGAGCGCCGCCTGGCCTACACCTGCGACGTCACCTACGGCACCAACAACGAGTTTGGCTTCGATTACCTGCGCGACAACATGAAGTTCGAGCTCGCGGACTGCGTGCAGCGCCCGCACCATTACGCCATCGTGGACGAAGTGGACTCGATCCTGATTGACGAGGCCCGCACCCCGCTCATCATCTCCGGCTCGTCGGAAGAATCCACGGAGAAGTATTACCGCATCGATCAGATCATTCCCCGCCTCCAGGAAAAAGAGGACTACGAGATCGATGAGAAGCACCGCCAGGCAACGCTCACCGAGTCGGGCGTGGCCAAGGCCGAGCGGGCGCTGGGACTGGAGAACCTCTACGACCCGGCCAACGTCGACTACATCCACCACGTCTATCAGGCGCTGCGCGCCCACACGCTCTACAAGCTGGACCGCGACTACGTGGTGAAGGATGGCGAGGTCGTCATCGTCGATGAGTTCACCGGCCGCCTGATGCCCGGGCGGCGCTGGAGTGACGGACTCCACCAGGCCATCGAGGCGAAGGAAGGGGTCAAGATCGAGCAGGAAAACCAGACGCTGGCCACCATAACCTTCCAGAACTACTTCCGCATGTACAAGAAACTCGCCGGCATGACGGGCACGGCGGAGACTGAGGCGGCGGAGTTTGAGAAAATCTATAATCTGGAAGTGGTGGTTATCCCCACTAATAAGACACTCATCCGCTATGAGCACCGCGATGTCGTCTATCGCACTGAGCGGGAGAAGTTCAACGCGGTGATCGAGGAGATCAAGGAGTATCACCTGCGCGGCCAGCCGGTGCTGGTGGGAACGATCGCCATCGAGAAGTCCGAACGGCTGAGCGCGCAACTGCGCAAGTCCGGGCTGTTGCCCACACACTTCCAGGAATTGCTCCGGGCCGCGGGGCTGGAAGGGCCGAAACTCGGGAAGTGGGCGGCACAGCTTGCGGCGCGGCATGCGACGGCCATGGAGTGGCTCATCCGCGCCGGCGTGACGGCGTCCAAGGTGAAGAAGCTGCTGGGGGAAGGCCGGTATCAGGCCGTCCTCTCCGGCGCGAACGGCAACCGGCGGGAGTTCCTCCAGGCGGTGCTCAAGCACGGCCACCAAACTTACACGCGCCGGGAACTGCCCCCGGCCGACGAGACCCTGATCGCGCCCATTATAGACCTGGTGAAGAACACAGAAGAGAAATACCTGCCCGTGGTAGATTACTTGTTGGAAATCCAGTGCCGGCCCGGGCGTTTGCTGGCGGCGCTCGAAGAGCGCGAAGTCAAACACAACATCTTGAACGCCAAGCAGCATGAACGCGAGGCGCAGATCGTGGCGCAGGCCGGGCGCGTCGCGGCGGTCACCGTCTCCACCAACATGGCGGGCCGCGGCACCGATATCTTGCTCGGCGGCCATCCGGAGTATATGGCGCGCGAGGAGTATCGGCGGTCGCCGGAAAAATACCGCGGGCAGGGCATCGATCCGGAACCGCCGGAGCGGCCTCCCGCTGGCTCGCCGGAGGAGATCTTCCAGGCCTACGTGGACGCCTACGCGCGCTGGCGCGAGAACTGGGGGAAGTTCGTGAGCCAGTTCCGCCAGGTCACCGACGCCGAGCACGACCAGGTGGTCGAGCTCGGCGGGCTCCACATCCTCGGCACCGAACGCCACGAGGCGCGCCGCATCGATAACCAGTTGCGCGGGCGCGCCGGGCGCCAGGGCGACCCCGGCTCGTCACGCTTCTACCTATCACTCGAAGACGACTTGCTGCGCATCTTCGCCGGCGAGCGCATTTCCAACATCATGCATAAGCTGGGCATGGAAGAGGGCATCCCCATCGAGTCGCGACTGATTTCCAAACGCATCGAGTCTGCGCAGCGCGCCGTCGAGGCCCAGAACTTCGAGTCGCGCAAACACCTGCTGGAGTACGACGACGTCATGAATAAGCAGCGCGAGGCCATCTACGGCCTGCGCCGCCAGTTGCTGGAAGGGAATGAACAGAAGGACTATATCCTCGACTCTATCGACCGAGTGGTCGATTGGCTGGTGAGCACCTTCTGCCCCAAAGAGCAGCGCGCTGACGAGTGGAATGTGAAGGGCCTGCGCACGGAGTTCTGGAGCCGCTTTGGCCTCGACCTGCGGCAGCACGACCTGAAGCTCGAGCCCAAACTCCTGGACCAGCTCACCGAGGAACTGAAGCGCCTGGTGCGGCAGCGGTACGAGGAGCGGGAAAACGTTTGGGGCGCCGAGCGCATGCGCATACACGAGCGCATGATCATGCTCCAGGTGGTGGACGCTCAGTGGAAAGACCACCTGCTGGCCATGGACCACCTGAAAGAAGGCATCGGGTTGCGTGGCTACGGCCAGCGCGATCCCCTGGTCGAGTACAAGCGCGAATCGTTCAACATGTTTGAAGAAATGATGGATCGCGTGGAGGATGAGACCCTCCGCTACCTCTTCCTGATGCGCACGCCGGAAGAAGAAGAGGAAATGATTCGCCAGTACCAGCGGCGCAAGCGGCGCGAGCAGGCCCAGATGCAGATGATCGGCGCGGGAGCCGCCGAAAAGCCGCAGCAGGTCATCCGCAAGGAGAAAGTCGGCCGCAACGATCCCTGCCCTTGCGGCAGCGGCAAGAAATATAAGAAATGCCACGGCGCCGCGACCGCCCCTCCAACCCCTCCCAGCGCCACCAGACCCCCCGCACCTCCGCGCTAGCCGGCCGGCGCAAACGCAGAGGTTCGCCGCCCGTCCCAGTTTGACGAGGCAACCGCAGAGCAGAAGGTCCACGTCACAGGCGGGTGGAGGCGAGAACTTTTATGCAAAGGCACGCAGAGACAGAAGAGTGTGAGAGAGGCGAGCTAGGGCCTTTTCGGCAGGCGTTTGACTTCGATGCCTACTAGGTTCTGGCCCTCGATTTTGAAAACGATGCCTTCCGCGAAGCCGATTTCGCCACCGATTTGGCAGAGTTCATAACGCGCGCAGCCGTGCAGCGCCGCGGCTTCGAGGATGCCGCCGTGAGAGACGACGAGGGCCCGGCCCTGTTCTGGGAGCTTGCGGGCGACACGCTTCACTGCGGCCAGGAACGTTTCGCCCTGCATGCGCAGATAGTTCAACGCTTCAGGAATTTCCCAGCAGGCCGCCAGGGGAATGATTCCCCGCTCCTTGGCGAGCTTCGAAACGTCCGCGTCATACGGTTCCCAAGGGTTGACGGCGGTGAAAGCCTCATCGATCTCATAGTGCTCGAAGCCAAACACTGCGACCGTTTCCCGCGCGCGTTCTTTAGGGCTGGAGACGCAAAGGTCGTAATGAGGAGCGAGCAAGGCACGCGCTCGCAGGGCCAATTCCCGGCCTTCCTCACTCAGCCCTTTGGCTGCGCCCCGTTTGCTGTGCCGGAAAACTTCGACGTACTTCATAAGGGTAAAGGGCGAAGGCTGAAGTGTGCAGGGCCTCGCGCTTCCCTCCGGGTGGTCTACACTCCGGACTTCGAGCGCTCACCCTGTTTCTTTGTCTCGCCAACGATTGCGGCAAGGACGGCGTCTATTTTCTGCCTCTCCCGCACGCTCGCCATCAACCGTTCCGCTGGTACGCTTGCCCTAGTCACCTCCGCCGGGCGAGATCACGACAAACGCGGCGCTGCCCTGCCGGTTGACGCGGAGCAACACCTCACCGGTAGCCTTGGCCGCCAAGCGATCAAAATCCGCCACCGCGGTGACCGGCTGCCGGTTGATGCTCTCGATGACATCCCCCGGCTGTAAGCCCTGTTGCGCGGCAGGGCAATCCGGATCGAGATCACTGATGACCACGCCCCGGACGCTCGGCGACAAACCCAACTGCTGGCGAATGGTGGGGGTGAGTTCTTGCACCGAAATCCCCTGCAACGTGCTCTCGGAGGGAGCCTTCCCGGCGCCTCCGCCCGCCATGCTGACCGGCTGCTCCACCAGAGTCACTTTGAGCGGGAGAGGCTGGCCGTCGCGCAGAATGCCGAGCGTAACCTCCGTGCCGGGGGCGGTACTGGCCACCAGCGAGCGGAAATGGTCAGCGCTGTCGATGGACTGCCCGTTGTAGGTTCGAATGACGTCGCCCTGCTTCACTCCGCCCTTGTCGGCAGGCGACCCCGGCTCCACGTGCTCCACCAGCACACCCGCAATGTCCGGAACCTTGAACTGGCGAGCCAAGGCCGGGTTCAGGTCTCCGGCCATCAGACCCAGGTAGCCGCGCGTGACCTTGCCGGTCTTGATGAGACTCTCCATCACGTGCCGGGCAACGTTGGCCGGAATGGCGAAGCCGACGCCCACCGAGCCCCCCGCGCCTTGCGCTCCTCCCGCGGGGCTGACAATGGCCGTGTTGATTCCCACCACCTGGCCGCGCACATTAACGAGCGCCCCGCCAGAATTGCCCGGGTTAATCGCGGCGTCAGTCTGAATGAAATCTTCGTACTGCTCAATCCCCAAGCCCGAGCGCCCCACCGCGCTGACCATCCCGCGCGTCACGGTGAAGTTCAGCCCGAACGGGTTTCCAAACGCCAGGACCGTCCCGCCGACTTGCAAGGTGGATGAATCACCCCAAGGCACGATGGGGAGGTTCTTCGCCTCAACCTTGATCACCGCCACATCCGTGCGAGGGTCTGTTCCCACGAGCTTGGCTTTGAAGACCCGCTTGTCGGTGAGCATCACTTCGATTTCGCTGGCGCGAGCAATGACGTGGTTGTTGGTGACGATATAGCCGTCCGGCGAGACGATCACCCCGCTGCCCAGCGAGTGCTCACGGTGCTCGCGGGGGATTCCGAACTGCTGGCCAAACATGTCGCCGAAGAACTGGCGAAAGAAAGGGTCGGTGAAGAACGGCGACTGCTGGACTTTGACGATCTGGGTGGTCCGGATATTCACGATGGCGGGCGTGACGGCCTGGGCGATGCGTTCAAAGGCTCGATTCTGTTTCTCGAGCGCCTCGATATCGGGGCCCTCCAGGCCCTGGCCGCCGGCCAGCGCAAACTGCGGAGTTCTGGCGCGGCCGAGGTACAGGACTCCCGCCAGGGCCAAACAAAGAACACCGACCAGTGTCAGGCTCAAGCCCAGGAGGTTTTCACGCAGAAACTGTTTCGTGACGCGTCGCATGGCAGCATTTCTCCCTTCCGGCACAGAGGACCGCTCCCCCCGGAGGTCGGTCCCAGAGGACTATTACATACGATGCGGAGACAACTTCGCAAGGTTTCTTTGCGGAGTGAAGTCTGAGGACGAGCAAGAGGCCCAAGGATAAGAGACGGCTCAGGCGCGGGAATATCGGGCAGGGCGCCGGGTCAGGCGGGTTTCGCAGGGGATTTGAGGAGTTCCGTCAAAACGTCGACCACGCGGGGATCGAAGCGGCCCTGCTCCGCGCCTTTGCGAAGCTCGCTGAGCGCCATGCGCATGTCCCAGGCCTCGCGATAGGGACGCCAGGAGGTCAAGGCGCTGTAAGCTTCGGCCACGCAGGTGATGCGCGCCCCGACCGGAATTTCCTCTCCCTTAAGTCTGCCCGGGTAGCCGTTGCCCACCCAGGTCTCGTGGTGATGCTCCACGATCTCGAGCAGCCGCGGATCGACGTATCCGAGCCGCTTCAAGGTGGCCACGCTTTCCTGGACGTACTTTTCCACCAGCTTGGATTCCTGCTCCGTGAGGCTGCCGATGCGGTTCAGAATGTGGTGGGGAACCGCCTCCTTGCCGATGTCCTGCACGTAGCCCGCAAACAGGATGGTCTTCTTCAAATCCTCATTCAAGTTCAGGTGGTCGGCAATGGCGTACGAGAGCAAGGCCACGGTGCGACCGTGCCCCACCGAGCCATCCAGGGCTTCCGCGGCGAGGATGAGCTCCTCCGGCACGGTGAGGTGAGACTGCACCGAAAGATACTTCTCCGCCAGCGCCGGAGGGACGACGGCGGGGTCCCGCCAGCGGTCCTTGATGCCGGTCACCTCATAGACGGTGATGCGCCGCAGTTTACCCTTGAGCTGGATCTTCTCAAATTCGTCCTTCTTGAAGTTGGCATCCGCGTACGCCAGCTTGATCTTGGTCGAATCCGGATCCAGGGCCAGGGCGCGTTCAAAGTGGCGGATGGCGGTGGTGGCATCGTGCAGTTGGAAATAGAGGTTGCCCACCTCGTAGAGAAGCTCAGGGTCTTCCCCCTCCAGGAGCAGCTTCTCTTCCAGAGCACTCAGGCGTTCCAGTAGTTCCGTGTCCGACTGGCGCCCGTAGCCCATGTTGCGCAGCTTGGCGGCAGTCACAAACGGCTCGGCAGCCTTGTACGTGGGCTCATCAATGCAGATCTTCCCCGCCTGGCAGATCTCCTCCAAGCGTTTGGCCACGTTCACCCGATCGCCGAGCGCGCTGTAAGCCTGGCGACGTACACCCAACATGCCGACGATGGAACTGCCCGTGGCGATGCCGATTCGCATGCGCCAGGGCAGAGACAAGCTTTTTACTTTCTCCTGCATCTTCCACGCCGCCAGCACCGCCAGGAGGGCGTGGCGGTCGTAGTCCACCGGGGCGCCGAACTCCACCATCACCCCGTCACCCATGTACTTGTCAATATGCCCGCGGAAGGCGTCGATGACAGGCTCGATGTGACCCAGAAACGCGTTGAGTTCCTCCAGCACCACATCCGGCCGGTTCTTGTCCGAGTAGCTGGTGAAGTTGGTCAAGTCCGTGAACATGATGCTGATTTCGCGCTTTTCGTAGCGCAACTTTCCCTCGGTGGCCAGCTTCGCCACTACCGGATCCATCGTGGCATAAAGGGCCTTCTCCACTTTTTCCTTCATCTCTTCTACCACGCGGCTGCGCTTAAGCTCTTCCAGCAGTTGGCGCGTCTCTTCAAAACCCTTCACCAGCCGCTCTTGAAGAGAGCCCACCGCGGCGCTGGATAGGATGAGAAATCCACCCCAGATGGCCACCAGCAGGAGGGCGGACACCTGGTTCCCTGCCACGGTGAATGAGCCCGGATAAAAATAAGCGAGCAGAACCATCAGCAAGAGGCAGAGCGTGGCGCCCATGACCGCCTGGCGTTTGCCCATGAAGTAGGCAGCCGCCAGCACGGGCAAATAGAAAAAATTCAGGAAAGCAGTGCGGTTGTCCGGAAAAAGATAAAAGACCGCCACCACACTCGCGGCGATGAGCAGCACAAAGAACAACTCCAAATGCCGGACGAGAAAATTCCGGATCTGAAGGGGCCAACTTCCCATGAGCACGGCGGAGACGCCGCGCTCAACTACGCGGGTGCCGTTCGGTTCGTTAGCGCTCATAATCGGAGTGACCTACTTAAGTGAGATACGCCTCCGATCCTGGGGGGTACTATAGCTTCGGAAGGGGCAAAGAGCAAGGGGTCCGCCGGACCAAGCCACCTTCCCGCGGCCCTGGTGCGCACGGCGTCCACCGGGCCGGGGCCGCAAGCCGGAGAGTTGGCTGATCGAAATTGCGCTTCGGAATCTCGCCAGTGAGGAGTGGGTGAGCCGCGGGACCGCGGGAAAAACTCCTCACCCCAGCCTGCTCCCTCGCCGGGGAGCCGGCGCTAAGCGAACTGCGCCGAGCGCGCCTCCGGTTCGCTACTGGTTCGGCAAAGTAGCGTGCCGGAACGCCAGCGCGTTCACATCGGTGAAGCGCGGAGTGCCCGGCGGCAATTTGGCGATGTCCTGGAAGTCGGTATCAAAATTGTAGCCACGGGTGGGGGGCGAATACACTTTCACACAGCACTTGTAAGCGCCGACCGCCTGGCGCGCGATGTAAAAGCTCACGATGGAGCCGCGATAATTCAACGTTTGGCCACCCCAATCCTCGAGGTAGCGGAGGAAATTGTGGGCGCCGCCGTCCGTCCCAAAGTCCCGAATAGCAGAAGTGGCCCAGGACGGTAGCGGGAAGGATTTGTTCTTCCCACTGATGATGGCGGTTCGATAGTTGGTGGTTCGCGCGCAGCGGTCCACCAAGGCGGTGGTGGAGCAAGTGCATGACGTGCTCCCGCAGTGAGTATCCGGGTACTTGAAGCTCATCTCATCGGTCCAATTGGAGGAAAGCAAAGTCACGGCATCCCCGATCACCGCCGCCGGCACGTGGCACAACCCGCTGGCCGTATTGTCGTTGTACCCGTTCGTCTGGTCGGCGTTGTAGTTTCCCCAAATATAGATGGGATTCTCCGCCGCCACGGTGAACCCTCCCGCGGTCAGGCTGGAGCAATTGGCGTGGGCCCGCGGGGGCAGGTTCCCCAGCGTTCCGTTCACCAAGCGCAGCGCGCGTCGGAAAAAGACGACGCTGTTCTTCTGCGCCTGTCCCCAGGCTGTTCCGGTCTGGCCCGTGATGCGGGACACAGGGGTAGCGGTAGTCATAAAGGCAGGCCAAGGGCTTCCCGTGGTGCTATCGACGGCGAGCGGGTGAGGAGTTTTGCCGTAAACATCCAGAATCCCATTGTCGTTCACGTCCTCTGCCGTATCAAGAGCCGAATTGGGCGTGCCCGCTGAGGCACTGGAATTGATAACATCCTCAAATCCGTATTCGCCAGTCTCATCCCCGCTGGCATTCTGATTGCCCCGGCGGTCCGAGAAATACACAATGTAACCGGACTGATTGAGGGCCAGAGCTCCGCTCGGCGCATTGACGGTGTCCAAGGTATTGGCAAACCACTTTTGCAGGTTCTGCACATTGATCTCGACGATATTCATAATCCCGCCCAGGGCGATAGTGGGGGAAGCCACGGGTGCGGAGGGCGACAAGTCCCGCACTTCGCCCTCCCGAGCGTCATACATGTTGATGGGGGCAAAATTCGTGGCCGTCTGGGTAGCGGCCAACGAGCTCAGGATAGTGGTTGGAGGTGAACCCGATGTGAGTGCCGTCGCTCCGGTGTCACTATAAGACGTCGTCGAGCCCGAAGTTATACTAATGTACCCGGTCTGTCCCCCCGAACTCGTTCCCCGATAGATCCTGTAGCCGGTCGCGCTTGGGTAGGCTGTCCAACTGACCGTTATCGTCTTTTTGCTGCTCGTGGTTGCCTTAGGCGCCTCCGTACCCAAGGTTTCACCCCAAGCGCCCAGGGCGGTGACCTTGTAGTAGTAGGTTGTTACACTTAATGACCCGCCGCTGGCTGTGGCCAGCGTCGGCATTGCCATCTGGACCGGTTTTGCTTTTTGCAGGCGCAGGATGGATTTGTTATTGGTGCACGGACTCGTCCCCGATTGCACATCGCTCGAGATTCCCAGCGAAAGGATTTCCTTGGTAACGTCCTGCCAGGTTCCGGGCGAAGAATTCAGTTGGATTTCAATCTTGATGTAGCCGCCCAGCAGGGTCGTGTTGATAGGCGACATGGAATCGCTGTCGGCTGACCACCCCGGGGATCTTGCCATAGGGGGATTGCAGCCATCCGTGGGGGGAAGATAGAAGGCCCCCGTGGAAAGGGTGCGCTGAACGAGGGCCTCGTCCAAGGGGTAGGGGGCCGTGCTGGTTACCCCCGGCAAGCCGGTGAGCGTGGCCGCGTTGTCGGAGAGCAGAATGCGCAGGCTGGCTTGGTTGAAAAAGCGCGCACTGCCCACGGTGGAGAGGGGATCTTCGCCCACCGGAGGCCGGCGGATGATCTCAACGGGCGTGGCGCCGGCAAACGCGAGGGCCAGGTTCAGTTTCTTCGCCCCCGTCGAGCCGGTTCGGATGTTGCCATTGTAGGTGGTCAAAGAAATCGTCCGCCAATTGGGATTAGCGCTACTACCCGGGCCCCCCAACAGGCTCCCCTCATTCATGGCCAGCGCTCGATAGCTGCCCGGCGTGGTGATCGGGCAGACCGTCCCGGCATAGTTGGTGGCTGTCGCCAGACCGTTGGAAAGCTGTGTTCGGATGACGTTCCCATAGGCGGAAACCTTGTCGTTCAGGATCAGGCCCCCCGAGCCAGAAGAAGGACAGGCGCCCGTGTCAACCTCGGCCACGTAGACGTCCTGGTTGGTGTGCACCCGACCTCCGAAGTTGAAGGGAGGCCCCGCGAAGAAGGAGAGGTCGTTCTCCGAGAAGATGCCGTACTGAAACACCGGGACGGCGACCTCCTGGACTTGCCGGGTGAGTTTGACCTCGGTGTTGTTCGGGCCGGTGGCAATCACGGTGAGCGTAAAGGGCGTGATGATGCCTTGCAGGCCCGCCAGCGGCCCCGAGCCGCCAATGACACCCGCCGTGGATTTCAGAGTCCCATCCGCATTGGTCGAATACGCGATGGTGTATCCCCCCGTGGGGAAAGTCACGCCGGAAATGGTCGGCAGGTAACTTGGACCGGTCAGGACGTCAATCTGCGCGGGAGTGGGCGAAGTGTGGGAAACAAAGAAGCCCGCCAAGTCGGAGCTCATTTTCTCCAACCCGCCTTCCGCCCCATAGAACGCCACCGGGAAAAGTGACCGGGTGCCAGGGCCTCAGCTTGGAGTCCCCACTCTAGGCTAGTTGAGTCACCAGGCCGCAAGCTTTCCGCGTTCCATTACATCTTCTTGCGATTATAGGCGGCGGTCACCGGCACGCCCATGCTTCCGCCCACGCGGCCGAGTTGAACGTCGTAGTGGATCGGATAACCGCCTTTAACGTTTACGTCCTTGGCCTGAATGGCCCCGATCATGTAGCCGTTGCTCCCGCCGCCACCCAAGTCCACCTCTGCGGCGGGCGCGTTAATCACCGCAGAGACGGCTCCGTTGCCGTTTATGGTGACGGTATTTGTGCCAGCATAATTGATCTTGACACATTCGGGCGGAATGCTGCTGGCAATTCCGTTGGAGATTCCGTTGCCAGCAATGCTGAGATTGCTCTTGATGTTCAGGACTACGTAACCTGAAACCGATATATCCCCTTGGGTCTGGCTGAGGCTGTCAATGTCATAATACACAGGGTTGAAGGGATCCGGCCCGCCGGCCAGTTGCAGTTTAGGAGAGCTGCCCGTCATCGAGATGCTGCCAATCTCATACGGATGTGCAGAAGTCCCGTTGCAGGTCGTATCCATGCAGGGTCCGCCCGCCGTGAACGGCGGGGCAGGGCTGGTGTTCGGGAAGGATGCCATCATGGCAGTCCAATTTGCCACTGTTACACTCAAGGGCAGGATTTTGGAACTAGTAGTACATATGTCTGCGCCTCCGCCTCCGCCCCCCCCGCCACCGCCGCCGCCTCCTAGGTCGCAAACGGGCGCTGCGCCAGGGAAACCTGTGCGAAACGTGGGCTGATCCGGTGGCTTCTTATAGGGGCCGTTGACCACCTGGCCTAACACTGAGTTTACG
>Ga0315279_10008622_pt1 | contig 12316 bp, 8 predicted proteins | sample YL17G06_20_MG_FD_203694 | JGI IMG/M metagenome (GOLD analysis project Ga0315279, IMG submission 203694) | Sediment microbial communities from Yellowstone Lake, YNP, Wyoming, USA - YL17G06_20 | ecosystem: Environmental > Aquatic > Freshwater > Lake > Sediment | place: USA: Wyoming | collected... | reverse complement strand
CAGGGTGCGTTCGTCCACCTCGGCGCTGATGCTCAAGCGCTGAAATTCCTGGTTGTTGGCGGCGTAGTGCTTGACTGAGGTGCCCACCCCTTTCGATTGAACGCCGTTGATGAAGTTGACTGCCAACTCTCCGGCCAGGTAGGGATCCTCGGAGAAATATTCGAAGTTGCGGCCCCCCAGCGGCGAGCGCTTCATGTTGACGCCGGGGCCAAGCAGGACATCCACATGCAGGGCGATGGCTTCTTCCGCCAGCGCCGCGCCCAGTTGGCCCAGCAACTCCACGTCCCAGGTGGACGCGCTGCAGGAGGCCGTTGGGAAACAGGTGGCGGGCAAGCTATGCAGGGCCATCGAGTGGATATCGGGTACGCGTCGGATGCCGTGCGGGCCATCCGAAACGATCATCTCGGGCACGCCCAGGCGTTCCACCGGGGTGGTCGACCACGCGCTGGCGCCGGTACACAAGGCGGCTTTTTCTTCGAGCGTCATGCTGGCAATCATGGACTGAATATCGGTGTTCATGTCATTCCTTCCGTTGAGTCATTTCACTTGGAATATGTGTTGTAGACAGAGCGTACCTTGAGCGCTGCCTGGGCCGTGGCTAAATCCCATCCGGCCGGCAGGGGAGCCGTGACACTGATGACTTTCTGGGCCGGCAGATCGAAATAGTTGTCACTGAAGATCACATCGGCGCCGGTCAGGCTGCATTCCACCAGGCGGGCCAGTGAACGCGCCGACAGCTCGATGGCAAGCAGGCCCTCCTTCAGCGTCACATCGGCATTGATCTGCGGATCGACCAGTGACAGGTATTTGGTGGGGACAAAGACAGCGGTTTGCCCGGCCAGGCGCCGGTCTGCCTGCCATGACTCGGCCACAAACACCAGTTCCCGGCGGGTATCATCATTCAGGAATCCGGAAAAATCGAGCTTTTCGACAGCCGTCACGCCCAATGGTTCCACGTGCGCGGCTTTCTCACCTGAGGCCAACATCTTGCCATCCAGAGTCGCCAGGGCCCAATGCACTGAACCCTGCCATTCTTCGAGCAAGTCGCTGCTGAGGAAGATCGACTGACACGGAGGGGCGTCTTCAATCGAGAGCAGCAAAGGCGCATAGAAACGGCGGGCGGTGTAATGCAAGGCTTTCCAGCGGCCAAAATAGTCCAGGCTGGACCACGACGCGACCGGCCAGCAGTCGTTCAACTGCCAGTACAGCGTGCCCGATACGCGCCGGGTATGCCTGCGCCAGTGCTCCACCCCATAGCGAATCCCTTCGGCCTGCAAGACCATGCTGAGATACACCAGCGATTCGAAATCCTTGGGCAGGCGGAAGGTGTCCAGCATCTGGCCCACCATCACCGAGTTGCCGCTGGCGCTTTTCTGGTGCTGCTCCATGATGTAGGAGGTCATGTTCCAGTCGGGTTCCGCCGCGTAGGTGCGGATGGTCTCCAAAGGCGGCAGGGCTTGGAAGCCAAACTCGCTCATGAAGCGCGGGTACTGGCTGCGGTACGCCGTGAACGGCTTGCGCCCATGCCAGACATCCCAATAATGCGCATCGCCCTGAATCTGGCCGTTGGGAGTCTCGAATGGCGTATCTGAGGAAGGTGAGCTGGGCCAATAGGCATGGTCGGGGTCTTCAGCCGCGCACCACTCCGCCAGCGTGTGGTGGAAGAAGCGGTCATAAGCGGCCTTCAAATCCTGTAACTCAGGCTTGTCCCAGTTCCACTCGGCCCACCCTTGCTCCATTTCGTTGTTACCGCACCACAAGGCCAGGCTGGCGCGATGCCGCAGGCGTCGGATGTTTTCGACCACTTCGACGCGGACATTCTCAACGAAGTCAGGCTCATCGAGCGGGTAAATGCTGCACGAGAAGACAAACTCCTGCCAGACCAGGATGCCATAGCGGTCGCAAAGATCGTAGAAGCGCTCATCTTCGTAAAAGCCGCCGCCCCACACGCGCAGCATGTTCTGGTGCGTCTGGGCTGCAGAACGGATCAGGCCCTCCAGGGCAGCCTCGGTCAGCCGCGTGGGGAAGGAATCGGCCGGAATCCAGTTGGAACCTTTAGCAAAGAGCGGCTGGCCGTTGACCACAAAAGTGAACGAGCGCCCCCATTCGTCCGGCTCCTGCCGCAGCTCAATCGTGCGCAGACCCAGTTGATAGGTCTCTTCATCCAGGATCGCCCCAGACCGGTTCAGTTGCACCTGAACATGATAGAGCGGTTGATCCCCCAAACCGTTCGGCCACCAAAGCTGCGGATTTTCGATTTCTAGCGCGAGGCCGTTGTCGGTCGCGGACGCCAAGGCAGCGCTGATCGTGCGTGCCGCGCCGTCAGGCGCGGTCACCTGCAGAAGGGCCGAAAGCCCGGAGGTCCAGTTCTCCACCGCCAGGCGCGCCTCCACCCTGACGACGCCATTGACGTGAAACTGGCGCAGGTGGACTTCCGAAAGGCGGGCGGAATCAAAAGCCTCCAGGCGGATGTCTTTCCAGATGCCGACCGGCGGGAGCTGCGGCCCCCAATCCCAGCCGAATTGGCAGGGCGCCTTGCGAACATGCGGGCCGCCCGCGATGGCCTGTGAAACACCGGGCAGGCCGCGGACAGCCTGTTTCTGAGCCACATGCCTCACGACGGACTCCAGATCGATCCGCAGCTCATTCCCTTCCGCCTTAAGCAGGGGCTTCACATCCCAGCGATATTGGCGGAACATGTTCGCCGCGTGGCCCAGTTCGCGGCCATTCAGGCTGACGGTCGCCAGGGTATCCAGCCCGTCGCAAATCAGCCAGATGCGCGGCTGGCGCAGAAGTTCGGGTGTGACGGCAAACTGATAGCGATATTCCCAATCTGCTTCGGCCACCCACTGCACGCGACGCTCATTATCGCCCACAAATGGGTCGGGGATGCGGCCCAGGGCCAGCAAGTCGGTATGCGCGCCGCCGGGGACGGTGGCGGGCAGCCACTCTTCTGTGCCCGCCTGGCGAAACTGCCAGGCGCCTGTCAAAGATTGCATGCGCATCATTCGCTCGAATCCAAAGTCAAGAGGAATGGACTACACAGTTGAGAGATCCCATACTTCATGGATCTTTGGAACATCACTGATCAAGCGTCTGGTGTACGTCGCTTTCGGATGGAGAATCACATCATCGGCACATCCGCTTTCAACGAATTTTCCATGCTCCATAATATATACAACGTCAGAAACATAATACGCCAGGCCAATATCATGAGTGATAAAGATAACCGTCATCCCGATTTCGTTACGCAATTGCATCAGCATATCCAGGATGGTCGCGCGTGAACAGGCATCGATCATCGAGGTGGGCTCATCAGCCAGCAGGATCTTGGGCTTCAGCAGGAAGATACGGGCAATCATTAAACGCTGCATCTGTCCGCCGGAAAGCTCAAAAGGATACTTGTTGGTCAATTCCTCGAACTTCAAGTTGACAAAGCTGCACGCCTCGGCCATCATCTCTGTCTTTTTCGCACGCGGAAGCTTTCGACCGCCACGCATGTGAATACAATCCAAAAGCACGGCATCAATCTTGTTAAACATGTTGTATGAACAGTACGGATCCTGAAAGATCGCCTGAATATTCCTCCAGTATTCCTGTTTCTTCTTTTGAGTCCTGATATCACGCTTCTTCCCCTGGAAGTAAATATCGCCCTCAGTAGGATTGATTAATCCCAAAAGCATCTTCGCCAAAGTGGTCTTTCCGCTGCCTGATTCGCCCACGATCGAGACGACTCCGCCCTCACAGAGCTCCATATCCACATGATCAACGGCGACACATTTCTGGCGGCCAGCTCCAAATACCTTGGTAAGTCCTGACGTTCTCAGGCATACACTTGTTTCATCGGGCATTCTGATAGGCCTCCTTTGAGTAGACCTCCCTCAGTTCTCCTTCCGAGAGGATACAGCGGTACGCGCGACCGCCAAATATCTCGCGAAGACCGACAGAAGTCACCTTGCATTCTGGCATGACATATTTGCAGCGGTCAGCAAAGTGGCAGCCAGACGGTGGGTTCTTGAGATTAGGCGGTACCCCTGGTATGGCTGTCAGTTTCGTATTCCGCAGGCCGCTTTCCGGCACAATGATCGAGCCCATGAGACCTTTGGCATACGGGTGGAGCGGATCGAACACGGCTTCTTTGGCCGTGGCCTTCTCCACGATCTGCCCGGCGTACATGACCATAATATCATCAGTCACGTTGTAAAGCAGCGGGAGCTCATGCGTGATGAAAATCATCGATTTGATGAAACCATTTTCCATCAAGTTCTTCAGCATCTTGATGACCATCTTTTGTGAAGTGACATCGAGTGCGGAGGAAGGCTCATCGGCAATCAGCACCTTTGGAGAGAGAATCACCGACACCGCGATCACCGTGCGCTGTTTCATACCGCCCGAAAGCTCAACGGGGTATTTCTGCAATACCTCCGCTGGAAGCCCCAGGGTTTCAAAGGATGATCTGGCGAGGTCATGGACCTCTTTCTTGGTTTTGTATGGATCATGCGCTTGAACAACATCTTCAATAAAGTTGATGATCTTCTGGGTGGGGTTGAGCGCGTTCATCGCGGACTGGGGGATATAGGCAATCTCCGTCCCCAATATCGATTTACGAACATCATCCGGGTCCATCCCAGAGATATTCCGTCCGTCGATGATGATCTCGCCGCTGGTATAGTGCAGCGGAGGGAAGTAATAACCCATCAGGCTGAGCGCCAGTGTCGACTTTCCGCAGCCAGATTCTCCCGCAATTCCCAGCGATTTCCCGTCTTCGACCTTCAGAGAAACATGGTCGACCGCATAAATATTCTCCTGGAATCGGGTGATGTATTTTGTGGTTAGTTCCTTGACCTCTAGCCTTGGGATTTTCATATCAATTACCCACTCCAGCGCTACGTCTTTCATATCAATTACCTAGTCTCTCAATGCCGGGTTGAATACCTGGTCAAGTCCGGTATTCATCAAATTCATCGAGAATGTAACTAGAGCAATCGTTACTATGACGGGGAAGTACGCCCACCATTTTCCGAGTATTTGCGCCTGGTAGATCATCGCCCAGTTCATCATCAAGCCCAAAGTTGGCACTTCAGTCGTTCGAGGTCCCAACCCAAGGATCGACAACCCGGCCTCCGTCAGGATACCCGAGGATATCTGCAGGATATACGCCATGACGACATAAGAAGCGATGTAAGGCAGAACATCGTAAAGGATGATGTGAACGATCGAATGCCCGGATAGTTTCGACAGGTTGATATGGTCGCGATTACGCAGTGAAAGCACTTGCGCCCGCACTGCACGAGTAGTCCATACCCAGGAGGTAAACCCGATCACTACGGCGATCGTGAACGCACCGCGATGTTCCTGCCCGATACTGAATGAAATCAGGATCAACAACACAAAGGTGGGGATGACGGTAAAGAGATTGGTGAAAAACATAATGATGTCGTCCACCAGGCCACCGATATACCCCGCCAGCAATCCCAAGGTCAAACCGATCAGGGTTGCGACGGTCCCGGCGACAAGACCGATCTGGAGCGATACGCTAGTGGCCTTCACCAGCTCCGTCAGCACATCTCGGCCGAAGTTGTCCGTTCCCAGTGGTAACACCCGCACGTTCGGAACCTGGCTGACATTCGCGTAATCAGTCTGTGCGACTGAACCTACCTCCTCCAAGGCACCCGTTTGCGCGTTCTTTGCTGCAATGCTCACCCCCTCGGTGGATAGAATCCCTCTGAGCGAGGTATCGAGCCTTTGATAATATCTTTGCTTGGCTAGGGTCATCCCCGAAACCTCCTTTGTGGGATCGTAATTGTTCGCCCACAGATCCAGGAGACTCTTGGTATCCGTGATATCGATCTGATTTTCAGGAATCCCATCTGCCACAAGCCATTCCTTTATGGCGGTGCGGTCCGCGTCGCTCAACTTGCTGGCAATTCGATTAGCAGCGGCATTATCCAAATTAAGGGTGTATTTAGGGGAACCAATGCTGTCATAGACATTCACATAGATGCCAGGCGGGAAGAATGTACCCCGAGCGATGATTTCTAGTGGAGGATATTTGACGATCAGCGGATAAACGATCACGATTAACAGCATCGCCACAAAAATGGAAAGACCGACGATAAACTTACCGGAGTGAAAAACTTGTTTAAGCGTATGTTTCATGACAGCCTCTCTACCTAATCCGCCTGCGCTGCTTTGATTCGCGGGTCAATAAAACCATAAAGGATTTCGATGAGAAAGGTTGCGATTAGCACCATCAGCGTGATGATCAGCGTAGCTGCTGAGATCAGCGGATAATCTTGCCCCATCACAGCATTTAGCATTGTGTAACCAAGCCCCGGGTAACTGAAGATGATCTCCGCCACCAGCGCGCCGCCGACCATGGTACCGATCGATAATGCCAGGCCGGTGATCTGGGGCAGCATGGCATTCCGAAATACGTAACCGACGATCTTGCGGTCTTTGATGCCCATGAAACGGCTGTATTTCACATAATCCGCATTCAATTCATAGATGGACATGGAGCGCATGCCGATCGCCTGGCCGCCGATCGCGATCAAAACGATCGACCAGAACGGCAATTGGTAATGGACGATCACAGACCACATGAATGACCAGGTAAAGCTGGGAATCAGGTCAAACCCATATCCACCCGAGGTTGGGAACCATTTTAATCCGACTCCAAAAATGACCAGCAAAATGACTGCCATGCCAAATGCCGGGAAATTGCTCACAAAAATACTGACGGGCATGAGGACTTTATCAAAGCCTTTTCTAAGATAAGCTGCCAACGCGCCCAGTGTGTTCCCGATCAGCCAGCCGACGATGATCGCCGGGAACTGCAGGCATATCGTCCACCAGATGGACGCTTTGATAACGCTCGCCACCGTTCTGGGATATGCGCTGAACGAGAAACCAAAATCGCCGTGGAACACATTCTTCACGTATATAAAGAACTGTTCGAGCATGGGTTTGTTGGTGCCAAACAGCTCCGTGTATTGCTGATAAATCGCTTGGACCCCGGTCGCATTGGTCATGCCCTGGGCCATCCTTGATACCATGGCTCGCACAGGATCTCCCGGCATCAGGCGTGGCAGGATGAAATTCAGCATGAAGGCGAAAACAAGAGTGACCGAGAACCAAAGCAGCTTGCTAAGGAAATACTTTCGGTATCCTTCCACGCAACACCTCGTCGTAGATATCACCTGCAGTCATGTCTCGGAGCTGGCGGAACATGGCCGATGTAGCCAAACAGCCATGTCCCGGTGTTGGCGAAACATGGCTGTTGGGACTAGATTACGCTTTATTTGACAAGCTTCAGGTTATAGAGACCTGCGATACTCCAACCGTCGGTCAGATCGAGCGGCGGGACGGGCGGATTGGTGCCATCACCCTTGTGAGGGAAGCCTGTCCAAACGCTCTCGTTCACAGCATGGAACGATTGGGGACGGTACATGAGCGTGAAGGAGGGAACATTGGTCAGGTAGATCTTGACCAATTCAGTATAGTCGGCCTTCAGCTTGGCGGTATCGGCCAAAGTGGGGATCTCTTTGATCAACTTATCGGCAGCAGGATTGCTGTATTGACCCCAGTTGCCGTTCCAGTTGTTCGCCGCACCAACAAATTCAGAGCTCATCAAATGGCGGATACGTCCCCAAGGCTGGGTCGGGCCAGCGCCATCACTCCACATCATGAAGATCTCATAGCCGGCGGGGAGAGGTGTATCCGATTTGGTGACGACGGTCTGATACACGGACCATTCAGGATAGTTGGTCGTGATATCAATACCGATCTTTTTGCCGGCGGCAGCAACCACTTCAATCGCAGCCTGCCAGTCGGACCAGCCATTCGGGCAGGTTGCTACATAGTGAAGGTCCTTGCCCTTGTATTCACGCCAGCCATCGCCATTGGTATCCTTGATCCCGGCAGCATCCAGCAGTTTCTTGGCGCCTTCGATGTCGTTGCCAGCCCACTGCAGGTCCTTGACAGCCGCGTGGTCATACAGGGCCTGTTCGCCGTCGGTCGGGTTCATGAGGGAGCGCGGAACCTGATCGAAGGTTGCCGATTGGTTGGTCATGGCGTTGGCAATGATGGTGGGATAGTCAACCGCCATGGCAATGGCTTTGCGGACTGCAACCTGGTCCAAACCATAGGCCTTCAGGTTGTAGTAGGCGGTTGGGAGGCTGGCGCCAATGCCATAAGGAGGCTCGGGCAGATAGGTGGAGACGGGCAGCGCATAGTTGAGCCACAAAACCTGAATATTGGAGTTGAACTGCTGGCTGACATCCACCTCACCTTGTGCCAAAGCAACAGAACCGGCGGCGTTATCCTTAAAGATCGTATGCGCCAGGTACTTCGGAACAGGCAGCTTGCCCCACATGGAAGCATCCTTACCCCAGTAGTTGTCATCACGAACGAGGACAACCTTCGTATCGTCAGCGAAGAACTTGTGATAGGGGCCGGAGTAAACGACGTCTTCCGCGGCATCCGCCATCAACTTGGTGGCGTCGCCACCGACGCGCGCTTCCAGTTTCTGGGTCCAGGCTTTCTGGATGACATAGTTGGTGCTCAGGTAAGCACGGACGAGCAAAGGATTGACGGCTTTGCCGTTCGCATCCAGTTTGGCCTTGACCTCGACCGTGTGAGCATCAACAGCTGTAATGGTGTCGATGTAATCTTTGTTGGCAGCACCGAATTGGGTATTGTACTTGATATGGGTGGCCCAGGTATAAGCGACATCATCAGCGGTCACCGGGGTGCCATCGCTCCAATGTGCGGCAGCTTTGAGCTTGAAGGTGATCGCGGTCATATTGGCATTCCATGACCAGGAACCGTCTGCCAGCAGAGGATACACCTTGCCATCGATCATATTGTACAGGTACGGGGTTTCGAACATGGTGACGCGGGAGCTGTCCTGCTGAGCTTGAGTCATCGCATTGTTGTTGTTGGAGGAGTACGGATTCCAACCAACAACCGCACCCCACTGTTGACCATTGAAGTACAGGGTTGCATTGCGGGGCAAAGCACCGGCCGTGACCGGCGGAGGCACTGGCGTGACCTCGACGACCTTCTCGACCACCTTGGTCTCCACCTTGGTGATGATCTGAGGCGTGGGCGCAGCGGCCGGGGCGCACGACGCCAGCAGACTCAGGGCTACCAACAGACACACGATGCGCAAAACTGACTTACGCATTGCAATACCTCCTCCTTTGAGAGTATCGGATAGGTCTGGGAACTGACTGACGAACCGTAATCTGTCCGGCTTCACCTCCTTCTCTCCTTCGGTCAGAGCTGCGACCAGCGCCGCTGCCCGTTCAGTCATTCTCCATTTTCGCCGTCTTGCTGTATGATGAGCGGACGCTGGTGACTGGACGGGGCTCCCACGGAAACAACGGGCACGCTCCGGGCGCTGCGTCTTGTGGGGGGAGATGCCGCTTTCCGCCAGGTCAGCCGGTATCTCCCCTTCCATGCGTTTATCTGGGCCGCCATTGCCCTTACCTCTACGCGCCCACAAACCCGGGCGCTCTTCCTGGGCCGCTTACCCTCCTTGCCCGCCGTGCTCTCGGTCGGCACGATGCTGCGCTGGTGATTGTCGCGGAGCACCGCTCGAATTCCGCACGACCAGTTCGGCAGGCAACACAGTTCTATACACAGGTGCCAGCGGATCCGGGGGATCCTCCAACAGCTTTAGCAAGAGATCCGCCGCTACCGAGCCGAGACGCTGGATGGGCTGGCGCACCGTGGTCAGCGCCGGCTCTACGGCCGTGGCGACGGAGACGTCGTCGAAACCAACCAGGCTAACGCTCTCAGGAACCCGCAGACTTGCTTGCCGAAGAGCCTTCAGCGCCCCAATGGCCATCGAATCGCTGGCCACAAAGATGGCCGTGGGCGAGGCCGAAAGCAGCCGCTGCACCCCCATGGAACCGCTGCTTTCTGTGAAGTCGCCTTCGAAGATCAGGTTGTCGGCCACCGGGAGCCGGTGAGCTTCCAGCGCCTGACGGTACCCAGCCAGGCGATCCTGGCCGTGGCATGTGTTGAGCGGGCCCGTGATGGCGGCAATGCGTTGGTGCCCCAGACCGATGAGGTGCTCCACCGCCATGCGCGCCGCGCCGACGTTGTCAACGTCCACATAGTTCACGCGTTCGTCGGGGTGTCGTCCCACCATGACAAACGCGACTCCATCCTGCAGTAGTTGCGGTATGAGCGGATCGTCCAGCCGGGTCGAGGCCACGATGACGCCATCCAGGTGTCCGCTTCGCACGACACGCCGGTACATTTCTTTCTGGTCGGCCGGACCGTTAAACAGGGAAAGCATCAAATGATAGTTGCGGGCGTTGCACGTCTCCGTTACGCCGCACAAGAAGATAGGGAAGAAGGGGTCTGTGAAGAGGGTCGTGACGGCTTCGGGGATGATGACGCCGATGATGTGCGTGCGGCGGGTGACCAGACTGCGGGCGGCGGCATGGGGTTGGTAGTTGTTCTTGCGAACAACCTGCCAGACTCGCTCCCGAACTTCAGGCCGGACGTTTGGGCTGTCGTTGACGACGCGCGACACCGTCGAGCGGGAAACCCCGGCGAGTTTGGCTACTTGCTCCAGAGTCAATGCCATCGCCACACCACATCTTCTTCTTGGGAGCGCTCCCATGGCTTCGCGAAAAAACAATCTGACAGGCCAGGCTTCCTATCAGATGCCGATGCCGGGTGAAACACTCTCGCGGCCTCGCTGAGAGATGCCTGCCAAAGCAGACTCATCCTTGAATTGCGCCGGTCCTGGGAGCGCTCCCACGCACTTCCCAAGAAAGGAAATCAACTCGCGGTACTCGCAGTTTCCCCTTGGGAGCGCTTCCATCTTTAGTATAGCACAAAACCGGCGTTTTGTCAATAGCGGTTTCAACGAGGGTGTGGAAAAAGGGGGAATAGGGGGCAGAAGCTCCTCTGCAGGAGGAGGAAATAGGGTGTTGATGGAATAGTGCGGGCGTGTAGGAGCCCGTTCCAAGAGCTGCCGTGGGTTGGATGTGGCCTGTTGATAGCCAGGAGGCCGCTCTTGGCGTGCCTCTTTGCTCAGCAGACGCACCTCTCCCTTGGCTTAGGCCAGCGCTTGCGCGCGGCCCTTGAATGGCACTCCTGTCAGCAACAACACCATTCGTTTGAGATTGAGCACGATGGCAGTCAGAAAGCTCTGTATGCCGTAGCGCACGATGCTTACATAGCGGCACCGCCTGAGGCCGTGGCCTTGCTTGGCCTCGCCAAACTTGCGTTCTATCTTGTAGCGTTCTTTCAGCCCTTGCCGGTACTGTGGGGTGGCTTCGAGTTCTAGCCAGGGAGCTTTGTTGGGGTCGTTCTTTTTGGTGCGATAGTCGTGCAGACGAATGGCCGAGTGAATGCCTTTGCTCCACAAGAGGACATGATTGTCACTGTCGTCATAGCCGCGATCTGCCGTCACGATGTCGACGGGTAACCCTTGGGCCAGGTCCTTTTCCAGCAATACGGGTAGTAGGTGCCCATCGTACGCATTGCCAGGCGTAGGCACTATGCTGGTGATCAGCCCCGTCTCCGCGTTGAGACTCACGTGCGACTTGTAGCCGCAAAAGTACTCGGTCTGCTGCACTTTCTTACCGTTTTCGTCTTTCTTCCAGTGGGAGCCTTTGACTCCCCATTTGGCGTTGGGGTCGCGGGGAGGCTTGCCTTGCTTGTCCTGACGATGTTCGTCCTTCTCCACATTCACGTCGGCGAGCGTGTGCACGCTATCCATGACCTGAATCGAACCAAAGTGAATACCCTGCTCCTGCGCGATGCCGATGATCTCTGCGAGTAGCTTCTCGAACGCTGCCAGTCTGCCATTCTGTATGATGCGGCTCTTGAAAGCCGTCAACGTCGAATGGTCGGGTGCCAGTTCGTCTGCTGCCAGACCCAGGAAGCACTTCACCGGTAGATTGAAATTGGCAACCTCCTCCACTTGTCTCTCGGAAAGGTTGTACAGGTAGGCCACCAGCAGCATCTTCAGCAACGTGGCAGGATCGTACGGCGGACGCCCCTCCAGGGCTCGCCCACGGTAGTACTTCACCAGCTTGTATGTGAAGCGTTGCCAGGGAATCGTCTCGTCCAGTCGCATCAGAAAATGATCGCGCGGGATGATCCGGTCGTACACCAACCTGCCAAAGAAGGAGTCCTCACCCTGTTGCTTGAATCGCTCTTGCCTCATGCTGCCTCCTACCAGACTCTGCCACGCTCTGCTCTCAGTGTATCCCTTCTGCTCTCTGAAGGCAAGTGAGACCGAGTTATTCAACACTCTCCTCCGACGGTATTTGACCGCCGACGT
>Ga0315279_10008621_pt1 | contig 12317 bp, 7 predicted proteins | sample YL17G06_20_MG_FD_203694 | JGI IMG/M metagenome (GOLD analysis project Ga0315279, IMG submission 203694) | Sediment microbial communities from Yellowstone Lake, YNP, Wyoming, USA - YL17G06_20 | ecosystem: Environmental > Aquatic > Freshwater > Lake > Sediment | place: USA: Wyoming | collected... | reverse complement strand
TGCCACTAGAGTTGGCTTGACCTCCATCTTCATGAGCTTCATGCCAATGCGGCCGACCGTGGCGCGATAGCGATTGACGCCGTGTTTGTCGTGCGCGGCCTTGGCCTCCTTAATCAGCACCTTGAGGTGCTTTTTATCGGCACTGCAACATCGCCCGAGTTCCTGGTCCACGGTGAATAGACGGACCACAACGAAGACCACGGAGGTAATGACCGCAACAGCCAGGAGGCTGACATCGCTGGGCAGTGATAGCAGCCATCCAAAGCACAGGTCTCCCGCCGCCAAGATGAAATTGTAGAATGCGTCCATCCTTTCACCTCAATCAACGAGTATTGCCGTCCACTATTGTGATGGCGCCTCGATTGCCATCCACACGGATTGTCGCACCGTCTTTGATGCGGCGCGTTGCATCCGGGCAGACGACAGCCGGGATACCGAAGTCGCGTGCTACAATCGCGCCGTGAGACAACACCCCGCCGCGTTCGATGACGAGTCCGCGTGCGTTGACAAACAGCGCCGTCCAACCGGGATCGGTCGAAGGACACACAAGCACGTAGCTGACGCCGATGTCGCGGGAGTCCTTGGGGTCCCGAAGGATACGCGCCGTGCCAGTGAAAATGCCAGCCGCGACCGGATCGCCCTTGAGTTCGCTGGCGGCCTCGTATACGCGCGGTTTGCCCAGGTTATCAAGTTCCTGCGAATTGAGGACTTCCGTCAACTCCAATCGCCGGGCGGCCTGCCAGCGGATCTTGCGTCTGGCGATCTGCTGCAGCCGCTCATCGCGCTGCGCTTCAAAACTGCCTAACTCGTCAAGGTGGAGAAAGAAAACGTCCCGGCCCAGGCGCCAGCGCCGCGCAAGCTCCAGCAGCGCCAGACGTATCGTCTCGTAGCCCAACATAAGATAATACTTGCCATTCTCCCGGTACGGCAGCAACTGTTGAGCTTCCCGCATGTCGGCTTCAATGTCTTTTCGCAGCGAACTGCCTCCCCACTTTGCCAGTAGGTCAGGCAGTGTTCGTTCGGCCTCCATGCGCAGTTCGACATGTTTCTCATGTGTGGCCTCTGGCGCGTTGCTGCCATCGCCCAACCGGAAGCCGGAGAGTATTTTCTCCAGGTAGCTTTGATCCTCGCGCCAGCGCGGTTCGGCCAACTCCATTTCCCCGGCGGCGCGGTGGCCGAAACGTTCAATGAACTGGGGCATCGTCGCCGTGCCGTGCGCGACCGCGTAAAGCATAGCGTTTTGCTCAAGGGTCAGGTCTCCCAATAGGCCCATGGTCAGATTCAAGGTCAGTTCCCTGCCAGCCTGCTCGCCCATCAGTTGGATCAGCGTGCCTTCCAGCGCGGCTCGGGCCATGCCGCCAAAGAATGAGGGCTGCAACGACTCGTTGCCAAAATCGTCCATGACCCTGCGGCAGCGTTCGTGCAACTCCTCGATGACCTCCGCGGTCGGTAGGCCTTTTAGATCCTGAGACCTTCGAGTCTTCACGTAGTCAAGAAACGGCGGCAGGATTTGTTTCTCGAAGCGCTCCAGCACGCGAGAACGCATCCGGTTCATACGCCACATGCTGCGCAACATCGCCAGAAGCGTCTTGGGCAGGCGTAGCAGGAATGTGCCGTCGGCCTTCTCCGCATTGAACCGGGACGGCGGCGCTTCGAGCGCGTTCTTGTCCTTCAGTACAAGATCCAGATCGTATTCCATCGGCATGGCTTCCCAGAACAAGCCGGCTGCACGGTCCGGATCGGCATAGATGCGGCCACAGATCAGCTCCAGAAAGCCTTCCTTGCGGACGCGTTCGCTGGGAAGGTAGCCGAAATCTTTATACATGCGTCCAAAGCCGCCGTCGCCGCTCATGAATTTACGGACAATTTCCCACGTCAGCGGGGTGGGGGTGGGGAGCGTTTCAGCCAGATTGTGGGCGACCCACACCCGGCGGCAGGCGCCGGCGAGGGATTGCAGACGTTGAATCTCTTCGGTGCGGCATGCTTCCACATCCCTGGCGACCTCCAAGCCCTGGATCGGACGTGCCTGGAGAACTGTGAATTGTCCGACAGCCAGTGCCCACTCGATATCCTGAGGAGCCCCGTAGTGACTCTCGATCTCGCGGCCAACCGCGGCCAGACGACGGACGGCTGCATCGTCGAGCACCCGAGCCAGGCGGCGGTCCGTGCGGATTTCCGTTTCCCTCGTCCCATCCTCGGTCATGGCCGTCATGACGGCCTTCTCAGAGACGGTGATCTCCTTCACGTTTCCCGAGGCCTTGTCTACCACAATGGTGTCCGGCGTCACATGGCCACCGACAATGGCTTCTCCTAAACCCCACGTCGCATTGATCACGATCTCGTCCGCGGAGCCAGTGACGGGATTGGCGGTGAACATGACGCCCGCGGCTTCTGCGGCAACCATTTTCTGTACGACAACAGCCATCGCCAAGCCTTCCAGGGATGTCTTTTGCCTGGCTCGATACGCGACGGCTCGATCGGTCCAGAGGCTTCCCCAACACGACCTTACTGCCTTGAGCAGCGCCTCCTCGCCGCGGATATTGAGATAGGTATCCTGCTGGCCTGCAAAACTCGCCTCAGGCAAATCCTCAGCGGTAGCTGACGAACGGACGGCAACCCGCTCCCCACCGGAGTCCCTGAGGAGGCGGTAGGACGACCTGATCCGGTCTGCCAATGCGCTTGGTATCGGATTCTCGTCAAACAGAGCGCGAATCTCAGCCGACGCGATAGTTAGAGCGCTCACGTTGGTTGCGTCGAGCGATCCCGCAAGTTCCCTGATCCGATCCCCCAATCCATTGTGCGCGATGAATTGACGATATTCCCCGGTGGGGACAATGAAGCCAGGCGGCACGGAGAAGTTTGCACGTGCGAGTTTGCAGAGATTGACCCCCTTGCCACCTACGTCCGCAAGGACGGGAGGCGCGGCATCAGGCGCGTTCATGCCAAAGAAGCATATGTCAGAGAACTCTGAGTCCGGCCCCTTGCTCATCACAGAGGGCTCCACCCGTTCTCTGCCTTGAATGCCTCCTTCCATGGCCAGGTTCCTTACAGGTGCTTAAGCGGCTAAAGGCCCTTGAAACAGGTTAGCCCTTTGCTCGTGCCCACGTACAAACGGCTATCCAACACCACGAACGGACTTTCAAACTCGATGCCGCTGGGCCGCAGCCAGGGCCTTTGATTCGCGCCCTCAGGCGAGGCGCGGGTAAGGCCGTTTTCGCGGCTAAAACACAGGCCAGCGCGGGAGAACAGCGGCGGACAATCTTTAGTGACCGCCGTCAACTTCTTGACGATCTTGCCGCTTTCGATGTCCAGCAACATCAGTTGTCTTGCACTGTTCAGACAACACGCTCTGCCTTCCGCCAGTGCCAGCGGAAGCTCGGCCCTTCCGGTATCGTTTTGCAGCCACTTCCGTTTTCCATCCGCGAGCGCGTGTGCGGCCACACCCCGTTCGGTCGCAACCAATACGGATTCACCGTCGATCAGCGGCCCCAATACTGCCGCACTTTCCAGATCGCATCCCCACAGTTCTCCACCGGTGAGGGCGTCGAGCAACACGAGACGATCCGGGTTCTTCGTTGCCAGCGCCACACGTCCGTCGCTGGCGGCGGCCGCGCCGACGCTTGCTCCATTCTCGGTAGTCCACAGGGCTTTTCCGGCGTCATTGCCCTCAAGCTCGATGGCGGACACACCATTCTCCAGATTGGCAGCGATCAGCCGGTTACCCGCGAGCAGGATTTCGCCGAAGGCGCCCGCTTCAACCGGAATGCTCCAGCGCGAACAGCCGTCCTCTGCATTGAGCGCGCGCAATTGGCGCCCCTTCTCCCCGGGCCTGCCATCAACGACATAGACCGTCTGACCTCTGGCCGCGGGTGAGCGTATGATGGTATTGGTGGATCGCGCGCGCCAGGCTGCCGTCGGCAGTTGATTGCGGTCGCTGTTCAGAACGAGTTTCTCCAAGCATGGCCCACTGGCATCTGTGGCTGCCACATACAGTGATCCTTTCAAGACGGCGAGCGGCGCGGTGACCTCCCACTTCCTACCCGCGGATTCCCTTGGATAGGACCACGCCTCGTCGAACCGGTCAGGCAGCGGACTACTATCCGCATGGCCTGACTTGCCATTGCCGCCAAGGTAGCCGGCCCAGATTGGTTCGGCTGGCTTTTCCGGTTCACCCAGGCATAGCACCCGTCTTGTGCGGTCCCCACATAGACGTGCCCGTTGCAGACCGTCGGCGAGCTGACAAACAAATCGTCGGGGCCGGGCGGCTTGGTCCACAAACAAGCCTCCCATTTCAGAGTCAGATCGTTGGCTTCCAATCCATAAAGCAGTCCAGTTTCGGTAACGGTATAGACAATCCCTTTGGCAACCGCCGGACAACTTGAAATTGGTGCATGCGCATTCCATCTCTTAATACTGTTTCCGTCCATACTGACGCGGTACAAGAAACCATCACGGGTTCCGAAATAGATGCAGTCCTTTCCTGCGGCGCAACCGCCTAGAATCGTTTTTGCAGTCTTGACATCCCAAAGCTTCTCATGTGTTTTCAGATTGATGCACCAGACTTCGCCCGCCTCCGGCTTGCCGAGCTTTGTGGCCGTGTTCACCATGTCGCCATTGCCCATAGCAAGAAAAAGCCTGTTTGCGGTGAGAGCGACACAGGGCGCGGCAAAGACCGGATACGGCGTCGGAATCCTCCACCTTTCGTCACCCGTCTCCGCATCCAAACAACACAGAGCACTACCGCCAATACCTAGACCGATATACAAATCGCCGTCAACAACGACAGGTGATGCCTCAGTATCAGGGTATTTGTTGTAGTCTTTTTGCCACACAATCACCGGATTGCCGGACGCATCCGGCTCCAATTGCAGGCATAGGATCCCATCGTATCCGCCGCCAACGTACACCTTGCCATTTGCGATACACGGGGTTGCTTCGACACCATGATGATTCCTGACACGATAGGTCCACACCTTTTTTCCGCTGCGCCGATCCAGGCACACAACGCGCGCATTGTCGGTGGTGTGCAAGCCCTCACCGCAGACAACATATCTTTCGCAAACCACCGGGGATGAATAGGTGGAACGCAAGTCGCCGCAACCATCCTGCCAGACCACATTTCCGTCTTTGGCATCCAGACAAAGTATGGAGCCGTGGTCGGCAAACAGCGTGAACTTGACTGAGGCGATAAAGACGTGCTCACCCGTCACGGCTGGGGAGGATAGGAATGTTTGGGCAACACTGTTTTGTGCCCAGATCCGGCCGCCGCTAGCTGGATCATCATATTCGGAACCGCTAGGACTCCAGCCACTACGGGCTGGGCCGCCTCGATGCATAAGATACGTGCCGGCGCCTAGAGCCTTGCCGCCGCCTTTGGCAATTAGTCCTGGCACAGCCCAGACCACCGCGCCAATGGCCGCAGTGACGAGTGCCAAAGGTCGTTTTTGCGACCACGCAAGCTTTGCCAATTTAGCGGCTGTACTGGGCTTGAAGAGGGCCAACAGCACACCACTGCACGCCACGAACAGAGCCGGCAACAGCACGATCAACGTCTGCAGCGGACCCACCAGAACCGGCACGACACCCAGTGTCGTCGCACAGTCGGCAGCGCAAGCATTTGCTGCCGCCATCCCCAAGTATACACAAGCGACTACTCGGAATCCAACCAGCACTGGTATGACCCTCTCCCATCCTGACGCTACAGCCTTCTCGCAAAGTAAAACAGTTCATTTTCCGAAGTGACCTTCATCGTCCGGGCGGATTCCCTGCAAAGCTAAGATCGGTGGCAGAGCACTCGACGCCAGGTTTAGCAACGATGCTAAACAGGGATAGTGCCGAGCCTATCCGGCTCCGAATTTCCAGCCATGTACATGGAAGTATAGCAGGCAGGGCGGAGCGCGCAAATCGCCTTGACCTGACTGGGGCGGCGAAATGTCAACCGTTCAGTCCGTGGTGGCCATGCCGGACGCGCCCCCTCAGCCAGCCATCCCCTCAGGCATAGAGGGTGAAGGGTTGCGAAAAGCTCAGATACCCCGCCGCCTATCCACTCCACGGCAATGACAATGAGGGAACCCAGTGACCTGACGATACTTAACCACGCAAGAACCTCACAGCTTCAACTCACCGGGCAGGTTGAATGGGGGCCTCGCAGAACATGAGCGCGGCGGTGCCGTTTTCCCCGTAGAGAAGATTGCTGGGATTTCACGACTTGCTGTCCAGGTACGCGATCCCCTTGGCCGTCGATGCCCCTTTCAGCTTGTGCGTGAGCAGCTTTCCGGACACGGCGCCTGCAGCCACCTGATTCTCGACGCCAGCCAGGTTGAACTGACTCGTCGATGGGTTTGCCCACGCCATGTTCTGATCAAACTCCAATGCAATTTCGGTCCGCTGGATGCCATTGCTGCCCGGCCGAAGACGCAGCATCATTTTCCCTCCCTTTGGGGCGCAATGCTGCGCAACTGCGGCTGGTCTTTGGCGCCTTCTATGGCCTTGATGGCCTCTTCGACTGCAGCGACCCGCCTGTTATTAAGCTCGCCTGCGGGAAATTCCCCCCTCTTGCATTGAGCATTGAGGTCCGCGATCAACTCTTTCAGCGCCGGCAGCGCTTCGCGGGCGGCCGAGCCATAGCTCATGAGCTCCTTCATGATCACCCCAGTTCTGCTTTCGCTACCGTGGCCGCCCTGGGTTTTCGCGAAGATGACGCCTGCTTCGATGCCTTCTTTGAAGTGATATTTCGTCAAGGCCTTGAATCCTCCCATGCGGATCTCGTTGCCAAACATCGTGTCCGCCGGGCACGGTGTTCTGACGGCGGCGAGGATATCCGGTGCCAGCGCCTGAACGTCGTCCACGGTCAGAAGTGTTTCAAATGTGTGTCTAAGCCTCATCCGGGCCATGCCATCCGGATTTCTGGAGACGGCCTGGATGGCAGGATAGAGCAGCTTCGGATCAATGGCCTTGATGGAATCTCTTAATAGTCCGCTGAACAGGGCTTCCGCCAATTCCCCATGGCTGAGCTGAATGGGATCGGCCCATGCGACCGGCTGCAGGGGCTCGGCGGTATCAACAACCGCCTTGAGCATGTCGGAGACGACTGGTTTTGCCAAGTCGCCCATCTTCTTGAGTGCATTCGCCGCTTTGACCCGCAGCCAACGGTCTTCGTGCTTGAGCAGACGGACCAATACGGGCAGTGCCTCCGTGCTCTTGATGCAGCCGAGCGCCTCACAGGCTCCCTGGCGGACATGCGCATCTTTGCCTTCCGCCATGGTGATCAGTCGGGGCACCAGCGCCTTCGCTTCGGGACGCTTGGCCAGTTCCTCTGCCGCCCAGCCACGGACGATTGGCGACCAATCGCCGAGCGCCGCCACGATCTCTTGCGTGGTCTTTTTCTTACAGTCCACATCGAAGCGTCCGGACGCGATGGCTTCCACCACATCCTTCCTGCTCAGCCAGTTTGCCTGATCCGCGTCCTTGCCGGTGATGTAGAGCTTTTTCAGTGGCAGTGAATACGTGAGGACATACGTCGCTGTCGGACTCAGGCCATAGTAGCCGCTTTTGCCGTAGTAGGTGTTGTCTTCCATCTTGCCCGGTCCATATTGCTCGCCCCCGTCGTAGGTGAATGAACCATCGCAGCGCCGCACTAGGTCGAGGTGCCAGGAGGCCTCCTTGATAAAGGCCGCCGCCGCTGCCGGCCCGCCCACATTCGCCCCCAGGGCCCCCCACAGGTAGCTGAATCCCTGGCCGGTGTGCCCGTATTCACGGTTCTCATAGGAAGCCGTGACCGTCTTCGCGAAGAATTGCGTTTCCCTGATCCGGTTTCCCTGAACGGCGAAAAACACGGCGGTCATGGCGTTCTTGCCGTTGTTGTCATGGTAGGGCCACGGCATGTGTTCGCCGTAAGGAATCGCTCCTTTGTCCACATAGTAACCGAAGAAGTTGGACGCCCGGTCTATGGCGGCATCAACTTCCGGGTCCGCCACGCCGCACTTTTTCCCCATCACGATCGCCAAGTTGCCAATCAGCCCGGAGGCGTTTACCGGGCCGTAGGGAGGGATCGAGCCGTGCAGTTGGCCATCGGGAGTCCGGCTGGAAATGCCGTGCCCGAAGGTGCCATACATACTTTGCCCCTTCGCCAGAGAGAGCGTGTATTCATTGATGGCGTGCATTACCTCTTTGTCGCCGGTGAGCAGGTAGTACTCGCAGAGAAACAGGTTCCTGTAACCCCAGTCCCAGACCACCATCCCGTCTTTCAATTCCAACTTTAGCGTCTTCGGCGCCATCTTCCGGGCAAACTCCTGCACTCGGGGCAGGTAGCCGGGATTGCCGGTCGCCAGCAGCGCGAGGCCGTTCACTGCTCCCCACAGATCCTCATTCAGCGGCTCCTTCTCCAGCACTTTGCGGGCCTCATCGCCGATGCGCTTGGACTTGGGGCAATTGTAGGGCGCGGTGTCGCTGTAGGTCCCCAGCACTCTCAACTTGAGTTGCACCTCTTCGGTCTTGCCCGCCCGCCAGCGGGTCAGCTTCAGGACGCCCCCGTTGGCTTCCTTCTCGGCTTCCTGAATCGCCGCGGCTATGCTCTTGCGGGCGTCGTCCGTGAACACTTTGCCGCCAGCGCCCAGGATCACGTCGTCCACGTTCATCACGCCATCCGCCGGCGACTTTGCCCCGACATGCGTGACCAGAATCTGCCGGCTCGCCGTCGTGGTCCGCCCCTGCACGCTTTCGAAGAAGTTCGCCGGCTTTGTAAAGATCCACCCGCGAAGCCCCGTAGCGCCCAGGTTGTAGGTCAACGTGCGGTCAACCTTGTTGCTCTGGGTGAGATCCGGAGGCACCGGCGGCGGCTCCGCAGCGGGTGCGCCGCCGGCCAGCGCCAACGCGGCCACAATCAAAAACATAAGATGGCGCAGCATGGTCTAGTCCTTTCTTTCTGTGGCACGGCCACATCCGTGCTTCCGGGACGATTCTACGTATTGGCCTTCGTTTGGCTAGAGCGTATCGGTGCCGCCGAAGCGCTACGAAACCACCGAATTGCGTCACTGTCTCTGGACTCTGTCCCTGGACTCCTGGAACTCTGGAACTCCTTTGAAATGTCCCGTTCTGTCTGTTTTTGTGCTGTGTTTGTGCTGTGTTTGTGCTGTGTTTGTGCTGTGTTTGTGCTGTGTTTGTGCTGTGTTTGGCTGATGTTTGTACTGCTTTCGTCTGTATTTTGTCCGCCATGCTCCAGGTGCACGAAGTGCGAAGTCTTGCCGAAAACCGCAGATAAACGCACATAAATCACTAAGGCGAAAAAAGTTGTGGTAGACAGAGGGCACAAGCGCGATTTTTCGCGGCACGCGCTGAAGCGGTCGTTCGGTAGTGCAGATTCTATCGCCCACGGAAGCCGGCAGTGGCGTGTGCTGTCGCCCGCGCCGAGCGCGTAATGGGCGCGGTGGATGCAGCTGTGCTGTGTTTGGGCAGCCCAGGCTGCAGGCCACACAGCGAATGCACGGTATGGATAGTACATCTTCATTCTCCTACTAATATACTACGTATGGCTGGCGAAAACAAAAACCCAACATAGTCATCTATTAGGGTAGCGCAATTCAGATAAGCATTTACGACCAAATGAATAAAAAAATACTTAAGATTTTCCCAGATTTTTTGGAGAGGATGCCTAAGAAAAGCCTAATCTGTTTGTGAAATCAGTAACGCTGGGCAGTCTTCAGGGTCAGTAGTCCCCGCAGTGAAAGGCGAAGAGGGAGAAAGGTGGCGCGTGGGGCGTGAAGAATGCCACCGTCGCGCGAGTGGGGCAGCGGGTACCGGTGAATAAGCAACCAGTGGCACACCTTGATCGGAGCTCCCACGGCTGGAACGTGCGCAATTCGGCTCGCGGCAAGCGATGTTCTGACACAGCCTGTGGCTGCCGCATCTTAGAGACGAGACAGACCTATTCTTGCCGCAGACCTCGTCTCTCCGCCTCACCAATATTCGCCTCCATATCGCTTCGTCGTCGTTCCTCGTCTGCGGCAAGAATCCCTGGCGGCGCGGCCCAGGCACCCTACTGAAACAGGCTCTTAGTGTACGGGAATCTGAAATCGTCTGCAATGCCGCGGAGCAACACGATATTTATTTCGGGGGCGGTGGAGGAGCGGGGTTCAACGAGCCTTCGACTTCGATGCAGATGTCGTCCACGTAGAAGTTGTGTCCCCGCGGATCATCCCCGCCGAAGGCGATGCCGCCGCAGACGTCGAGGAGGAACTCCGTCTTCTTCAGGAACTTTGCGATGGGGATGCGGACCTGCTGGTAATCCGTGCGCAGCTCTTGCAGGTAGCCCTCTTTGATCAGCCAGACGCCTTTCGACACATGCGCTTCGTGCCCGCCGCCCGGCGAATCGGAGAGCATCACTCTCACGTCGCGCTTGGATGCCACTTGGCCTTTGATCCAGAAGCTCACGTAATCCATGTCGGTAAAATTCCTGCCCGGGCTCATGCTGGATCCCCAGCCGCTGACCCAGGGGCCGCGGGCCGAGTACACATGCAGGCAGCGCTTGCCCGTGCGCGCTTCGGATTCGACATCGTCCACGATCCCGTTTCTGTCGTCGTACTTTTGACTGTAGGCGGAGCGACAGCCCTCCGCGAGTTTGCCGCCCCAGCGCACCGTCTCGCCATCCCAGTACACGAAGCTCTCAGGTTTCGGCAATACGTGCAGCGGCACGGCGTCGGCTGCCAGCCGGTTCTTGTCGTCGCGCGCGGATACCTGGACCATGATCTCGCCGGGAATGCTGAGCCGGCGGTCCTGGCCCTGCGCCGGGAAATTCTGGCCCATGGCGAACGTCCCCGAAAACACGCCGTCATCGGCCGCTCCGTCGTTGTGCTTGCCGTCGTCGAACAATGTAAAATTGCCCGGCCCATGCAGTGCCGAGAGATTGACTTGCACCAGCTTGATTTTCGACTTCGGGTCTTTATCGGCCGGCAGCACCTTCGCCGTGAATTGGATCTGGCCGTCCTTGGCCCACTTCACCACGCTCGGCGTTATGGCGAACGAAGCGATCACCGGCCCATCAGCGGCGCTACTCCGTCCCACATACAACTCGCCGTTGATAGACGCGTACAAGACTTTCCCGTCCGCTGACGCACAGACGTTCGCGCCTTCCTTCACCAGCGGCCCGTCAAACAATCCGGTGTTCTCCGGCCACCACGTTTTGAAGTCGTCGCGCGAGGCGATCAGGCCATACTGCCGCGGGTCGTAGGCATAGAGCACGTCGTCGTCGGTGTTCCGGCCAAATGCGCCGAAGATGGAAGTCCAATGCGCATTCTTGGGCGGGCCGGCGGGCTGCCAATCCGGGAGGACTTCAAAATTATTGACGACGGGCGGCCGGTGGAGCAACCTGCCTTTCAGCATCCCAAACCAGACGCCGCCGTGTTTGATGCGGTTGAGCCCCGCGGCCGTCGGGCGGGCGTCGCGCACGACCTCGGCCCACGTTTCGCCCCTGTCCAGGCTATGGTAGATGCCCCAGATGTCTTCTTCGTCGCGGCGGTGAGCGCTGACAAACACCTCTCTGGCTTCCAGCAGAATCTCGTGCGCAAAGAGGTGCTCCCCGATGCTGAACCAGGTGTTGCCACCATCGAGGGTCTTGGATATCCCCGTGGCGCCGTCGCCGTGAGTCGCATAGAAAATCCGCGATCTGCGGTCGTTCGCATCGCACGCCAGGCGCAACACCTGAAGCGCTTTGACGCCGCTGGCCGGCGTCCCGACGTTTTGCCAGGTTTTGCCGCCGTCCATTGACCGGAAAATCCCGCGTTCCCGCGATGCCAGAAACGCCAGTTGAGGCTTCAGCGGCGCGAAAAGGACGTCGGATACGCGTCCAAGCTGATCGGGGCCGGTGTTGGGGAGCAGGTCCCAGGTGCCGCCTTCGTCCCGGGTTTCCATGATTCCCCGAGCCGTGGCAACCCAGACGCGCCGCGGTTCATGTGGATTGGGGAAAATCCGCTCGGCCCGCGGGACATGCAGTTCCGGCTCCCAGACGAAGCGGCCTTCGGAACTGAGGGTGGGCTCGGCCGCAAAATTCACCGCGGAGGCGCAGAGGACGCAGAGTGAAGAAAGGGTTTTGAGGATCATCTTGTTAAATCTCCCTGCTGTGCTCTGCGCCCTCAGCGTCTCTGCGGTGAATAATGCAGCCTAAGCAGCATACGGTTGTCTACTGGTTCTTCTCAATTTTCTCGAGCGGGACCGGCGGCGGCTCCGTGTTCCCCTGCGGCTTGCCCAAAAAGATTTTCTTGGCGTGCCACCCGTCCACGCCTTCTTCGCTGCCCGCCAGTGGAGTGAACTGATTGCCCGCGAAG
>Ga0315279_10008620_pt1 | contig 12317 bp, 10 predicted proteins | sample YL17G06_20_MG_FD_203694 | JGI IMG/M metagenome (GOLD analysis project Ga0315279, IMG submission 203694) | Sediment microbial communities from Yellowstone Lake, YNP, Wyoming, USA - YL17G06_20 | ecosystem: Environmental > Aquatic > Freshwater > Lake > Sediment | place: USA: Wyoming | collected... | reverse complement strand
GCCCCCTCACCCTGCCCTCTCCCCCCAGGGGAGAGGGCAGGGTGAGGGGGCGGGCGAAGTCGCGGCAGTTGGCAAACTGGAGCTGGCCCTGCCCAACGTGACAGGGCCATCGCGGCTGACCTTGAAGGCTGAGCTTGCTGCCGCAGGCCGGCTCTTCAGCAACGACTGGACAGTGTGGGTGTTCCCTTCGGAGATTCACCCCCCACCCTTGCCGCTGCCCGTTTATGCCGCGGCCGACGTTATGGGATTGCTGGCCCATTGTGGTTCCCAGCCCATCCCCGCCGGCGAGACACTCGAAGCCAAAGCGGTCTATGCCACGAAGCTTCTGGACAATCGTCTGATCTGCGCAGCCGAACAGGGCGCGTGCGTGCTGCTCCTTGGCAACCGCCGCTTGGTTCCGACGCTGCCTGCCACGTTCAAGACCTCCTGGTGGAAGAGCGAGAACCCCAACGACAACAACTGCGGCACGGTGGTGTACGATCATCCCGTTACGCGCGCGATGGCCCCCGAAGGCTGGTGTGATGCCGCGTGGTATTCGCTGCTTCAAGGCGGATTCAAGTTTGGCCTGGCGGCGCTTCCGCAACGCCCCGATGTCATCATCCGCGGCATTCCGCACCTCCACATGATGGCGGACCAGGCGTTTCTTTTTGAGGCGCGCGTTGGCCATGGCTCGATTGTTGCCAGCGGCCTGAACCACGAGGCCGCGAAGGACCGGCCCGAAGGCCAATGGCTGCTGGCGCGCATGGTTGAGCACGCCGCCACACTGCCGAAACCCAATGGCGAACTGCCGGGATCTTTCCTGCGCCAAATCTTGCCGCCAACCGGCCAGTTCATTCAGGGCTTTGCGAAGCTGATCACAAAGGGGGAGGAAAGCACTTGGCACTCCTATCGCGAGGACAATGTCACCTGTTACGTCTGCCGCCAGACCGCCGTGGGCAACGCGCTGGAATGGGAAACCGCCGCCGTCCCTGCGGACTGGAAGGCGTCGCAGGCCACCTTTGTGTTTTCCGGCGGGCTGGGCTGGAAGTCGCAGCCGCGCACGCAAGGCTTTGCCCTCTTGGTAAACGGCCAGGAAGTGCTGCGGTTCGACTTGGCAGACCGGCCCACCACTTGGTCGAGCGCCGACAACAGGGTCAAGCTCCAGTTCTGGCCGCTGCGGGAACTTCCCGAAGACCAACTGGGCTTCTTCTATGTAACACTACCGCAGAACCTGTTCCGTGCCGGCCAACCTTGCCGCCTGAGCGTGCGCTCGCTTGGCAAGGACAGCCGGCGCTGGTTCTCCGTGCACGCATACACGGACGTAAAATAGGCGGACAACGGGAACGCTCGCTGCAAGGCGGATCCAAGAAGTCAGGGACATAAGCATCACCTTGTGCCGCCGCCATCCCACACCAGCGGCGGCGGTACATCCAGGCGCAGCCAATCCTTCGTGACAGCCAGAAGGGAATCCGGCACTGGGCCTTCATGCCCTTGGAGCACGCCGCGCCAGTTGCGTGATGGGTCACGGCACCCTTGGCCTGCCAGCCTTCCGCGTCGCGGTCGAAATGCACAGTATGGGCAACGGCTGTACTCGGCTGGCCGGGGTGGGCTTCCCGCCGCGGCGCCCGCTTGGTGAACGTCTCCGCCAGCAACGGGCCACCGCCGCCCTGACCCGGCAGGAAGCAACAAGCCGTACGCGAGTACCTGAGGACCCGTCAGGCCGGCTAGCTTCGAATGTTCACCGCTTGCCCACGCTGCCGGCCAGCGCCTCCTGAACGGCCAGAATCTGCCTGGCCACCAGCCAGCGGCGGACGTCAAACTCCTCCGGAGCCCAGAGGCCGTCGTACTTGTACTTCTCCTGAACGCGAATGGACTGCCACACTGCTTGCAGTTCCTGCTCCGCGGCCGCTGCCGCCTGCTTTGCCGCGGCATTGGGGCTGTTCTTGGCTTCGACTATGAGTTGTTCGAGTGTGTAAATGTAGCGGTAATCGTCATAGCCTTCCCGGTACGCTTCCCACTGCGCCACGGGAATTGGCGTTCCATCCTGCTCGTGGCGATTGAAGAAATCCATTGACGGGCCGTCGAGGTAGTTGAACGGGTCGCCGACGCTCCAGGAATAGATCCAGGGAATCAGCGTGCGGAAGCCGGAGCGCCAGAAGCCAAAGCCGTAGGTCATCCGCGCGCCCGCCACAGGAGTGTGGTCGTTCTCCCCGTTGACGTGGTTGGGGTAACACCAGTACTCGACCTTGCGGGCCTGCGTGTCCGCCAGGATTGTCTCACGGTCCGGCGCGAAAGGTTGTGTACACCAGACATCCACGTCTGGCCGTAGCGGCGCGAACTGTTCGTGCGTGGGATCGGCGGTGAGATACGTGCGCACGCCTGCGGCACGGCAGGCTTGCAGCACCTTCACCATGAAGTTTACGGCGGCGGGCTCCGTCCCAGGCTCATCAATCGGATAGTAAAGGAACTCCGGCCATCCCCGCTGCCTCCGCTCAGCCTCAATGGCCTTGACCATAGCGGTCAGTTCAGCGTCGAAGCCCGCCGGCGGATCCCTGACGCCGCGCAAGTGGTTGGCCAGCGATTCCTTCGCATACTTGCGGTAGATGCCGTCCGTATTGAAGCCCATCACGATCGGACTGGTGAAGTTGTACTTCTTCCACAGCTCCAACTTTGCCGCGAGCAGTTCCCAATCGAACTTGAAATTCCCCTGGGCGTCGGCGGGGGGACTCGAAACGGAGAGGACCACATTGCGCGTGCCGTGCGCCGCCATATCCGCATGCTCCAATTCGGCCTTGCGGCGGAAATACGCCTTGGACACTTCGTCCGCAGCCTGTGGCAGCGAATCGAGCGGATGGCGATAGTAAATGCCGAAGATTCTGGCTGGGTCTTCACGCAAACGGATCGGCAGGACACGCAGGCGGATGGGTGTTCGCGCTTTCCCACGGGCGCATTCAAAAGTGACTTCGCCTGTATAATTCCCAGCCGGCGCATCATCCGGCACATGCACGGTCACCCAGAAGCGCGCGTTGTCGCCGGACTTAAGATCGAGCGTTGCGAAATGTTCCAGCACATCGGGCACAACGCGGTAGCGGTACTGCACCGTATAGTTGGGCCGCGCGCGCATGAAGCGCACGTAGCGCACGTCAACATTGCCCGCGGGCACAGGGCCAATCGCGCTGACTGTCACTCTTGCGCCGCTCAGGTCTTTGAGTGGGTATACGATCAGGTTGCTGGCTTCATACTGCGACGGCGCAGCGAACAGGCGCAACTCCGGGTTCAGCTCCTCGGTGCGCGGATGCGTGTGGGGGAAGATGCACTCCAGGTAGTGCCGCGAATAGACCACGAAGCCACGCTCTTGGTCCGCTGCACTGAAGGCCGCCATGGGCGCCGGCTCCGGCTCGGGTAACTCCTGCCACTTGGCCCACTCGCTTGGCGGCATCCGCCAGGTCCACTCTTCAAAGGGCGCCAGGACTTCCTTTTGCACCCGCGCGGCTTCCTCCGGCGTCCAGGCGAGGATGGCGTTGACTACCCAGCGGCTGCGCGGCGTGAACCTGATGGTCAGCGGTTCAGCGCCGGCGGTGGCGCGAAAGGACAGCTTGCGGAACTGATATCCACCTTCGAACTGCACACGTTGTTGCTCCGCGCCGACCTGGACTGTGAAATCGTAATACTGCCCGCGTAGGTCTTCGCTGGTGCCGCACACGATGTACAACTCATACGTGCCGGGAGTGGCGCCAATCAGGAAGACGCTCTCGTGGTCGCTGCCGATGCCGTCCTCGGTAATGGCATTGGTCCAGATTGGCGGCGGCTCGCGCGTGCCACGGCGCTTATTGTCCACGGGCTCGGTTAAAGCGCGGGCGTAAGCCTTCAGGCCAGCGGTGCTTTGCCAGCCGAAGCCTGCCTGTTTGGAGTAGACACTGCCCACAGTGACCTGCGTGAAGCCTTCCCACACCGCGGACTGTGGCGTGCCCATGTCGTAGAAATACGCGGCGGCGTGAGCGCTTGCGGCCAGGCAAACGGCAGCAGCAAAGGTGGCGCTGTGCTTTGTCATTTCCAAGGCGACTCCACCAGCCGCACCTGCGGCGCTGATACTTCGACGCTGCCCGCGACCCGGGCGCTCAAGTCGTAGATGCCAGGTTCCAGCCGGCCACTGGTTTCGAGCAGCGCACGGTGGGCGCCACGTCCAGCGTGCACAGTTGTGTGCCCGGCAACACGCCCTTCACGCCGCAGTTCAATGGAAACGTCCTGCGTCTCGCCCGGCTTGACGCCGAGCAACTGGAAATGCACCGGGATCTGCTTCTCGTCCGCATAAAGCACAGCGCGTTCGGCAGCAAACTCCAGCAAGGCGGGCTTGGCGTAACGCATCAAACAGAGGTCATCAATATACAGATCCAATTCGTCCTTGTGCTGGTAGCGGGATTCAGAGAGATAGAACTGGATCAGGCGCACGTCCTGGCAGCGGGGAACCCTATCCAGCGGGACAGTGATCTCGACCCACTCGTTCTTCCTCAATTCCGAGAGTATGCGATGGTATTCACTCTCGCGGTCTGGCGTGTGGAGAATCAGAGCGGCTGGTTCCTTGGGCAGAGCGGGGCGCGAAGTCTCCGTGTAGACCCGGAAGTGCAGGAAATCCCATGTGGACCAATCGCGCTCCGGTCCGGCGCGGATGCCATGGGTAGTCCGCGGCCAGCCAATGGGATGGGCGGGCTCCCCGCTGGAATGGTCAACCGTCACGTGCCAGTGGAAGACGCTTTTCCCGGACTTCAGGTGCGCGGTCGAAGGCTCAAGCGTGGATTCGGCAACCGACCACTCCTTGGCGCTTTCCGGACCGAACAAGACCTGCTTTTCCATCAGGCCGACCGCCGAGCCGACTTCCGCCAAGGCTTGCCCGGGCAGAAACAACCACAAGCTGAGCAATGAACTCAGTACAGGCCAGATAGCGGCCGTGAAACCGCCAGCAATTTGCGCCAAGCCTGACTCCATGCCAGTCAATACACCGTTGGCAGCGGAGAAAAGCATGGGATAACAAAGCAGAGCACCACGGCCAGCCAGTCGCCGCCGCTCCCCTTCTCGACTTCATCTTCCAAGGTGTGACACCCACGCGTCTGGGTAGCCCGCCCGAAGCGCAGCGCGGGGCGGGTGAGCGCAGCGAACAGGAAGCTGCTCCCTGAACCTCCCAAGGCAGAAGGATGCGCCGCTTGCATTGGAACGCTCAAGGCAGGGCTTCTTGCGTTTTCGGCGCCCACCCCGTTGGGGTGGGCCATCCGCGGAAGGTTCGCGTGGTTACTTTGCCTTGACGCGCCAGAATTTGCTGCTGCCCGCGGGCAAGGCGACGCTCTCATTAAAGTCAAACGCAGTCCAGCCGGGACTGGTCTGCAGTCTGGCCGTGAACGGCTGATCGCTCGGGTTATGCGCCTCAACGAACCATTGCCCCGGTGCCACCCAAGAGACGAGAATTCTGGCGTCTTTCTGATCGCAGGTGACAGGATGCCCGATGAAGAGATCGTTGTCCACCATGACCAGATCGAGCCTGGCTTTCGGCGCGGCCGTCCCTGACCGGCAGGGCGCGGTGATTAGGCCAGGGACGCGCCCGGTCCAGGAGTTCCACTGCCCAGTTGTCGCTATCGTCCCTCAACAACCGCAGGCACGAAACCGGGCATCGCGGCCTTGGGAATGCGCGCCTCAATGCCGCTTCCGCATCGCGTCCAATCTCCAGCACAGGTAATTGTCGAGCTGCTTGCCGCGCGAGACTTGCGGCGTTTTCGCCAGCGGCGCCAGGCGAGGCGATCCCGAACCTGCGGCAAAAGTCCAGCATTGCTTCCGCCGATGTGCCGCCTGCGGCGCCTGCGAAGCCAATTGAGTAGGCGAGCGCATCTCCTTTCTTCAATTCGGCAGCCTGCGGCGTGTACCAAAGCGAGATGCTCCCATCTCGGCCGTAACGGTATTCGAGCGGCCCGCCGAGTGCCACGAGTATGACCGCGCCGCCTCTGTCTTCGAGCAGGGCATGCGTTCCGCGACTGAATGCGCCCCTTGCATCTGCGCCCAGAGGCGGAAAAAAGGCTTCCTTGCCGCCGGTGTAAAGACGCCAGCCCTTGCCTTCGGCGTACATCACCTGGAGGCCCTTCTCTTTGACGAGGGCGGTGTCCTCCTTGAGTTCCAGCCTTGCCTCGTGCCACCCGATGCGGAACGTCTCGGGCAGCCAATTGCAGGCATAGGTCCGCGCCCAACCCGTGACTTTGCGCGTCGGCACAAGCTTGTGCCAACTGCCCCACGAATTGCCGCAGCCCTGCTGGGGTTGCTCATAGGCGTGGCCCAGCGGCGGCAAACTAGGGTCAGCCACCAGTTTCCCAGGTTCGAGCCGGAAGAAGCCAGCCACAATGGCGGGAAACTGGTGACTGTCCCTAGTTTGCGAAGCCTGACCGACCAGGGCCAGGCCAAGAGGTGCTCTTTGAATGAGGTACTGCACAAGAGATGCCTCACTGTCCCCGGAACTTCACTGTCCCCGGAACTTCGGAACTCCAAGAGATGCCTCACTGTCCCCGGAACTCGGCGGAACTTGGGAACTTGGGAACGGACTACTCATTGTGGTTAGCAAAGGCCAGGAGGAGTGATTCAATGAGTAGTCCGTCCCTTAGTTTCAGTCTTTCCGATGGGCTGGACAATGCCGGCCGTATCCTGCCAGCAGGCGAGTACACGTGGAATGGGCTGTACCATGAGCCGTTGAAGACCAGGTACGTTTTGTCCGTGAGCAACTCCGGCTCGCTAAAGCTACAACACGCCCGACGGCCGCGGCGCCTGGGGTGGCGACTGGGGCTGCCCGGCGGACGTCTGCTTCGCGGGCGACAGGGCCGTGCTGGTATGGGACGGCTCCGAGGCCGGCATGGGGCTGATCGGTCTGGATGCTGCAGGGCACAAACAATGGGGGCAACGCGTCGGCGGCAGCTACTTGGCCACGGATGGCCAACACGAAGGGCGTGTGACGAGTGACGAGTGACGTGTGACGGGTGAGGGGTGACGAGGGACCAGTGACGGGTGACAGACTCAGTGTTGAGAACGCGGCACTCGGCACGCGGCACCCGGCACGCGGCACGCGGCGATCATTTCGAGGCCGTGGCGGGCGCGATCTGCCCCTGGGCGGGCCTGACCGGCGTTGCGGCCCCCAAGGACTGGCAGGAATACACCAAGATACCGTGGCTCTGGTGGGAGGACCGCAACGGCGACGGGATCATCCAGCAGGAAGAAACGCGGGCGACCAGGATCAAGGCCCAGAATTCCCATTGCGTGATTGACGCCGATCCTAACTTCTATGCCACGGGCATGTACAATGAACTCTACTGGCAACGGATTTCACCCAAGGAGGTCCTGCCCAACGGCGTGCCGCTCTACGACGATACCTCGCTGCTCCAGGTGGACTATGCCAAGGACCACAGTTGTTACACTTACGACCTGGCGGTTAATCCCGCCGACGGCTCGCTGCTGATGTACGCCGGTTCCGACATCAAACACTTGGAGCGCACGGAGATCTGGCCGATCAACTACTGGACCCGTGATGGCAAGCTCCAGTGGCGCTGCCGGCTCGGCTGCCGCTGGCACGACATGTACGAGTTCCCGATTCCCAAGCCAAGCGAGTTGTACGGCTGCACGCGCAACCTGGGGATCACCGACGGCATAACCGGCTTCTCCTGCTATTTCGGCCAGGTCCAACTCCTGACAACTGACGGCGTCCCCATAGGCACGCTCATGAAAGATGGGCGCAGCGGAGAGACCGGACCGGACCAGATCCAATGCGAGTGGTTCACCGGCCAGTTGGTCAAGCTCAAGGCTGGCCGCTGGTTCCTCCTGGGCGGCGACCAGGACGGCCGCGTGCTCTCTGGTGACGGGGCTGAACACGATCCAGCGCTTCGAGGGCAGATTAACTATCGCGCCGGATGAAGCACGGGGGGCCGCTGCGGCCCTCGCTCTCGTGGACCGTGCAGAAGGCCAAGAGCCAGCCGTTGGTTCTGAGCCGGTGCCCGGATAAACCGGACTGGATCAACCTCCGCGGGATCAAGATAGACGTGGACGAAGGGCGTGGGTTTACGGTCAAGGCCGCCTACAATGCCACCGACCTGGTCCTGCGCTACGAGGTGCGGTCGCCGTTCGAGCTGGTCAACAGCACACCGGAGCAGAACATGTTGTTCAAAGGCGGCAACCTGCTCTCTCGTGCAACTTGCAGCCGATCCCGCAGCCGACCCGATGCGCCAGCAGCCGGCGCCCGGCGACATGCGCGTGCTGGTGACGCGCCGCGAGGGCAAGCCGCTGGCGGTGGTCTACCGGCCGAAGGTCGCTGGTTTCCAGGGCCAGCCCACTGTCTTCACCTCACCTACGGGCCGGGAGAGCATTGACCAGATCGAATTCTGGGACAACGTCAAGCTCGAATACGAAAAGACGGAGACCGGCTTCAACGTGGTCGTCTCTCTGCCGTTGGCTCTCGTTCGGCCTGAAGCTTACCCCCGGCACGACGCAGAAGATGGACGTGGGCTACATCTTCGGCAACCAGACGGGCAACACCACGGCCACGCGGGTTTACTGGAGCAACAAGAGTTTTGCCGCGGGCGTGACCCAGGACGTTCCGCACGAGGCCAGGCTGGAGCCGAGTGAATGGGGCAGCGCCACGGTAGAATGACTCTGCTCTCGTGTTCCGCCGATGAACCACTCCTAACCCGCATTTCTCACCATTGAAGTAATGCAAGGCTGCCGATACTGTCACAAGCTGTTTTGGCGAGACATCTTGATGACAGAAACAGGAGGCAGCCTTGCGATGACAGAGTGTAAACAAAGGACGTTCGATTTCCACTCGCCTGGTGCCACTGACCGCAGTCAGTGCCTCTCCAGATCGCGCCTTGCACGTTGTCCCACGAAACAACCTGCTTTCGCAGCCGCTGCTCCACACAGCCTTCATTAGCTCGGCTCGTCCACTCTGTCCACTTAGTCCTGTCCTCTGCCTGGTGCCACTGACCGCAGTCAGTGCCTCTCCAGATCGCGCCTTGCACGTTGTCCCACGAAACAATCTGCTTTCGCAGCCGGTGCTCCACACAGCCTTCATTAGCTCGGCTCGTCCACTCTGTCCACTTAGTCCTGTCCTCTGCGACCTCCGCGTCCTCCGCGATGATAAACGTGCGCGGTTAACTCTACATGCGGGTTACACACTGGCTCGCATCGTAGCTGGCAACGGGCTGTTCTTCTACGGCGGGTCTCCACCACTCGTACCCGATGAGCGCAGCCAGTGTCAGGTTGCAGCCCGGCACGAGATAGAAGGCCACACTCAGATCGCCAGCCTGGTTGCCAATGTAGCCCATCAGCCAGGTGAAGAAGCCGCAGCCGGGAACGCCCGCGCTGGAGAGCAAGATGAACAGCATGGTGGTATCGGTTCCAGGAAGGCGGTCGGCGCAGTAACTCTGGATGCTGGGCCAGTACGGCGCGGTGGCAACTCCCGCAAGAAAGAGGAACGCGAACAACACGTACAGGTTGCTCAGCCAGGGAATCGGAAGCGTTACAAAGGCGCCCGCAAGCGCCGACCAAAAGATGAGGTGCTTCAGTTGATGCTGCTTGATCAGATAGCCCCAGCCAGTACGGCCCAGGACCATTCCCCCGGCAAAGCAGGCTGTGCCGATGCCGCCGGCCCACGCCGAATCCAAGAAATTCAACTGGATGAAACTCGCGCACCAGAACGTCAGGCAGAACTCCCCGCCGCCCGCGACGACCATGGCCGCGAAGAAGAGCCAGAAACGCCGCTTGCGGCATATCGCCATCGCCTGATTCCATATCTTGCCCGAGCGGATCGCTTCGGGGTGCTCTGGGTATTGGCACGATAGGGACTCCGGCAAAAGCAACATGGCCGCGGCGGCCAGCGAAAGCACCGCCACCACGCCGATCAGCAGGCGCCAGGAAATCCCCAATGAAATCAGTCCGCCCGAAAACAGTACGGTCACCAAGACTCCGACCGACCAGAAGGAGTGCGCGAAGTTGATGTAGCGGCCCGGTTCGTCAGGATGCAATCCCTGCACGAACGGCGTGGCAAGGCCCTCGATGACGCCTTCGCCGCAGCCCGCAAGCACCAAGGCAAGAAACAGGACGCCATAGGACGGCGCGACCGCGCAGAGCGCGATCCCAAAACCCATCAGGGCAACGGCCAAGCCGAAGCTCTTGCGCTTTCCCCAGCGCCCCGCTGCGAAGCCGCAAAGCAGCAACGTCGCCACCATGGTGGCCGTGCGCCCCAGATGCAGCGCGCCCGCCGCGGACATGCCGCCTGATTCGAGAGAGAATCCCAGGTCTCGCGCCAGCGATACCAAGGCCACGGGCACAATCACCGACCCGGCTGCATACGCTATGAAGGTGCCAAACGTGGCGTAATCGTAACGCCCAAACGTCATCTTCCTTGATCGGCCTGTTGTCTCTGGCACGATGGCTTGAGTCCCCGAGTCGCGGTCCCGTCAGCCTTCCAGTGCTTCATGGTCGTCGGCAGCAGTTCGTACGCTCCCTTCACCGTCGCATCGCATGAACGCAACCATAGCACATTCTGAGAAGCTCTTGGCTCCTGGCTCTTGGAGGAAACGGGGCAGGTCAATGCCAAGAGCCAAGAGTTAGGAGCAATCCCAAGTGGTCATCTTCCAACGGGGACCTGTACTCAGTATTGCATCTCCACCACGTGCCCTTCGCGCCGCGAGCGTTCGGCCGCGAAGACCATGAGGTGTGATGCCAGCGTTTCCTGCGGGCCGCTCAGAATCTTCCTGCGGTCGCCGCTGGCAATGGCGCTGGTGAAGGCTTGCATGAGGCCGAAGTCGCCGCCGCCGTGACCGTAGGCGTCGTCCTCTTGGGCCCGCCGCGTGTCTATGGTGTCGGTCTTGTCGGCCAGAAAATCGAAGTGTTCAATGCTCTGCCCGTCGCCATGGAGTTCGCCGCGCGTGCCGAAAATGCGCGTCTTGCGATCAGTCCACTTGTTGAACGCGACCACGGAGAAGGTTGCGGTGCGGCCGCGGTCATAGAGCATGTTCACGACCTGGTTGTCCACCACATCGTTGTCGCAGGCATAAACGCAGCGGCCGTACTGTCCGGTGCGCAGCGCCTGGGTCACGCCTTCCTGCGTCAACTCAGAGGTGACGGTATCAAGGGGCCAGCCGGTCTCGCCACGCGCCAGGCGGCCGAGGTAAATCTTTTTCGCCGAATACGGACACTGCGGCTCAACCGCGCACTCCAGGCACCGTTCGCCCGCGCCCGCCGCACGCTGCTCCTTGCGAAAATGGTACAGGCTGCCGAACGAAGAAATCCGTTCGCAGCGCCCGCCCATGACGTAGTGGATCCAGTCGAGATCGTGGCAGGACTTGGACAGCAGCAGCGGCGACGAACGCTCCTCGTTGCGCCAGTTTCCGCGCACGAACGAGTGCGCCATGTGCCAGTAGCCCATGGGTTCAAGGTGCTGGAGCGAGACCACATCGCCGATAGCGCCTGAGTCAATGATAGCCTTGAGACGTTGCGTGTAGCCGGTGTAACGCAACACGTGGCAGACCGCGAACATGATGCCGGCCTGTATCGCTGCCTGCGCAACGCGCCGTGTGTCAGCCTCCTTCTGCCCCATGGGTTTTTCGAGCAGCACGTGATAGCCCTGTTGGATGCAGGCCAGGGCGGGCTCGACGTGCAGGTCGTCCTGCGTGCAGATGAGCGCCGCGTCGGCTAGTTTCGGCCTTGCGGCCAGCTCACGCCAGTCCGCGGCGACGTTGGCCGCGGGAACATGGTGCTGCTCGGCGATGCGCTTGCGGTAGAACTCGCGCGGCTCAGCCACGCCGACGATCCTCGCCTTGTCAGGCTGCGCGCACGCGAAGCTCGCATAGACGTTGCCGCGTGCGCCGGCGCCGATGACGATCATGGAGACGGAAGCCATTGCTCGCCCTCCGGGATGAAGCTAACCGCGGACAATGTATTGAACACCAATCTCGCGTTGCTGTCCATCACATCACAGACAGCGCAGCTCATCAGGGGTGGCTGTCACGCCGGCCTGAAAGGCCTTGCAGGATGTCCTGTGCTTCCCCTGGTTTTCCCTCTTTGACAAACAGCAGCGCAGGTACAAAACAATAGGCGATCGCCGACTGGTACGAGGGTCGGATGATCGGGTAACTGGAGCGGCTCATGCTTTGCACGCTGCGCTGTTTCTGCCTGGACCTTGTCTGCGCGGCTGTTGTGTTTGCAGTTCCGGCGGCCCTGGATGCGCTTCAGGCGCGGACGTAAATGCTGAGAATAATGAGCTGTGGCTCGATGCCTGGATGGGAGACGGCCATGAAATCCCCAATGCTGCCTTGCGCGTT
>Ga0315279_10008619_pt1 | contig 12319 bp, 14 predicted proteins | sample YL17G06_20_MG_FD_203694 | JGI IMG/M metagenome (GOLD analysis project Ga0315279, IMG submission 203694) | Sediment microbial communities from Yellowstone Lake, YNP, Wyoming, USA - YL17G06_20 | ecosystem: Environmental > Aquatic > Freshwater > Lake > Sediment | place: USA: Wyoming | collected... | reverse complement strand
CAGACGCGCGCCGCGCTGGCCGCGGACGGTGTCACCGTGCGCACTTAATAAGAATGGGACGCAGATGAACGCAGATAAACGCAGGTCGAAATAAGCTGCGCTCATCTGCGTTTATCTGCGTCCTTTTATCTGCGTCCTATTGACCGGCGGGCGTGGCGGAACACTGAGTCGAGCATGCGCGGGGTCAGCCTGCCGGTGAAGGTGTTCTGCTGGCTGGGGTGATAGGAGGCCAGCAGCGTCGGCAGTGGGGGCGGCAGGCGATAACAGGCGCCGTGAGCAAACTTGTACGACACGCGCGGCGGCAGCTTCTCTTGACGCTTCAGCACCCCCAGATAGGCATCAAAGGCGAATCTTCCCAGCGCGACAACCGCCTTGACGTTCGCCAGCAGTTCCAATTCGCGCTCCAGGTAGGACCGGCAATTCGCCTGCTCCGCGGGGGCCGGTTTGTTGGCCGGCGGGCAGCAGCGAACGGCCGCGGTGACGTAGGCATCGCGCAAAACCAGCCCGTCGCCGCGGCTGGCTGATATCGGCTGGCTGGCGAAGCCGGCGCGGTACAGTGCGGAAAAAAGAAAATCGCCGGAACGGTCGCCCGTGAACATGCGCCCAGTGCGGTTGCCGCCGTGCGCGGCGGGCGCCAGCCCAAGGATCAGCAGCCGCGCCCGCGGGTCGCCGAAGGAGGGCAGCGGGCGTCCCCAGTATTCATCGTTGCGGAATGCGAATCGTTTCTCGCGCGCCACCCGCTCCCGATATTCAAGCAGACGGGGGCACTGGCGGCAGGCGATCACCTGCTCCTGAAAAAGGCGGAGGGAAGTTTCATCTGTCAAGCCAGCTTTGAACTCGGGACTCTGTACTACTTCCTAAAGAGGCTGTCAAAAGCGGCGCGGGCGTCGGCCGGGCGCGCGCCCGACGAGGTGTCCCGCTCCACGGTGGTGCGCGCTCCGTAGAACGTGCATTCGTTGCGGGCATCCTTGCGTGGAATCCTCTCTGGTATCGGCTTGGCGCATTCAAAGCGGCTGCCGGTGTCGAAATAGAGGCATTGCTTGCAACTGTGCAGTTCGAACCGGCAACGGGGGCATTGCCCGCTGGTGTCGGCGCCCGGCGGCAGTATGACGCCGCAACCGGCGCAGCGCAACACCGTGCGCCTCCCGGGCATCGCTAACTGCCGGGGGCCACCCAAATCCTCGCGCGGCGGCCGCTTCTCGCGGGGCGCTTCACGGTCCGAGTCCTGGTAGCCTCTCTGCCTGTATTTCATGTCTATAGTCCTCCCTGTCTGGCTGGCCAAGCGCGGTCGCCCCGCACATCGGCGAGCGGCGGTACCACGCAGGGATCGGTTTCCGCCGGTTCGTAGGCGGCTTGGCGGACGGCCTGAGGGCCTTTCCTACGGCGCACAGCGGGTCACACCTCACATTCCAGGCCATGAAACAGCGCGAAAAAGCGACGACAGTCGGATTAAAATGCCGAGCAACTGAGTGAATCCGCGCAATGCGCCAAACCCGCTCGCTTTCTACTACTTTATCATCAACCAGTTACACTGTGGCGATCCATTTGCATCGCACAAGCACGGGTTACCGCCGGTTCGCAACGAGCCGGCCGTGAACGGGTTCCTGACGGCTCTGGCCCTCAGGACGCCGTTCAGTCCGCCCTCCAAGGGTGGATCGCGAAGCCCCGGGAGCCCAGGCCCGGGGCTTCTTTTATCTTCTGGCCCCTCCGCACGCTCTGGCAATTTCGGAATGCGGATTTCGGATTGCGGATTTCAACCCGGCTGCGCCTGCAATCCGAAATCCGCATTCCGCAATGGCTAATACACCGTTGCCGGCATCTTGTCCGGCGCTGCCTCGCGGATGCCACTCAACATCTGCCGGGCGCCCGATTGCATCAACCCCAGGTCGCTGCTGGCCTGGAACAACTGAAACCCCTGGGCGATCAACTTCTTGATTTCAGCCGGATTCCCCGACGGGTACCCCAGCGGGATCCCGTGCTTCTTTGCTGCCGCCACGATCTTGGCAATCGCCTCCTGCATAGTCGGATGGTTGAGCTGCCCGCCCACACCCAGCGAAAACGAAAGGTCGTTGGCGCCGATGAAAAGGACGTCAATTCCGGGCACGGCGGCTATCTCATCGATGCGCTCCAGCGCTTCCTTCTGCTCGACGATGGTTACGACCACAATGTTCTCGTTGGCCCACCGCACATACTCGCCGGACGACATTCCCCAACGCGAAGCGGCCAGCCCCGGAGCAAATCCCCGTATGCCCGCCGGCGGATACTTGCAGGAAGCGACGGCCTGACGGGCGAGTTCGGGGCTGGCCGTAAACGGGAAGATAACGCCCAGTGCGCCGATGTCCATGGCCCGTTTGGCCAGCCACGGCTCATTCACCGGGACGCGAACGAAGGGCACCGCCTTCAGGCCGCGCGTGGCCAGGATCATGTTCCGCACAGACTCCAGCGTGACCGGGCTGTGCTCCATCTCGATCCACAGAAAATCGAAACCCAGGGCGGCGGCGCTGGCGGCCACGTCGGCGCTGGCCGTGGTGATCGTGGTGGCCACAACCACCTTGCCGTCCCGGAGGGCTTTCTTGACGGGGTTTGGCCAGGACGCGCCTTGATCGGGGGGCACTGCTTTCGCCCCCGTGGAAGCAACCTGGGCGGGCAGCCAAACCGTGCCCCCAAGCAAACACACTACCATCGCCGGTGCAAGAAGGCGATAAAGCATCATACGTCTCCCAGAGGCAGGTACCAGATGTCGGCCGCCAGGTGATGCGCGCCGGCCGCTGACACGCGCCGAAGGCCGCTATTATCCGCTCAGAGCCGTCGGGAACCAAGCTTTTTGTGTCCCGTTCATTCCTTCCGCGGAGCTGACTTGGCGGCACGGCGCTCGCGCACCCAACCTTCCTTGTTCACCTGGCGGCCCCGCGCGATCCCCAGCGAATCCTCGGGGACATCCTCCGTAATCACCGAGCCGGCGGCCACGTAAGCGTTGCGGCCCAGGCGCAGCGGGGCGACCAGCGAACTGTTAGTCCCCACAAAGACGCCGTCCTCGATGAAGGTCGGGTTTTTTCTCTCGCCGTCGTAGTTGCAGGTGATGGTGCCCGCGCCGATGTTGACGTTCTCGCCGATGGTGGCGTCGCCCAGGTAGGCCAGGTGCTGGGCCTTGCTCTTGCGGCCCAGCCGCGTCTTCTTGGTTTCGACGAAGTTGCCGATCCTGGCCTGCGGCCCCAGTTCGCTGCCTTGGCGCAGGCGGGCGAAAGGCCCAATGGAGGCGCCGGCGCCGATGCGGGACCTGTCCACCCAACAGCATTCGTTCACCACCGCGCCTTCCTCCAGCACTGAATCGGCAATGGTCGAGAAGGAGCGAACCACGCAGTTTTGTGCGATGCGCGTGCGGCCGTAAATCGCCACGCAGGGACCGATCACCGTATCGCCGCCGATCTCCACATCCGGGTCGATTACGCAGGTCTCCGGCCGGTAGATGGTCACGCCGCAGAGCATCAGCTCGCGCGCCTTGCGGGCCCGCAGACGCGCGTCCATCTCCGCCAGCTCCACCCGGTCGTTCACGCCGAGCATCTCTTCCGGGCCGCCCATCTGAGTGGCTTCTACCTTTTCGCCGGCCCTCCGAAGCAGCGCCGGAACGTCGGTCAGGTAGTATTCACCGGCCTGGTTGTCGTTGCGAATCCTGTCGATCTGGGCGAACAGGGCAGCGGTACGGAAGCAGTAGATGCCGGAATTGATCTCGGGGATAGCCAATTGCTCCGGCGTGCATGACGTGTGCTCGACGATGTCGGCAAAGTGCCCGTGGGAATCGCGCACGATCCGGCCGTAGCGGGCAGGATCGTCCAGCACGACGCTGAGGATGGTGGCCGCATCGCCGCTTTGCGCGTGATGCTCCACCAATTGCCGTAGCGTGGAAGCACGTAGCAGGGGAGTGTCGCCGTAGAAGACCAGCAGGTGCTCCGCGGCGCCCTGCAGTTGCTCGCGCCCGGCCTTGATGGCATGGCCGGTGCCCAGTTGGTCCCGCTGGCAAATGAAACGCACGCCAAACGGTTCCAGCACCTGGCGGACGGCCTCGGCCTGGTGGCCGATCACAACGAACACCCGCTCGGCCGGCGCCACTTCCAGTGCCGTGCGAACCGCGTGCTCAACCAGCGTCCGGCCTCCGGCGCGGTGCAGCACCTTGGCGATATTCGATTTCAGCCGCGTGCCCAGGCCTGCGGCCAGTATGGCGATGGCAAAATCACTCATAGGTATCGGGTGTCAGGTGTGAAGCCTCACTGACACCTGCGCTGCCCATGGTACCGCTTCCACAACGCAGGGGAAATGGTACCAGACTGGTAAACAGAGAGCCAGGAGGCCCGATCGCTCCAACCATAGCGACGCATCGCAGCCCACGAAACAGGGATGCCGGGCGGTATTTTGTGATGTTTACGCAGGGCAGCCTTCGCGCACTTCACCGCCGGCAACGGCGCGACCGCCACTGCTCTGTTGCAAGCCAGGCGGCCGTTGGGGGGCGCCGTCAACCGCCGTTCTTCTCAGGATATGCCAGTTCGGCAAAGCGCGGATCTTCGGTCAAGGCCGTGAAATCCCGGTCGTTGCGCGCCAAGTATCGATTGCGCGGCTGCAAATCGATGGCCGTCTTGAGGTTGTCCAAGGCGTTTTCTATGTCGCCCTTCAGCGACTGAACAGCGGCCAGCGCGTAATAAGCGTAATCGGCGCGCGGCGTCAACTTCAGCGTCCGGTTGAGGTGCTGCTCGGCATCCTCGAGGTTGCCGGAGTTGATGAGCGCTACCGCCATGTTGTAGTGGTCCTCTGGAGTGCGAATCGGCGCAGCCTGCCGCTCCAGGCGCTGCCGGCAAGTGTTCAAATGCACCCGGGCGCGATCCGCCAGCTCCGGCGGCGCCGTCGCCATCACCTTATCGAGCAAGGCCTTGGCCTTCTCAAACTTCTGCTGCTGGAGAAGCCGGATCGCCGCTTCATACTTCTCCACCACAAGGGCGAGTCTGTGGTCCACCGGTGGCCTGGAAACGGTTCCCGTGCGGGTGCGCCTTGCGGCTGCTGGCGCCCCATTGCGGCGGCCACCAGACATCTTCTTTTTTTTCAGCGCCTTAGCGCCCATCGCAGCAGGCTTCCGCTGGGCCTGCTTCTTCATCTTCGTGCCTCCCGGCATCATCCTCTTCTGTCTGGGCCAAGGTTCTCAGGCAAACCCGCAGTAAGATATCCTAAATTTTACCAATTTTCAACAGGAAACGCAACCGGCCCCCTAACCTTTCTACTCCGTCCCTCCGCTTGGCAACCAGTCAGGGGCGGATCACGGTGCCGTCACGGCGGCGGGTCGAGCCCCAGCCGTCATCGCCGCGCACCGGCGGCGCCGGGAATTTCGCCGCCAGCTTCTCGTCCAGATCCACGCCCAGGCCGGGGGCGTCGCCGACCCACATCGAGCCGTCGCGGATTTCCGGGCAGCCGGGGAACACCTCGCGGGTATTGGCGCCGAACCCGGTGCATTCCTGGATGCCGAAGTTGTAGCAGGCCAAGTCGAGGGCCAGGTTGGCGGCATGCCCCACCGGTGAAACATCGCCTGGGCCGTGCCAGGCCGTGCGCACGCCAAAGAATTCGCACAGTGCCGCCACCTTGCGGGCCGGACTCAGGCCCCCGATCTGCGAAAGGTGGATGCGGATGAAATCGATCAGCCGGTTTGAGATCAGCGCAACAAACTCGTGCGGGTTGTTGAACAGCTCGCCCATGGCCAGCGGCGTGCTGCACTGCTGCCGAATAATCCGGAAGTGATCGATCTCTTCGGGCGGCAGCGGGTCTTCCAGAAAGAAGAGCCGGTAGGGCTCGAGATCCTTGCACAGGCGGACGGCCTGCGGCAGCGTCACCCGCTCGTGCACGTCGTGGAGCAGTTCCACTTCCTCTCCCAGCTTGGCGCGCAGGAATTCGAACAGCTTGGGCGCCAGCCGCACATAAGCCGCCGGCTCCCAAGGAGCGCGCGGGCGCGCGCCCTGGGCAGGCTGGCCGGGAGCGGCGCCGGCGCCGCGCGCGCCATACGTGGATTGCCCGGGCACCGCCACCTGCGCGCGTACGTAGCGATAGCCCTGCTCCATCCACTTCCGAACGTTGTCGGCCACCTCCTGGAAATCGCGCCCCGAGGCATGGGCGTACAGATCGGCCGATTCGCGGCACTTGCCGCCCAGCAACTGGTAGACGGGCATGTTGGCCCGCTTGCCTTGGATGTCCCACAGCGCCATATCCACGCCGCTCATGGCGTTGTTCAGGACCGGGCCGTTTCGCCAGTAGGAACTGACGAACGAGGACTGCCAGACGTCCTCGATCCGGCCGGCGTCCTTGCCGATGAGGAAGGGGCGCAGGTATTCCTGCACGGCGGTGGCCACGGCGAAGGCGCGCTGCGTGAACGTTGCGCAGCCCAAGCCGTAAAGGCCCGGCTCGCTGGTTTCCACCTTCACGACCACCAGCCGGATTCCGTTGGGGGCCGTCAGAATCACCCGTACGTCGCGGATAGTCAAAGGCGGCAAGCCGCGCAGCGCCGCCTGCGCCCGCGCCGGCCATTGGGCCGCAGCGCCAATGGTCCCTGCCGATAATGCTTTGAGAAGCGTTCGCCGATTCATCCGCGCAGTTTACCGCAGGCCAACAGTTTTCAGTCGTCAGTTTTCAGTTCTCAGTTAGTGCGGCTGTGGGCTGTAGGCTGTGGGCTGTAGGCGGCAGCATGCGGCCCGAAAAAAGCACCAATGAGGCGTCTTTTATCAGGCATCCGGTTTACCTTGGCGCAACCGCCCCATTTTCAGCACATTACGGCGGATGGCCTGCCGCCCGCCACCCGGTGCCAGCGCATTTTTCGGCGAATAACCTATTTATTATCAATAGATTGAAGCGTCTTCCATTGCGCACCTGTTAATACAGGTGAAAAACAGGATTAAACGCCACAAACGTCCGCATCTCGGCCCGAGTCTCTCGACCACCCCACCGCGGAGAGTGCGCCGCGCCGCTTCCGCGCGCACAGCCTGCAGCCTACAGCCTACAGCCTACAGCCTCCCCAAATTGCCGTCGCCTGCAACCCACACGTGGAAAGCAGGTGAGCGACCCCGGAATGACTGAAATCACTTGCTAAGTTCCATAATTCCAATGTGACATACGTGTCAAGGGTTTGGGCCGTTTTTGGGTAGGTCGCCGTTGAAAACAAAGGAAATAAAGTCCGGACAGGCAATCTGCCAATCCTCCGAATCGGCAGAATCCGGCCCTGCTCGAAACCGAACAGCGGACGGGAGATGGCTGTGGCGAGCTCAGACTGCCGCCCGTGGCATGGTGGAGCTCCCGCCTCGAAAGCAGTGGTTCCCCGGCGCTGCGTCACAGGCTGATGTGCTACTATTAGCTACCCCCAATGCGCGTGAGGCAGGATGGCAACTCCTTCTGTGACCCGCCAACTGGATTCCGACAGCGCCCGGGCGCTCGGCGAACTGAGGGAGCATACCCGTAATCGCAGCGAGCAGTGGGCGATATTTTTGGGCGCCGGAGCTTCCGCCGCTCTTGGCTTCCCAACTATGCTGGGCCTCGTGGACCGGCTGCGGACCTGTCTTACAAGGGAGGCCGCCTCGGACGTCCTGATCGCGAGCGTGCTGGATGCTCTGCAACAGCGGCTGTCGCAAATGAGGCCCCCCCGGGCACCGAACATCGAAGATATCCTGGGAGAGCTGTATCAACTCCTGGAGTTGCTCACCGGCAAACCGCTGGTCACCATTTCATACGGCGACGTGCGATCCGTGACCCCAGAGCTTGCCTCCGAGGCCGCCAGAAAAGTGAAACAACTTTGCGAGGAATACTGCCAGGGCCTCCCGAAGTCCACGGCTCTGGCCGACTTTCTGCGGTATTGGATGACGGCGAATCGCATCGTCAGTGTCTTCACGACCAATTGGGACCGAAACGTCGAGTACGCCTGCGATGACATTCTGGCCGCCGACGAGTACGATGTGCGGCTTTGTGACGGCTTCAAGGGGCAGCGGATTCGGATCTTCGACAGCACGCTGTTCGCGGAGACGCCCGGCGATGCCAGCCGTCGTGAGACTCGCGTGGTCAAGCTGTACAAGCTGCACGGCTCGGTTGATTGGAATGTTCGGTCCCAGCCGCGAGAGGGCAGCAATATACGATCGACGTTCGCCGACATCGATGAGGGCGTCATGATATTTCCGACCCCGCGCAAGCACGGAGAGATCCTCGGCCCTCCATACTTGGAGCTGCACCGACTCTTCGCTGATTGCCTCGCAAGCAGCTCACGGTATATGCTCGCCATCGGCACGAGCTTCCCGGATGAACACATTAATACGGTCGTGGCCAACGCCCTCCGAGACGACCGCTTCAACCTCTTCGTTGTTGACCCCTCTCTGACAAAATCAGACATCGAGGCGAAGTTGCGGTTTCAGACTCCGCGCATTCACCACGCCATACATCTCCCGTTCGGTTCCTTCGTGGACGAACTGAAAAAGGGAGGCTGATCATGCCACCGCTACTCATAGGAACCGTCAAGAGCGTTATCGGCCATCGATGCGAGGTGATGCTGCGACCGGACTTGCAGTCGATGCACCTGACGCACGACGGCGTTCTTTACAGTGTCGGACAACTGGGCTCGTACGTTTGCATCCCGACGGCCTTCGACAAGATCGTCGGCGTGGTTGCTGAGACCCGCCTGCTTGACGTCGTCAACCCAGGGACAGGCGGGGAGGCGTTCATATCCGACAAGAAGCTCTTGAGGGTGGCGCTCGTTGGAACCATCGCCGGTGTCCGATTCGAGCGTGGCGTCCGAGCATTCCCGCTGGTAAATGACGATGTCTACTTGGCAACGGCGGAAGACTACGACGCGATTTTCGGCGGCGTGCGATCAAAGGCCTGCGTCGAATTCGGGCGATCGTCGGAAGTGGAGACCTACCGCGTCCCGGTTGACATCGACAAGCTCTTCTCGAAGCCTGTCGCCATCGTCGGAACGACCGGGGCCGGGAAATCGTACACTGTAGCATCGCTCATTCACCAGGTGCTGGCTCTCCCCGAACCGCGCATCCTCGTCATCGACCTCCACGGCGAGTACACCACATGCTTCGGCAATTCGGCGAGGGTGCTCTCCCGCGAATCCGGCCTCGAAGTTCCCTACTGGCTATTCAACTATCAGGAACTGCAGGATCTGTGCATTGATAGGAACGAGCGCGAGGCTCCCAATCAGGCGATGATATTCAAGAACGAGGTCGTGAGCGCCAAAAAGCAGACGGCCACCGCTGAAGGTTTGCAACTGGACGATTCGGTATCTATCGACAGCCCCGTTTATTTCGATTTTCAGTCGGTCTACCGGGCGATCGACTTGGTCAACCGCCAGATGGTTGAAGGCTCAAGCGGTCGTCAGAGGCAGGGAGACTTTTTCGGTCAGTTCAACCGATTTCTCGTCAGGCTCGAGTCGCGCCTGTCAGACTACCGTTACGGCTTCATCTTCAGGCCCGAACGGTTTGATTCCTCGGCCAGTCTGAAAACGCTGATGGAGGAGTTGTTCGGCCGAGGCCCCGAGGCCAGGAAGATCACCATCGTAGATTTGAGCGGTGTCCCGAGCGATGTGATCCAGTCCGTGGTGGCGCTGCTCTGTCGCGTCGCGTTCGACTTCACGTTCTGGAAACTCGACTATGCCCAATCACCTCTCCTTCTCGTCTGCGAGGAGGCCCACAGCTACGCGGGCAAGAACATAAGTTCCGAGTCGCGGCGAATGGTCGAGAGGATCGCGAAGGAGGGCCGCAAATACGGGATTGGGCTCGTGGTCGTCAGTCAGCGGCCCGCAGAGGTTTCAGAGACGATCCTCTCTCAATGCAACAACTTCATCGTGATGAGATTAACCAACCCTGTTGACCAGGAATACGTGCGTGCGCTTGTGCCGGACCAGTACCAGGACCTCATGGACATTCTGCCGGCCCTAAGAAGAGGGGAGGCACTTTTCTTGGGTGACGCAACCCTAATGCCGCTACGCGTTCAGATCGATGTGATCCCAGACGAAGGGAGAATACCGCGCAGCCGTGATGTAAGCTTTTACGAAGGCTGGCAGGCCGTCTCCCAGGCGCCTGTCGATGACATTATCGAGCGCTGGCGCAGGCAGCGGAAAAATATCGGTGCGAACCAACCCAACCAGGGCGTCACTCCGGAGCCACGCTAGGGCGACCGGGCGACTTCCAAAATTTGCAGCATCTGCGTAACCTGCGGATGGGTTCCACTCCGCTGTGAGGAATGATCCGTGTTGATCCGCGTTCATCTGTGGTGAGTTTTCCTGCAACCCACCAGAAACCGGGGCGCGAGCTGAGGCGCAACGGGCCGATGACGCGGCCGGCGGCGGCCAAGCGCTTGAGCACCTCCCGGGCTTCCTCGAACGCGATGAAGAAGCGGGCAGCCCGCAATCGGCCCGCCGGCAAGCGCCTGAGGCGAACCGCTGGGGAACGCGACCGCTCAGCGTAGGTGCTCAGGCCTAAGTCCCACCCAAGTGCGCACAGCCCTCGCAGGTTGCAGCCGAAAAAGTGGTATCCACGCAGCTCATCCCGGAGCCATAATGAAGGCGAATGCCCTTCGAGATCGTTGGCGACATCACACAGGTGAACACGATCGCGGTGGGCAACCGCATCCGAGACCTGCGGCGGCTCCGCCGCCTGTACGGCACCGGCCGTTGGCGTAAGCGAAAAGGGGTTGCCCTGGTTCGACTGCGGAGCGGAACCCTACGCAAAGCGGAGTTGCACTGGTATGAGGCGCATGGCATCGGCCGAAAGGAAATCAAGCGTAAGCGGTACCTTGACTAGAACCGGTAAGCCCCGTCGTGGCTCGGCTGCGAAGTTCGCAGTGTGCATCGGCAACTCTGGATATCCAGCCTCGTTGGAGCTGCACAAGGTTTATCGTATTCTCCCCGATGGCGAAGCCAGGAAAGAGGGTGATGTGCGGGTCGTCGATGAGAGCGGGGAGGACTACCTCTACCCGGCGGAATGGTTTGCCACGGTTGAGTTGCCGCACCGGATAAGAAGGTCACTCCTCCGGACACAATGAGCCCTGCCGGATCCGTGCGACCGCAGGATGCCCGGCGCGCTCACGCGTTCAGGGGCGTTCATCCGTGGCGAACGCCCCGCTGACCCACCAGGAACCGGGATGCGAGCGAAGGCGAACAGGGCGGCCAGCGGGGAGTGAGCGCCAGTTCCAGGGTTCCGATGACCCGCCCGGGACCGTAGTGCGGCTCGCAATGGGCCGCCTCGCGTTGCAGCGAAGCCACGGCCAGCGTGGCCACCAGGCTGTGTCCCAGCAGGCGAACGGGCCGCGCCATGCTGCGAATGGCCGGAGGTTCGGCTATCATATGAGCACGGCGAAACGCAGCGGACCAAAGGTAAGCAGAATTGCGCTGCGCCCCAGGTCCTTCCAGGTGATCGTCGAGCAGGATGAAGCGGGCTACTTCGTTGCCGAGTGCCCTGCTCTGAAGGCCTGCTATACGCAGGACCCGAACGACGAGCCGGTGTCGGTGCTGCTGGAGCGCATCCGGGCCCAGCGCGCGGCTGCCGCGCCGAGACCGGCCAGGCGCGCCGCTCGCGCCCGCAGACAGTGATGCGCACGAGCGAGCAATGGCCATGATTCTGCATATCACGGAAGCACGATACGTCAAGGACTACGAGGTCGAGGTGCGGTTCAACGGCGGCCGGGTCGGCGTCGCCGACTTGTCGGAAACATTGACCGGCCCGGTCTTCGCGCCGCTGCGCGACAAGAGCCTCTTCAGCCAGTTGAAGGTCGATGCGGAGGCCCAAACAATCGTGTGGCCGAACGGGGCGGACCTCGCCCCCGAATACGTCTATTTCCAGGCCTTTCGCCGCGAGCCCGAACTGCAGGCGCAGTTCAAGCAGTGGGGCTATCTGGCTTGAGGATCGCCAGGAAGGTGCGAGGAGAAACAGCGACGCCAATGCCTTACGAGGTCGAATTTAAGCCCAAAGCAACCCTGGCCCTGGAATCGTTACCGCACGACGCCGTTGCAAGAATCATCAGCAAGATAGAATTCATGCGAGCCGACCTGGCGGGTGACGTCAAGCGATTGACGAGTTTCACACCTGAATACCGGCTGCGCGTAGGCGATTACCGGGTTCTTTTCGAGATAGAGGGAGCTAAAATCATAGTGTACAGGGTCAGGCATCGCCGTGAGGTGTACAAGCAGTGAAACGGCCAGGAAAGAGGTGAACGCATGGATCTTCATCCCCAGATTCTGCAAAAAGACGGGAAAGACGAGTTCGTAATCCTGCCCTACGAGGAGTTCCTCGAGATTCAGGAACGACTGGCC
>Ga0315279_10008618_pt1 | contig 12319 bp, 19 predicted proteins | sample YL17G06_20_MG_FD_203694 | JGI IMG/M metagenome (GOLD analysis project Ga0315279, IMG submission 203694) | Sediment microbial communities from Yellowstone Lake, YNP, Wyoming, USA - YL17G06_20 | ecosystem: Environmental > Aquatic > Freshwater > Lake > Sediment | place: USA: Wyoming | collected... | reverse complement strand
CGAGGAATCAATTTGCTTTCCTTGATCCAACAATTACTAGCGCAGAGGGCCAGCCGAACCTCGAATAAGTATCCATGGCCTTCTCGAGGATACGTCCTTTCATAACCATTTTCCCTGTCTCCAAGCCACTTTCATGGGTTGAATCGTTTATGTAAAATTGTTCGCCATCATACCCTCTTATGACAATCCAATGGGGCAGATGAGATGGATCTTTTGCTCCTCTTGCCTTAGAAGTGTAGCAAGAATCTACCAACGCAATTACGGGACTGTGATTAGACAATACCCTTCTGATATCGAGCATTGTCGGGTTTCTATCAAGAATAGCCGGGGAAATATGCCTTTTCAGTATCTCTTTGTGTTTTTCGAAGAAATCGAGAAAAAGCTTTCTCTCCGCAGGGTCGGTTTGGCAACATTCGAGCAGTATTTTGCCTTCGCCACTAATCCCCTGACTCATTAGTAGTTTCGTTTCAAACCCCTTCTTAATGAAGAACGCTGCAATTCGATACGGCGACGAGAATTTGAAAGGTAAGGCAACTATTTCTGTCCAGACCAAGAATTCATTTCGCTTGGAAAGTTGTACATTTCTATCGAAGTATCTCCATACCATAAGAGTTGCGCTTGCGCCGCACGTGAAATCCGTAGTCTGTTTATAGAGTGGGACTCCTAGTCGCATGTGGTTCTACTCCTACGATAATCAATGAGAAGTCTCGCAAGTGTCTGCGTATTCCATCTCGACTGACAAGCCGTCGACCAAGCATGATTCCAGCTTAATCTAATTGGTTCTTTCCTGCAATACGCGCTATTGCATTTTTTCGCGGGAAGTATTTTCTGGTTCGCAAACCAAGCCGAACAAGTGAAAGCATTAGAGGCACTTCCAGTAACGGGCCGATTACCGTTGCCAGCGCCGCTTGAGAGCTAATTCCATAAAGTGTTGTAGCTACAGCGATTGCCACTTCAAAGTGGCTACTACTGCCTATGAGTGTGGTGTCGATGGCTGTTTCGTATTTCCAACCTAGAAAGTAACCGAGAAGGTAGGTCCACGTGATCATGATAGAATAATGCAGTAGATTCGGCAATGCAAGATAGCCGACTAAAAGAGGATTATTTAGAATAATTTCGCCCTCAAATGAAAACAATACTATAAGGGTTGTCAGCAATGCAACAACAGATATTTTCCCGAGACTTGGGATGTACGTGTTGTTGAACCAGCCTTCACTTTTTTTCTTTAGTATTACTTTGCGAGAAATCGCTCCTGCCGCGACCGGCAACGCTATGAAAATCAGAACGCTGGTGGCAATTAAATCCCATGGAACTGGAATGCTGCTGACGCCTAAGTAAAGAGCAGCAAGGGGAGCGTAAAGCGCAAGCATGAGCAAAGCGTTGACGGCAGTGTTAATCAAGCCTTGTGCCATGTCGCCTTTTGCCAGGAACATCCACCACATGACCATGGCGGTGCATGGTGATAAGCCCAAAAGTATGACTCCTGCAATGTACTGAGGGTTTCCAGCGAGAAGCGTATTTGCTAAAACTGTCATTAGGATTGGAGCAACTACCCAATTAGCAATTATCGTAACGAGCAGCGGCTTGGGGTTTTGAGCTGCTTTTCTAATGTCACTAAAACGTATTCCGACAACCGTGGGATACATCATAAAAAACAAAAGGATTCCTATAGGAATAGACAACTGGTTAAACTTGAGAGAATCCATAAACTGCCCAAACTGTGGCAAAAAGCGTCCAATGAGTAAGCCAACAATTATACATATTACTATCCAAAGCGTCAAGTATTTCTCAAAAAGCCCTAGAGATGCTTCGTGTTTAACATACGCTTGCTCCTCTGTCAAAGCCTTGCCCTCTCGCCATTGACAACTACATTACTATAAGTACGTTTACAGGAGATTCACAAGATACTCTGTTGCATACGCTTCCTAAAACTAGCTCGTGAACAGCACCGACTCCTCTTCTTCCGATCACAACCAAGTCAAACTTCCCGTCTCTAGCCATGTCCGTAATAGCCTTGGAAGGATTGGTGTTCGTGACCGAGACGAGTTTGTACTTTACTTTTTCATATTCTAAGACGGCTTTAGCATCTTCCAGAATTTTGTGGCTAAACTCGTGAGCAGAGGGTGTAGGTGCAGGGTAAAAAACGCTAACAACAGTTATTTCAGCCCCAAACTTCTCTGCAATCTTTATTGCTTCTGCTAACGCCTTTTTCGAATGTTCTGAACCATCAACACCAATCAATATCTTCTGCAATTATCTATCGCCCTTTTAACAAGCACAGAGCATATTTAAGTATTTAAATTTATTGTTGTAGTTTATCAATGTCGCACGAGGGAAGCACGGATTTCTTCTGTTCACAAGACGCCCAGTTTGTGCATGTTTTCCATTAGTTCGGGATCAGCTATGCTGTAGAAAATCCACTTTCCGTCCTTTCTGCTCTTCACTAATCCCGCGCGCTCCAATATCCCTAAGTGATGGGAGGCGTTGGGCTGAGTCAGGCTTAAAGCAGCCATAACCTCGCAAGCGCACATTTCCCTGACCTCCAGAAGCTTGAGGATTCTCAGTCTTATCACTTCAGACAAGGCCTTGAAAAACCTGCGCTGCTTATCAGCTATTTCGACATTCGCGACTTCATCGACAAGTCTCGCCAATTCTCTTTCATACTCCGAACCAGCTTCATACTTGCACGCTCGTGACTCAACAAATCTCTGGAGTCTCTTGCTGATTTTGGATTTGGATGCCATTGTTGTTTCAACTAAATAGCAGAACAACATATTTAAATATATTTCAACTTGGACCGCGTCATAAATTCAAAACCTCGTTCGAGTTTCCCAAGTTTAGCATTAGTGTACAAGCTGGCTGATTGCAGTTCACGTCCGAGAAGCGTGGGGGATTCGATTTCAAGCTTAAACGTCCTTTTTCCTATTCTTACGGTATTAGCCGCTTTTTTCCAAGCATTTTACATCTAAACCTTCTGTGTGCTGGCGCGCGCGCCTGTTTTTGGCCATAATGGTAACTGATCGTAAGATTTAAAAAGAACCCATCTATCGAGCGGCCGCAATCAAGCTATTTGTTCAACGATGCGTTTGGTAAGAGCATCGACTAGATCTGAGCCCACGGCATCGATTATCTCGAATATCCTGGGATCTGCAACTGAATAAAGTCGCCGGTTGCCTTCCTTCCTGTGCCTCAGGAGCCCGCAGTCCTTGAGAATCTTGAGATGTCTCGAAACCACGGGTTGAATCAAATCTACATAAGGAACAATCTCGCAGACACATTTCTCCCCTCCACGCAAGAACTCAATTATTTCAAGTCTCACTGGATCGGAGAGAGAGTTGAAAATCTTTGCCTTGAACCTAAGCTGACTGCCCTTCTTTGAATGCATAAACATCGTTAGGTCAATAGCAATATTTAAATATTGTTATTCCACATGTCCGTATCAACATTGCTGGTGTCTGAATTGGAGAAAACAGAGAACAAGAAAATTGGGTTCATCTTCTGCGTCTGCACTGGAAAATGTCCGGGTTTTTCGAAGATGGATATGTGGGATTTCATCAATATAATCCGGGCAGAGTATCCAGTCGAATATGCGTTCATTCACCCGATGTTATGTGACGAAGACGGCGAGCGATTCCTCGCCGAATTTCTCAAGAAAGATCGGAAATACCTGGTTGCCGGCTGCGCACCAATAATGCAGAGGAAACTGTTCAAAGACTCCTTTGCCAACGCTGGCCTTGACGTCAATAAGGACTTGATTCCGATCGACGCTAGAAACATGACGACACAAGAAGCCCTTGCATTAGTCAAGAAGACTCTGGAGGAAACAGCAAAGTGACCGAAGAAACGTACATGGGAGTGCCGAGAAACAAGATACCCTGGTGCCCCCTGGTCGACTACACTAAGTGCAATTTCTGCGAAGGTGACCCGCAATGTCTCAAATTCTGCCCACATGGAGTTTTCGGTATCGATGAAAAAGAAAAGAAACTGATCGTCGCGCACCCAGAAAACTGCGTGGTTTTTTGTCGATCATGCCGCGTGGTTTGTGCACCCGAGGCGCTTGGCTTTCCGTCAAAACCCGAAGTCCTAAACATAATCAAGAAGACTAGGGAGAATTCTGAAGAATGGAAAACCACAAAGTCGTAATAGTGCCCTGCAGTGGAATAGGCAAAAGTCTAGGCACTGTTGGCCGAGTAGCAACATACAAAGTAATCGAACAAATGAAACCAGAAGAGACGAGAACCGTATGCTTGGCATTACTGACCATGGGAGACGACGATGCACTGAAACTTGTGAGGGAAAATCCTTGCATCGCAGTGGACGGTTGTCCCGCCCAATGTTCGAAAAAGAACATTGAAGCATCCATGGGAAAATTGGCACACAATATAGTCGTTACCGATGTGTTACGCAATAACAGATCTCTGAAGCCTGATGGGGTGATAGAATTGAATGACCAAGGAGACAAGCTTGCCGAGATCATCGCAAGGATTCTCTCAGAGAAAGTTGACGAGATTCTACATAAGGTGAAAAGAGAATGACGCTAGCAACAGGCAAAGTTGGCATAATCTGCTGCAGCGGAGAAGATTTGCCAGAAGGGACAATTTCGCGTGTAGCAACACGTCTCGTGCTGGAGAAGCTCAGGCCTGACCAGACAGTAACACTGTGCCTGCCGCTATTTCTCGCAGGAGGAGAAGACGAAAGAGCATTTGCCAGAGTCTTTCCAACAATCGCCGTCGACGGATGTGATAAAAAATGTGCCGAGGCAGGAACCAAAAAATTCAGCGGAAAACCAGTAGCGACCATTCTAGTCTCTGAAATTATGAAAAAATACCCTCGTCTGAAGGTTAAATCGAGAGAAAAACTCGACCCTCAAGAAATGGAGTTGGCTACGAAAGTGGCTGAAGAAATAGCCAAGAAAGTAGATGAAATTCTATGCAAAACAGCCAAGAAGTGAGCCCACAGCCACTTGCAGAAGACAAAGTGGCCGTTATTCCTTGTGCAGGAATGGACAAAGCTCTAGGATCGGTAGCCCGTGCTTGCGCTTTCATAGTGGTCGAAAAGCTGAGACCAGACAAAGCTGTGCTCATCTGCATTCCACCACTAATTGCAGGAGTTAAACCTTATTTGGAAATCGTCAAAAGGTACCCTGCTATTCCTATTGATGGTTGCGCAGAACGGTGTGCAACTAAGATCGCCGTAAAGAACGGGGCAAAAATTAAAGGAAGAATCCTGATTCCGGAGAGTGTTCAGAAGCACAACCTCAAGCCCAAGTCCGCGTCAGACATAGGGCCAGATGGAGAAAAGCTGGCAGAAAAGTTAGCAGAAGAGATTGCGCTAGAGATCGATAGAATTTTGGGAAAGTGAGCTATAATGGTTGAAGAGCCCTATCAAATCAAAGTTGACAAATGGACATTCCGTGTGCCCAAGGAGTTGTTCTACAACGAGAATGATTGTTGGGCAAGAATCGAAGGAGACACGGCGAAAGTTGGCATCACTGATTTCCTTCAGAACATGACAAGCGACATCATTTTCGTCAAATTCAACGAGCTTGGCAGCAAGATCGAACAGTTCGATGAAATAGCGTCTTTCGAGTCAACAAAAACAGTGCTTGACCTCATATCACCAGTTAGCGGCACAATCCAAAAAGTGAACGAAAAACTAAGTCAGAGCCCTGAATTGGCAAACAAAGACCCCTACGGCGAAGGCTGGTTTGCTATCATAAGGCTCGAGAAATTTGAAAACGACCGCCAAAATCTGCTGTCGGCCCAAGACTATTTTGAGGTACTAAAAAGAAAGGTGGAGACTGAGAGGAGAAAATTGGGAAAACAAGGAGTATGAATACGAGAATGCCTGCCGAAGATACAACCCATATGCAATTATTACAGACACTTGGATGAGTGGTTTTGTTGTCGGACGAGAACGAAGAGGAATCTGGGGAAGAGTTGCTACCATTGAAAGTCAGAGACGTAATGGTAAGGGAGGTAATAACTGTGGACGAAAATTCCTCGGTGAAAGAGGCTGTCGACACTATGAACGAATTTCAGATAGGCAGCCTCATAGTGCTGGAAAGGGGAAAGGCTAAGGGCATAGTCACGGAAAGGGACTTCTTGGGAAGGGTCATTGCAGAAGCAAAGGACGTTATGAATACAAAAGTGAAGGAGATAATGACTACCCCCCTGGTTGTTGTGGAACCAAGCACAGACTTGGAAGAAGCTGTGAAACTGATGTTCCGAAATAAGATAAAGAAACTGGCCGTGGTTGATGCAAACAAGCTTGTGGGCATAGTGACCTTGACGGACATTGCTCGCTTTCAGCCTCAGATGATAAGAATGCTGAAACAGCTCACTGCAAAACAGGAGACGCCGAAAAGCATGCAGAAAGTCATTAACTACTACATTGTCTAGAAGAAGTGCGCGAAGGCGAAGACACTGAAGAAGAACCAGCCTTCAGAAAAAATGGAAGAATTCCATTGTGTACTCTGCGGAAAGCCTTTGCGATCGACATTGGAGAAAAGGGAATGTTCCTTTTGCGGAAAAACTGAGAAAGCAGACTACGTCTGTGAAGAAGGGCATTACGTTTGTGAAAGCTGCAGACTAGCCTCTCCAGAAACGCTTGTCCGTAAAGTCTGCAGAGCCACGAAAGAAACGGATCCCATGAAAGTTGTTCTCCTCTTGATGAAGCATCCTGCCCTGCAAATGCATGGACCTGAGCACCATTACGCCGTGAGCTGCGCCTTACTAGCTGCTTGGAGAAACCTCGGCAGATTTGAGATCAACGATTCAGTTTTTGACGAAGCGATCAGAAGAGGAAGAAAAGTGCTTCTTGCATCGTGTGGACTTTGGGGTGTGTGTGGGGCTGCCGCTGGAGTAGGCATAGCCTTAAGCATTGCAACCAAAGCCAATATGCTTTCAGACAAAGAACGGACGCTTTCAATGGAAGCTGTATCTGAATCTCTTCACATGATCGCAAAGATCGGCGGTCCGCGTTGCTGCAAAGCGAGCACTTTTTCAGCGATACAGAAGGCAACAGAGATTCTCGAACGAGAATTCAATATGAGACCCCTCAGCTTGATAGATCCACGGCCTTGCTATTTCAGAAACCTAAACGAAGAATGTTTAGGAAACAAGTGTCCTTACTTTGGGGTAAACTCTCTTGACTGAAACGTGGAGACTACTTGACTACAGTTCAGCCGACGTGAAAATGGATCTGGCGATTAATGAGGCCATTTTCAGAAGCAGAAGAGAGAATTTGACTCCGAACACACTGCGACTGTGGCAAGGTCCAGCCTCTGTGATTATTGGATCGGGCAGTTCATACAAGGATGACGTCAACCATGAGGAATGCAGAAAATACGGTGTTGAAGTCATCAGAGCAATATCAGTTACAGGCGACCCTTTCTACATGGACATGGGGAGTTTGAATTTCGCTTGTACAGCGAATGCGGCACTTTTCAACACGCGAACTAAGGATTACCCGTCTGTCCTGTCAGATTATTTTGTCTTGAACGCAGCAATCGTTGAAGGGCTCCGAAAATTCAGTGAGACACTGGAGGCGAATGCCGATGGAATTCATATTGGCGAACGAAGAATAACTAGGATTTTGCCAAAATGGTTTCACGATTTCCTTCTATTCCAAGGAACCCTGCTCGTTAATACTGACATAAACGCTTACAACAAAATGATCAAAACTGGAAGGCCAGCGGAAAAGAAGCTCATGATAACGTCGCTGAGTCGCGAACTGGGAAGAGACGTTTCGATAGATGAGGCGAAGATAGCTCTTATAGAAGGTTTTGAGAAGAAGTTGGGAATAGTCTTCGAATTGAAAAAGGAATTGACAAGAGACGAACAGAAATCGGCTAACTTGCTGTACAGAGCCAAGTATGGCCTTGAGAAATGGAACGTGCACGGGATAGAACCCTTCTTCATCGGGATGGGAAAAGCGTCGCTTGAAGTTTTTGTTGCCTATCCTCCGACTTCAATGTGCCGTAAGCTCATCAGTCTGATCAACGATGTCACGTCGGACTTGCAGGATGACATCACGGTGAGAGTTTGGATGAGAGGAAAGGGCTCTAACCAGCATGGAGTCTACCCAGAGATGTCCTCAGCCCTAGTAAATGCTGAAAAATCCAGCAGAATTCCTGCAATAATCATCAATGGCGAATTGAAATTCGATAAGACCATACCCTCTAAAGAATGCCTGAGAAGCGCAGTTGTGGCGGCATTGCCTAAAACATAACATCTTCCAACCGAACTGATTGTGGGGGCCCAAGATATGATTGATAACTGGCGAATGATCGACTACAGTTCAGAAGATCCTGCGATGAATTTGGCAATTGATGAAGCGATTCTAAGATCCGTTCTGGAAAACCATGGCCCCAACACTCTGCGTTTGTGGCAGAATCCGCCAGCCGTCGTTATTGGACGCTTCCAAGATCCCAAGTCTGTGGCCAGCATTGCTGACTGCGAAAAGCTGGGGATCAGAATCTTCAGAAGAGTCTCCGGAGGTGGGGCTGTTTACCATGACTATGGTAATGTGAATTATTCGATAATTGTCAGGAAACCCTCTTTGGCTGTTGGTGTTGAGAATGTAGAAAGGTCTTACAGCTTCTTTTGCGGGGGAGTCGTCGAAGGACTTGGGATGCTGAGCGTTCAAGCTCGCAACAATGGCGGAAACATCGTAGTGGAGGGAAAGAAAATCTCTGGGAGCGCTCAACACAGACTGTATGATGCCATCCTTCATCACGGCACCTTGATGGTAAACGTTGACTTTAGCACTTTAGGTCGCGCTCTTAAGATCCAAAACCCCCACGCTACCTTGGTAAACCTGTCTGAAATTCTAGAAAGCATTACCATGAAAAAAACGAAGAATGCTATTAGAAAAGGCTACGAAAAGACATGTCGCGTAAACCTCAAAACGGGAAGCCTGACTCCGAATGAAATACGTACCGCGACTATATTGTACCAAACGAAATACATTGACAGAGACTGGAACGGTTGACGTCCTTTCTCCGGCGCAAACCTAGAGCGCGCGTAACAAACCGTCACAAAGGATTTTTTTGGCGACCTTTTTGTAACAATTTTGAATTTTGGAAGACTTGCTGGCAACGTTGGAAGAATGGTAAAGTGTAACAAGTTACTTTGCGCGCGCTAATTTCGGCAAAAACAACAGTTCTGGGCCACCATGAACCCTAGTCAGTACGACGTTCAAACTCCCGGACTCTGCAGTGACGTAGATGATAGCGGTAGGCGATGCAAAGAAGAATCAATCACCAAATCATTCGAGATATTACAGAAAGATTTCGTGCAGGTACTGAAGATTATTCTTCATCAGAGGTCACAAGCAAGCTTGGTGCCAAGGCATATTGACTCTGAAAAAGGCCAGTTTAAGGTATATTCTGCTGGAGCACTTGCGCCACCTCTCCGTGATACGATAGCCATTTTTGAAAAAGAATCAGAGGTAAAATGCGACTTGAGGATAGGCAAACCAGAAGACCTTCTGAAAGAGATAGCGAAATTCAAAAAAGGCGACATCTTCTCTTCTGGAGCCGAGTACATCCTAGATGACGCAGAAGATCGAGGACTGATAATCAAAGGCTCAAGAAAGAGCCTCGGGTATCGAAGATCCGTCATAATTGTTCCCGTTGGAAACCCAGCAAAGATAGCTTCTCTCAAAGATCTTTGCAGGAAAGCCGTTCGAATCGGAATAGCTGTTGAGGGATGTTTGAAAGACTTATGGGACGATGTGGCGAGCAAGGCGGGACTGACAGATCAGATACGTCGAAACATCACCCACCATGCAGACGCATGTGGCTCTCTGATGAGTCTAATCCACTCGGACAAGGTTGACGCCATATTCGGCTGGAACGCGTTTCAGGGCGTGTGGCCAGACACTTGCGAGATAATCGAACTCCCCCAGAATCTTCAGGTCTTCAGAAGTACAGTAGCCGGCATAATCTCCTACTGTAAGAATGTGAAGCTGTCTGAGAAATTCATCGATTTCCTGACCTCACCCGCGATAAGGAAGATCTACGCCGGCTATGGCTGGATCCACGAACACAAGTAATTCTCCCTATCAAGTAATTCTTTTTTCAAGTATCTTCGTGGACACAGCTAGCAGCACAATGGTAAACAGAGTCAAAGCAACAATGTCCAAGAGGTAAGTGTAAGTCACTGCTGGTTCAGCAATGGAACTTCTCAATGCTTCAACAGAGTATGTGAGAGGCAAGAAACGAGCAACGACCTGCAATTGAGAAGGAAAAGTCTCCAGGGCCGTGAAGGTTCCTGAAAGAAAAACCATCGGGAACCTCAGAAAGTTTGAGAGCATCTGTGCTTCGGGAACCCATTTTGCATAAGCAGAGGCGACGATGCCTAGGGCTGAGAATGCCATAGAAGTAAAAGCGATTGCAATAACAGCTAACAGAGGGTTCATGACAACTGTACCGGACACAGCTGCCAGAGGGAAAAGAACCACAGCTGCTAGTATGAGACCGAAGAAGAAGCCGGCTAATGCTTTTCCGAGAACAATGGTGAATAATGAAATGGGCGCTGCAAGGAGCCTTTCGAAAGTTCCAGTTTGCTTCTCAAGAACCACTGCTACGGCTTCAATCGATGTTGTTCCGAAGAGCATGACAAGGGAAGTCAGCCCAGCTACGATCAGCTTTGAATTGATTTCGCCAGCCATGCTAAAGGCCAGGTACAATGAAACAGGGATCAAGAGGCCGTAGGTGAAGTTTGGTGCCTTGAAGTAGTAGACTTTTGCGTCTTTCTTTGCGATGTAGAATGCTTTGATTAGACTATCAGCCCACGCTCTAGCCAAGACTCGCAGCCTTCTTGCCTTGTTCTTTTTCGGTCGCCATGACTTCGGGGCTGAGCCCTGTCATTTCGACAAAAGCATCCTCTAAACTCGGGTTCAACGTGTTGATCGATACGATCTTTAAGCCGTTTTCTCTGGCAAAATCAATTATGAGCGGAACAGCCTCTGAGGTATTCCTCACATGGAGCCTGAATTTGTCCCCAACCTGTGTAACCTTGCTTGAATATTTTAGGTCCGCTAGCTTGCGTTCCAGATTCTGCGTCTGGTCAAAAGAAACTTCAATGATTTGATGCTTCTCAACAGAAGCCTTCAGTTTCTCTGGATTGTCAACAGCAACTATCTTTCCTTGATTGATCATTGCGACGCGTTGGCATAGTTGATCAGCCTCTTCAATGTAGTGCGTGGTGAGAAAGACAGTAACTCCGTTTTTGTTAAGATCTTTCGTCAGGTTCCGGATCATCCGTGAACTTTGAACATCTAAGCCGGAAGTGGGCTCGTCTAGGAAAAGTATACTAGGTTTATGAATAAGGGCAGCGGCTATCGTCAACCTTCTTTTCATGCCCTTGGAAAAGTTGCCTGCGCGATCTGCACGACGTTCATAAAGTCCGAACAGCTCGAGAAGTTCTTTCGCCCTCTTTTCCCGTTCATTCTTAGCCACTCTGTAGAGCTGAGCTGCAAAAACGAGGTTATCCCAAGCGCTCATCTCGTCATAGACATTGGATACTTCTGGCACAACTCCTACATGCTCTTTTGCTTTAATGGATTCTCTGACAACATCGTATTCAGCGACCGTGACCGTTCCTGAAGTAGGTCTGGTCTGTCCCGTTAACATTTTGATAGTTGTAGTCTTGCCTGCGCCGTTCGGTCCTAGGAACCCAAAGATTTCGCCTTGATTGACTGTGAATGAGATGTTGTCCACCGCAAGGATGTGGCCAAACTGTTTTTTCAGATTATGAACGTTTAAGGCAAGATTCATTGATTTCCGTCCTAATGTGGTTCTTGTATGCCTAGTATGGTCAGTCGTTCCACGCTTCTTATGCCTCGTGCGACATTCGCCGGAGCGAAAATCGCGCTGCCTTGACGCAAGTCAACTCGTTCATTGCCTACTGTGAATGTGCCACTTCCGTCAATGACGTAAAAGCATACGTCATAAGGCTCTGGACGAGAAGGAATCTCTTGACCAGCGTCAAGGCAGATCAGCACAATGTTAAAGTTGCTGGTTTTCAACACGTCCTTCTTCACCCCACGACGATCCTCCATGGTATTTGGCAAACCTTGCTTTTGAGAAAAATCCACCAGTTTGTCTAAATCCAATACTTTTGCCATGTTCATGTCACCTCCTTTCATTTTCTGAATTTTTTATCCAATCTCATGCCTATGAACAGGAAAGCTGCCGTGAATAGTATAAGAACAACCGAGTCTAACACTGGTCCATAGAGTGTTTTTCCTTCAAGCGCGTATCTAACCAGGTCGTTAGCATAAGTGAGTGGTGAAAATGCCGCTGCAACCT
>Ga0315279_10008617_pt1 | contig 12320 bp, 7 predicted proteins | sample YL17G06_20_MG_FD_203694 | JGI IMG/M metagenome (GOLD analysis project Ga0315279, IMG submission 203694) | Sediment microbial communities from Yellowstone Lake, YNP, Wyoming, USA - YL17G06_20 | ecosystem: Environmental > Aquatic > Freshwater > Lake > Sediment | place: USA: Wyoming | collected... | reverse complement strand
ACCTTGCGCCGCTGGTTCCGCTTGGGAGGCAGGAACCCGACGAAGCGGAAGGCATCGGTCGGCAGCCCCGAAGCCACCAGGGCGGCGACGAACGCCGAAGCCCCCGGCACGGGAACCACCGGGACCCGGTGCCGGATACAGAGGGAGATCAGGCGGTAGCCGGGGTCGGAAATGCCGGGCATTCCCGCGTCACTGACCAGCGCGATCTGCGCGCCCTCCTCCAGGCGCAGGATCAGTTCCGCCGCCCTGGTCAGCTCATTGTGCTCGTGGTAACTGGTGCTGGGCGTGGCAATCTGGTAATGCTGGAGCAGCTTCTGCGTGTGGCGCGTGTCCTCGCAGGCGATCAGGTCCACCGTCTTCAGGGTCCGCAGCGCGCGCAGGGTGATGTCTTCGAGGTTTCCGATGGGCGTGCCGACGACGTACAGCGTGCCCATCCGTGCGGCGCCCGGCTCGTCTCCACCCGTTCGACCATTGCTGTTCTTGTGGTTTGGCATACAGCAAGCCTGAACATAGTTTAGCACCAGCGAAGCGGTGCGGAATGCGGAATGCGGAGCGTCAGTTAATTCCGCACTCCGCATTCCGCATTCCGCACTAGCTGCCGATATAGCGGGCGTACAGGCTGCGGGCCATGGCGGGGTCGGTGGTTCCCGTGATGATGGCGCGGCCGTCGGGGAACAGCGTGATCTGGTAGGGCTCCACCCTAAACTTCAGGATGAAGTCGTTGGTCTGGACGGCGCCCAGTGGGCGGAGCCGCTCGGCCAGCGCCCGCAGGTCCAGCCCCCGTTCATGCTCGTGAATCTGCACCGCGTTGCGTCCGCACATGGTGATCTGGGGCCGCCCCTGGCCCGCCAGGTGGCGGAACGAGCGGCGGGCGCAGACCTCGCAGTCCGGCCGGGGCTGGCCCAGGTTGAGCGAGTGCATGCGGTTTTCCCAGACGTCGAGGGAGAGCAGGCGGGCCTCCACCCGGCCCAGCGCCCCGCTCATGATTTTCATGGCGTCGGCCACCTGGAAAGCGGCGATGGCGGCGGCCGCGCTGTTCAGGATGCCCGCCGTATCGCACGTCTCCGAAGCCCCCGCAGGCAGGTCCGGGAAAACGCAGGTCAGGCAGGGCGTGCGGCCGGGCAGAACCGGCATGGTGAGGCCCCGGCTGGCCACCGCGGCGGCGTACACCCACGGGATGCCGTGCTTCACGCAGGCCTCGTTCAGCAGGTAGCGTGTCTCGAAATTGTCGGCGCCGTCCAGCACCACGGCCGCGCCCGCGATCAGTTGCTCGACGTTGCGCGGGGTGACATCGGCGATGCGCCCCTCCACCTCCACGTCGGAGTTGATGCGGCGCAGATGCCGTTCGGCGGCCACGGCCTTGGGCAGCGACTCGGCCGCATCTTCTTCGTCAAATAGCACCTGCCGTTGCAGGTTGCTGGTCTCCACGTAATCTCGGTCCACGACGGTGATCCGACCGACTCCGGCGCGAGCCAGGGTGGCGGCGCTGAAGCTGCCCAGCGCGCCGCAGCCGATGATCACCGCGCGGGACGCCCGCAGGCGCGCCTGGCCCTCCGCTCCCAGTCCCGCAAAGAGCACCTGTCGCGAGTATTTTTCGTCCAGAGGGTTCGGCACCGTACTATTATAGACTCGAGACCTGGGACCTGAGACCTGGGACCTGGGACCTGGGACCTAAGACCTGGGACCTGAGACCTGAGACCTGGGACTTGGGACTTGGGATGTGTTGAGGACTGGGGTCTCAGGACCCAGGTCTCAGGTCCGAATTCTTGCCATTGCGAATGCGGCATCGTTGGCTTGGCGTCCTTCTCGCCCTCTGCCTTCCTCTCGCGGCAGCCTACAGCCAGTACCAAGGCTTGCCGATCCGCGACCTCCGCATCCCCAACCTGAGTGCTGAAGACGAGAAGCGCTTGCTGGAGTTGCTTCCCGTCAAAGTGGACCAGCCCTACCGGGCCGACCAGGTCCGGCAGAGCATCGAGAGGCTGTATGGGACGCTGCGCTTTGCCGACATCCAGGTGGATGCCGAGCGGGTGGGCGACGGCCTGCGGCTGACCTTCTTAAACAAGGAGAACTTCTTTATTGCCGGCGTCTTCGTCGAAGGCGTGCCCGAACCGCCCCGGGACAGGCAACTGGAGAGCGCCGCCAGAATGGACCTGGGCACCGTCTGGACACAGGAAAAAGAAGACCGGGCGCTCGATTCCATCCGTCGCCTCCTGGACGACAGCGGGCTGTACCAGGCGCGCATTGACGTTCGGAGGGAGCCCAACCCGAACACGCAGCAGATGGACATCCACTTCCTGGTGACACCCGGGGAACGCGCCCGCGTTGGCGAAGTGCGGGTGACCGGCACGCCGCTGTTCCCTCCGGAAAAGATCCTGACGCTGGCCAAGCTGAAGCCCGGCCAGGAGGTAACCGCGCGGCGGCTGCAGAGCGCGGTGGCCCGCGTGCAGGCCTACTACCAGAAGAAGAAGTACCTGCAGGCCAGGGTGGGGATTGCCGAGCGGCATCACCTCCCCGACAAGAACCGGGTGGCGCTGACCCTGGAGGCCGATGCCGGGCCGCTAGTCGACATGCGGGTGGCCGGCGCGAGAATCTCCGCCCGCAGGCGCCGGCACCTGATCCCGGTGTACCAAGAGGGCGCCGTCGATCCCGACTTGGTCCGCGAGGGCGCCGACAACCTGCGCGATCATTTCCAGCGGCAGGGCCGCTTCGAGGCCCAGGTCGTCTCCCACCTCCATCCCGACGAGGGCGGCAAGAAGGTCCTGGTCGAGTATCACGTCGATCCCGGTCCCAAGCACAAGGTGGCCCTGGTTGAGATTCAAGGCAACCGGTATTTCAGCAACCAGATGTTGCGGGAGCGCATGTTTGTCAGAGAGGCTTCGCTGTTCTATCCCGGACGGTTCAGCCGCGACTTCCTGAAACGGGACCAGGAGACAATCCGCGATCTGTACGTTGCCCACGGGTTCGAGCAAGTGAAGGTCACCTGCGATACGCTGGACGACTATCGGGGCAAGAGCGGGAACATCGTCCTCATCCTTCACGTGGAAGAGGGCCCACAGACGCTGGTGCGGCGCCTGACGATCAAGGGAAACCAGCAGATGGCTGCCGGCCAGTTGCGCGGCCTGGTGGCCTGCGGTGACGGCCAGCCATACAGCGCTTTTAACGTGTCCCAAGATCGGGAGACGATCCTCAGCTATTACGTGAACCGCGGCTTTCCCCAGGCGAGCCTCACCGCCGATGTGAAGCCCGCGGAAGGTCAGCCGAACCGGGTCGATCTGGTCTACACCATGGTCGAAGGCCCGCCGCGGTACGTGGACCAAGTGCTGATCGGCGGGCTGGAAAACACGCGCCGCCACATCGTCGAGCAGCAAGTCCAGGTGGAGCCGGGCGAACCGCTCAGCCAGGTCGATATGCTGGAGACCCAGCAGCGGCTGTACGAGTTGGGCATCTTCCAGAAGGTGGACATGGCGGTGCAGAACCCGGCCGGCCGCGAACCATACAAGAACGTGGTGTTCGAGCTGGAAGAGGCGCGGCGCTGGACATTGCGCGTGGGCGGCGGCGCCGATTTCGCCCGCTTTGGCGGCAGCACCGCCAGCCTGGCCAACCCCGCCGGCCACCTGGGCGTCAGCCCGCGCGTGTCGTTCGACGCCACACGGCTGAACTTCCGTGGCCTGGACCACACCGTGGCCTTCAAGACCGCTTTGAGCACCTTGCAGAAGCGGGCCCTGGTCAACTACACGGCGCCGCGCGTCTGGAGACCGGACCTGGATTTGTTGTTCGACGGACTGTTCGACCGCAGCTTCGACATCCTGACGTTCGCCTCCCGCCGGCTGGAGGGCTCGCTGGCCCTCAAGCAGCGCCTCAGCAAAAGCGATACCCTCTTCTACCGGTACAGCTACCGGCGCGTTACCGTCGATGCCGACACCCTGAAGGTTTCCGTGCAGCAGTTTCCGCTGTTATCCCGGCCCGCGCGGGTGGGCATGCTGGGCGCCACCTTCGTTCGCGACCGGCGGGACGACCCGGCCGAGTCGCACCGCGGCATGTTCCTGACCTTCGACAGCGGCATCTCGGCGCGCCAGGTGGGCAGCGAGGCCTCGTTTGTGCGCGCCATCCTGCAGTTCACCTCCTACCACCGGATCCATCGCGCCTGGGTGTTGGCCCGCAACACGCAGTTCGGCATGGCCGAACCGTTCGGCACGCCGCGCGCTGTCCAGGTGCTTCAGCCGGAGGGGCAGGAGGCTACCGTCTTCACCCGCGATTTGCCGCTGCCCGAGCGGTTTTTCTCCGGCGGCAGCAACTCCCACCGCAGCTTCCCTGTGAACCAGGCGGGGCCGCGCGATCCGGTCACGGGGTTTCCCATCGGCGGCGACGCGCTGCTGATGAACAGCGTCGAGTTGCGCTTCCCGCTCATCGGGCCGAACATCGGCGGCGTCCTCTTCCACGACATGGGGAACGTGTTCGACCGGCTGCGTGACCTCTCGTTTCGCCTCTCGCAGAAGAACCTGACCGATTTCAATTACCTGGTGCACGCGGCCGGCGTCGGCGTGCGTTACCGCACCCCGATCGGGCCGGTGCGCCTCGATTTCGCCTACAGCATCAATCCGCCTTCGTTCTACGGGCTGACCGGAACCGTTCAGGAGTTGCTGGCCGGCGGCGGCCGCCGCGAGCTGAATTCGCTGGGCCATTTCCAGTTTTTTTTCTCGATCGGACAAACATATTGATGACCACGCCATTCACCACAAAGACACCAAGAGCACAAAGGACACGAAGTTTTCTTTGTGTGACTTTGTGTTCTTTGTGCCTTGGTGGTTCTCTTTTTGCCGAAATTGTCGATCGGGTCGTGGCCAGTGTCGGCACCCGCGTCGTCACCCTGAGCGATGTCCGGGAAGCCTACGCGGTCCAGGCCATGCTCGACCACAAACCGATGGGGCCGCTGGATGAACAGCGCATCCGGAGTGTTGGCGAGCGATTGATCGATCAGCTCCTCATCCAGCAGGAGATGGAATCGACGCGGATGGCTCCCATGCCGGAGGTGGAGCGCGACAAGCGGAGAGCCGAAATCATCAAGAGCCTGGGCAGCGAGGCGGCGTTCCGCCGGGGCCTGGCCGACGGCGGGCTGGAGGAGGCCCGGTTCTGGGCCGTGGTTGACCAGCAGATGAACGTGTTCCGGTTTATCGATCTGCGCTTCCGCCCCCAGGACGCCGAGGACGAGCAGGCCATCGAGCGCTACTATCGGGAGGAACTGGCGCCCAAGCTGCGCCAGCAGGGAGCGCCGGTGCCCGAGCTCAGCGCGGTCCGTGACCAGATCGCCCAGATCGTGGCCCAGGAACGGATCAACCAGGACTATGCGGCCTGGATCAAGGAACTGCGGAGCCAGGTGATCGTCCGCATTCGATAAGGTCCAAAGGTCAAAGGGCAGGTTCGTGACCTTGGGTTTTCAGACCTTGGACCCTTGGACCTTGGACCTTTGGACCAAGATCTTGAATCGCCAGACCAAACTCGCGCTCAGCATCATTGCCGGCCTGGCGCTGTCGCTGACCGTTCTCATCGCCGCCTCTCTGTGGTATGTCCGGGGCCCGCGCTTCCGCCGCTACGTGCTGGAGCGCATCACCACCCAAATCGAGAACGCCACCGGGGGGCGGGCCCAGGTGCGTGACTGCCGCCTGCGTTTGCGCGCCATGGAGGCGGAACTCGACGGGCTGGTCATCCGCGGAACAGAGCAAGAAGCGCGCCGGCCGCTGCTGGCGGCCGATTCCGTGCTGGTCCGGTTGAAAATCGTTTCGCTGCTTAAGCGCGAGATCGACTGGCGCCTGCTGCGCGTCGTCCATCCCCGCTTGAATGTTTTCATCGACGCCGAGGGACATTCCAACATCCCGCAACCGAAGGTCAAGCCGACCGGGCCGAGCAGGCTCGAGTTCCTCTGGTCCCTGCACCTGGATCGGCTGGAAGCGGTTGATGGGGCGCTGAACTGCAACGACCGCTACACGCCGCTGAACTTTTCCGCCCAGAACGTAAACGCGGCGCTGGCCTACGAGGGCGCCCGGAACCTGTACAAGGGCTCGCTCTCGCTTTCTGCGGAGGCTCCTTCATACGGCGATTTGGCGCTGGCGGAAAAGCAGACGGGCATACCCTCGCAACTCGAAGCCGAGGTCACGGTGACGCCGGCCAGGCTGGAGGTCACCAAGCTGATCTGGACCACAGCGGGTTCGCGAATCGACGCCACCGGCAGCATGGCGGATTTCGCCCAGCCCAAGATCACGCTCGTTTACCAGGCGCGGATCGAGGCCCGTGAGCTTGCCAAAGCCGCCGGCATTCCGGAGCTGCGCGAGGGACAGGCCGCGGTCTCCGGCACGCTGGCTTACGACACAGTCAAAGGCGCTCTTCAGGCCTCCGGCGAGGTGCGGGCGGAGCGCGTGGGCCTGCGCTTGCCCGAAATGCAATTGTCCGGGCTGCGTGGATGGGGCCGTTTCCAGGCCAGCCGCGCTAGCATCGAAATCCCATCGTTCCGGCTGTTCGCGTTGGGCGGGGAACTGGCCGGCAGCGCCCGCGTGACGGAGCTTGCCAGGGGCGCAACCATCCGCATCTCGACCGACCTGCGGGGCTTCAGCGCCTGCCAACTGTCGCACACCTTCTCCACGGCCGACCTGCCGCTGGAGCCATGGCACTGGGTGGGCTCGGTGGGCGGCCGCGCGGATATCGAATACCGCCTGCCCGCCCGACGCGGTGCGGCGGGCGATTGGCAGATAGACTCCGCGCTCACGGTTCAGCCGCCGACAGTCACTCCACCTGGCTTCATTCCGGTTTCAGGCCGCGCACAAGTCGTCTATGCGCCGGCGCGCGGCCAGTGGGAGGTCCACGGCCTGTTGCTGCAGACGCCCGCGTCCACCGTCAGCGCCGACGGCGTGCTGGGAACAGGAAAGAGAGCAGGCCAGGCGAACTTACAGGTGGCGTTCTCGACAACGAAGCTGGATGAGTGGACCCCATTGTTGGCCGCTCTGCGGCCCGGCGGAGCGCCCCTGCCGCTGGAAGTGGCCGGCCGCGCCGAGTTTCGGGGAGTGCTGCGAGGGGACCTCCGCTCGTCGAGCGTCGAAGGCCGGGCGCTGGCCGTCAACTTTCGATACGCCAACTCCCAGTGGGACCGGTTCAGTGGCTATGTTGCTTACTCCCCACAACTGCTGCGCGTTACCGGGGCGCAGCTCGAGCGCGCCGGCGCTGAGGCGAAATTCGACCTGACGGCAAATCTGGGAAACGGCCGGCTAACCGAATCCACTCCCTTCTCGCTGCAGGCCACCGTCGGGCGCGTGCCGCTGGAAGATCTGCAGGCTCTGGCCGGGACTTCCTACCCCATCCGCGGAACACTGGAGGCCTCGATCCGGGCCACGGGAACCCGGCTGAATCCGCAAGGCGGCGGGTCCCTTCAGGTCACCAACGGAACGCTGGACGGCCAACCGTTTGACAGCCTGCGCGCCGGCGTGAGTTTCGCTCAACAGGAGGTGCAGGCTGCCAATCTCGTGCTGCGGCGGGGCCGGTCACAGATCAGCGGCCACGCCTCCTACCGTTTCAGCAATCGCAGCTTCCGCTTCGAGCTGGCCGGCAACCGCATCTCGCTGGACGACGTGGCGCTGCTTCGTTCCTCGGCCATCCCCCTCAGCGGACTGGCGGACTTCCACGGCTCCGGCGGGGGCACGCTGGAGCAGCCCTCGCTCGACGCCGGCGTCCAGATTACGGACCTGGCAGCCGGCGGGAAACTGCTCGGCAATCTCACAGCGACGGCTGTGACACGAAACGGCACTCTGACTGCCAGCGCGCAAACGCAGTTTGTGAGGGGCAGCGTGACGGCCCAACTAACCGCCGCCATGCGCGACAGCTTCCCAGCCGGCGGCCGCGCGGAATTTGCCGGCATCGATCTGGGCCCGTTGCTGGGTGCGACGGCGCGCGACCGTGGCATCACATCCAGCTCCGCGACGGGAACCGCCGACTTCTCCGGGCCGCTGAGGAAGCCGGAGGAGATGACGGTCAGAGCGGAATTGTCCGGCCTGCGGCTGGGTCTAGAGCAGGCCGAGTTTCATAACCTCGGCCCGCTGCGCCTTTCCTGTCACAACGGTCTTGTGCGCATTGAAGAGGCCCACCTGGCGGGGACCCAGACCGACTTGCGGGTCTCCGGCACGGTGCGGGTCAGTGGTCCGCCGCCGGCGCGGTTCATCACCCTGCGCGCCGATGGCGAAATGAACCTCGCCCTGCTGCGCACCTTCGACCCCGACCTGATTGGAACCGGACAGGTGACGCTGCAGGGCACCGCGGGCGGCACGCTGGCGCGCCCGCTGTTCACCGGGCGGGCGGAGTTTCAGGAGGCCGGCATTGCGGTGCGCGACTTCCCCGTGGGCCTGAGCCGCATGCAGGGCCGGCTGACGTTCGACGCCAGCCGGCTGCGCCTCGAGAGCCTGACCGCGCAGGTGGGAGGCGGCAACGTGCGCCTCACGGGCTTCATCGGCCACGCCGCCTCCCCGCCGGTCTTCAGCCTGCAGGCGCAGGCCGACAACGTCCGGGTGCGGTATCCGCAGGGCGTCAGTTCTCTGTTGAGCGCCAACCTCCGGCTGACGGGCACCACACAGCAGGCGGTGCTTTCCGGCGACCTTACCGTCAACCGGGTGCGCTTCGAGCCGCGCTTCGATCTGGCCACCACTCTGGGCCTGGTGCATGGGCCCACTGCCGTGCCGGTCACCGGCAGCCTTCTGAATCGCCTTCAGCTCAACATCCGCGTGAACTCCTCGCCCAACCTGCAGTTTGAATTATCGCGGGCCCGCAACCTGGAGCTGGAAGCGAGCCTGCGGCTGCGGGGGACCGCCGCCACGCCCAGCGTGCTGGGCCGTGTCAACCTCACCCAAGGCGAGATTAACTTTGCCGGCACCAGATATGCCATTAACCGCGGCGACATCAGTTTTGTCAACCCCGTGCAGATCCAGCCGGTGGTCAACCTGAGCCTGGAAACGCGGGTGCAGCAGTATGACATCACCATCGACATCAACGGGCCGACTGACAAGCTGAGCGTGAGCTACCGGTCCGACCCGCCTTTGCCCCCGAACGAGGTGCAGGCGCTGCTGATCACCGGGCGAACGCCGAGCGCTTCGGCCACCGCGCCCGCCCAGACGCTCCCGGAGATGGGCGCCAATACCGTGCTGGCACAGGCGCTGAACATGGCCGTCAGCAGCCGCATCGAGCGCATCTTCGGCGTCAGCCGGCTGAAGATCGACCCGCAGGTCGGCGGCCCGGAAACCAACCCGGGCGCCCGCATCACCATGGAACAGCAGATTACCCCGGACCTCCGCTTCACCTACATCACCAACCTGGCCTCCAGCCAGCAGCAGGTCGTCCAGGTGGAATGGAGCATCGACGAAAACTGGTCGGTTCTGGCCGTCCGTGACCGCAACGGCTTGTTCGGCATCGACCTGCGGTGGCGAAAGCGCTTCCGATAGTTTAGAGTTAACCACGAAGCCACCAAGGACACAAAGTTTCACAAAGGTCTACTTTGTGGTTCGTTGTGTTCTTGGTGTCTTTGTGCTTCACCTGTGAGAGCCTACGACGAGCAGCGGGCGGAGATGGTGAGCCGGCAACTGCGGAGGCGCGGGATCCGCGACCAGCGGGTGCTGGAGGCCATGCTGGACCTGCCCCGCCATGAGTTCGTGGCTCCCGAATTTCGTTCCCAGGCCTATGAGGACCGGCCCCTGCCCATCGGCGCCGGCCAGACGATTTCGCAACCGTACATGGTGGCCATCATGACCGAGTCCCTGGAGCTGCAGGGCCACGAGAAGGTATTGGAAATCGGGACCGGGTCCGGCTACCAGGCGGCTGTGCTGGCCCGCCTGGCGGCGCGCGTCTACACTATCGAGCGGGAGCGCGAGTTGGTGGAAACGGCGCGGGCCACGTTGGCGCGGCTGGCCGAGGCCGGCCTGCTGGAGCTTTCGCGCCTGGAACTCATCGAGGGCGACGGCACCGAAGGCTACGCCGCCGCCGCGCCCTACGACGGCATTCTGGTGGCTGCCGCCGCCCCTTCCGTCCCCCGCGCCCTGGAAGAGCAGCTTGCCGAGGGCGGCCGGTTGGTCATCCCCGTCGGCAACCTCGATTACCAGGAACTGCGCCTGATCCGCAAGGTTTCCGGGCGGCTGGCCTCCTCCGTCGTCAACGAATGCCGCTTTGTTCCCCTGGTGGGCCGCCACGGCTGGCCTGCCTGACAGGACCGGCACACGAATTTCGTGTCACACTGGGATCGTGCTCAAAAACATGACGATCACGGTGCGTGAGGAAGTGGCCCGCTGGGCACGGCGCAAGGCAGCCGAGGAGAACACCTCCGTCTCCAAGTTGGTCGGCCGGATGCTTGAGAACCAGATGCGAGTCAGCGACGAATACTGGCGGGCCTATCATCGCTGGAAGAAGATTGCCGGTATAAAAGGGATCGATGCGGCTCATCGCTTGAGCCGACAGCAGGCCCATGCGCGCCGCTGACCGTTTTTGTGGATGTTTTCGGTTATTATGGAGTAGAAATGACGGTCAAGGAAGAGATCCATCGGTTGGTCGACGAGCTTCCCGAGAACCAAGCCGAATTGGCGCGTCAGGTGCTTCAGGATTTGTGCGATGCGGCCGATGCGAACGGCCCGCCGCTTGACCCCGACGTCCTGGCCTCGCTGGATCGCGGTCTGGCCGATATCGCGGCCGGACGCGTGAAAAGCCTCGAGCAATACAAACGCGAACACCAGCCGTGAGTTACCACGTCAGCCTATCGTTGGAAGCCGAGAAAGCTCTCGATCGTGTCGACCGCGTGATGGAGGAACGGTTGCGCGCGCGTTTCGAACAGCTTGTGCCTGATCCGTTCGATCCCCGCCTCTCATCTGCGTTGATTCACCGTGCAGGAGTTCGAAAATCCCGCGTCGGGGGTTGGCGAATTCTGTTTACCGTGGACCGCGAAGCCCGAGTAATCTACATTGCTACGATCGACACACGCGGCCAGGTGTACAAGCATTTCCGTTGACACAGCCGCTGTTCCAAACCCATGACTACAATTCGCCTTCCTCGTCTTCCGCTTTGAGCGACTGCTCCAGCGTGATCGGCTCCGCACCCTCCGGACTTGCGAAACAGGGAAAAGGTTTCGACATATCGACAGCAGGGCCTTCGAGCACGGAGGCAATGGTCGTGATATCCACCAAGCCTCGGCAGCCGTACAGCGCGGGCAGAATGCGTTCCCGCGGATAGCGGCGCCGCAGCTCGGCGACGCGCTCGGTGCCCGCGCGATAGGCGGGCAGATACATGCGGCCCAGCAGCGGGTGGCGCCCCCAGGGGCCCGATAGCTTCTGCGCGCGCTCCTCGGTCACCAGGTAATCGCGGCGCAGCACGGCGGCCACCTCCGGCTGCGGCCAGCCTTGTTGCCAGGTCAGCCACGACGATTGGTTCTTGGCATCGTCCTGCAGCAGCGCCAGCAGCACACCGATTTGCAGGTCCTCGTCGGGCAGTCTCGCGACCGAATTCACCCCATAGGCGATCAGGATAGCGTTGTTGGCGATGCCCTCGAACAGCGCGGCGCCGCGCGTGTTCATGGTCAGCACGGTGGCCTCGAAGCCAACCAGGCCGCGCACGTGCAGGTCCTGCAAATAGGCGAAGGTGGTTACGTGGCCGGGAACAACCTCGTGGCTGATCAACTGCTCGAATTCCGGCGTTGAGATCTCGAGCGAGGCGTTGATCTCATACGTGGCCTCGTACTTCGGCGTCCCGTCGGCGCGGCGCGCCCGGCCCAGGTAATTCATTGAGCCAGAAAACCAGGCGTCCTTGATAGGCAGAAAGTCAATATTGGCGCGCGGAACCCCGCGCAATTCGGCCGGCAGGTGCGGCAGCAGATGCCAGGCGGCCAAGGCGTCGTACTTGGCGATAAAGGCACCGCCGAGCGCGCGGACAGAAGCCATCGGCGTGCGCCGCGCCTGCCGCCAGGCATCCACGGCCGCCAGCAACTGCCCGCTGCTTGATGACGGGTACTCGGCGCGGGCCAGCAATTCGGCCACGCGCTGGCGTTTGGCCTGCGGCTGCGAGGGCGCGGGCGCCTGCCCGATGCAGGCGCGCACGCATCGTTCGTAGGGCACGGCCTCGCCCTTGCCCAGGATCTCCATGGCCAGGTCCCACATCACCTCGAAGCAGAGCGCCTGGCCATGCAGGTACTCGCCGCGCAACCCGCCGGCGCGCTTCGATTCCTCGGCGAGGCCCCGGATGGCTCCGCGGACGTCCACCGAGGCGAGGTAGGCCTCGATTGCCGCCCGATCGGGCAGCTTCGCCGATACGCCGCC
>Ga0315279_10008616_pt1 | contig 12320 bp, 8 predicted proteins | sample YL17G06_20_MG_FD_203694 | JGI IMG/M metagenome (GOLD analysis project Ga0315279, IMG submission 203694) | Sediment microbial communities from Yellowstone Lake, YNP, Wyoming, USA - YL17G06_20 | ecosystem: Environmental > Aquatic > Freshwater > Lake > Sediment | place: USA: Wyoming | collected... | reverse complement strand
CCTCGCCCTTCTCGGGCGGGACATACTCGGCCGAGATGTCCCCGGCCGCGATGTTGAACAGCACGAACGTCAGCAGCATCACGCCGAATACCGTCATCGCCGACTGGATGAGCCTGCGGGTCACGAATCCAAGCATGGTCCGTCACCTCCCGCCTTGTCGGCGCCGGCGGTCGTCGTCGATTCGCCGGTACTTGACGTAACCGTAGCCGAACGGGGTCGCCTTGACGTTGTGTACCCAGTCGTGCATCAGCAGGAAGGTCTGCGGCTCGCTCAGCGGCAGCACGGGGCAGTCCTGGCAGACCATGCGCATCATCTTCACGTGGAGCTCCAGGCGCCGCGGCGAGTCGGCCATCGTTCTGGCCTGCTCGTAGAGCCTGTCGAACTCGGGATTGGAATAGTTGGTGTCGTTGGTCCCCTTGGTGATGTTGGGCGAGTAGAACAATTGCAGGAAGTTCTCGCTGTCGGGGTAATCGCTGTGCCAGCCGGACATGAACGTCTGGACGGCCTTGTTGTCGATCTTGTTGCGCAGCACGGGGTAGTCGCAGTAGGCGACGTCCACCTTCACGCCGATGCGGGCGAACTGCTGCCTGGTGAACTCGCCGAGCCTCAGCGACGCCTGGCTCGTGCCGCCGATGTCGAGCTTTATGGCGGGGATCTCGCCGTTTACCAGCAGGCCCTTGGCGGCCAGTTCCTTTTTGGCCTCCTCGAGCCTGGCCCTGGCGGCCTGGAGGTCGAAGCGGTAGTAGGGTCCCGGCCCGGCCTCCTGCCAGCCCGTCATCGACCGCGGGACGATCCGGGTCGCGCGCACGCCCCGCCCGTTGTAGAGGACCTTGATCTCGTTCTCGACGTCGTAGCTCAGGCATAGCGCCTGGCGAAGGGCCTTGGACGCCCCGACGAGCCTGTCGAGCATGTTGAACTCGATCCATTGGATCGTGGGCTGCTCGTACGTGATCAGGCGGATGCCCCTTTGGCGCCACGTTTCGGCCAGGTCGCGGTCGGGGTTGATGACGAACTCGAACGCCTCCCGCGGGATGGCCGATATGTCCGTCTGGCGGGACAGGAACCGCATCCACGCCGGGTAGTCCTCGGCCACGAAATCAAATTGCAGCACGTCGATGAAAGGCACACGTTTGCCGGAGTCGTCGAGCAGCCCGTCGGCCTTGTCCTGCGCGGATCCCTCGGCCGGGTAGAAGTCCGGGCGGAACTCCGGGTTGCGGGTCTGGACGATGCGTTTTTTTCGCTCGAAGACGGACATCAGGTACGGCCCGGTCCCGACGCACTGGTCGGCCTCGCGGAACTCGGTGCGTCGCTTCTCGACGGGGACGGGCCTTCTGCCGCCCCGGCCGTCGTCTTCGGCGCCCAGCCAGTAGTCCACCGCTTCGCGCGGGATGGGCGCGTAGACGGACATCGCCAGCACGTACGGCAACTGCGGGTAAGGCGCCCGAAGGACTATCCTGAGCGTGTTGGCGTCCGGCGCGGCCAGCCCGCTTACGGGCAGGTCGTAGCGGGAGAAGTCCCCGACCGCGAAGGTCCGGCTCTTGTCGCGCCAATCGTCGAGCCCCTCGATGCGCCGCGAAAGGAACGCCCACGACAGGCCCGAGTTGACGTGGTAGTCGGCGCAGCGTTTCATGGCCAGGATGAAGTCGTCGGCCCGGGCGCGGCGGGTCTTGAACCGCGCCTTGCCGCCAAACTGCTCCGTGCCGAAGCACGGGTTGCGGTGGTACGTCACGTCGGCGCGAAGCCTGATGGTGTAAACAAGCCCGTCGGGCGAGACTTCCGGCATGGCGGCGGCCAGCAGCGGGATCACCTTCGCCGGCCGAAGCAGGTAGTGGTAGGCGTAGGGCCCCTCGAAGACGTTTGACTGGACGAACGCCGAGCCGGTGTCGCCGCACGTGGCGGGATCCAGCGACTTTATCGGGTTGCGGTAGCTGTCCCGCAGCACAACCATGCCGGCGTAGTCGCCGGCGTCCTGGCGGGGTACGAGTGCAAACGGCGCTACGGCCAGTGCGCCCACGACGATCAGCGATATGCCGTAAAACCACCTCATCGTCGATCCCGGGGCCCACCCGGCGGGCGTCGCGGGCCCGCAACCGTTCCGCGGTGTGGCGGCCGGGGGTTACTTGATGGCCGGGGCTTCCTTGGCGGGCACCACGTCTTCCGGCCGCTTGATGTTGTACTTGGCGACCAACTCGTCAATCCACTTGAGCACGGCGAGTCGGACGCCCGCCGCGCGATCGCCCCCGGTGGCGCCCAGAGCCTTGCTTATGTAGCTCTCGTTTCGCTGGGTCAGGCTGTTAAGTGCGATTTCGCAGTCCAGGAGCAGCTTGGTGATGCTGCTGACGGCGTACTCGCTCTGGGGGGCCTGTGAGCCGAGGGTCTTGGCATCCTTGCCGATTTTCTGGGCCAGTTGCGGGGCTTTTTCGGCGGCGTCGTTGGCCGCCGTGACGTTATCGTCGCTGGGGTTGTCGGCGGCCTTTGCGGCCGCCTTGTCGGCCAGCCTGGCCGCCTCGGCGGCGTCCTGAATGCCCAGTGCAAGGTCGAACGTTTTGCCGGCCGACCATGTCATGTTCGCCACAAGCTGGATGACGGCCTGGTCCGTGATTGCCGCCTTCAGTTCGCCCTTGATCCTGACGGCGGCTTCCACCACCGTTGACGCGGCCTCAGCAACGTTGCCGTCGGCCAGCATGACCTTTCGGCACAGGCCCAGCCAATTGGCCTCGAGGATCTTGAAGAGCCTGGCCAGTCCGTCGGCGTAGGCCGCGGGAGTTATGTCCCCGCCGGCCTCGGAAATATCGCGGAACGTGAACATCCTGAGCATCTCAGCCAGGACATGCGGGTCGGTTTCCTTCTGGAGCCTGGCCGAAAGGACAGCGTACATCGACTGGGCGGCCTTGCCTCCCGCGGCAATCACCGGACCGCGCATCGCCGCGTAGGCGATCCATCCGAAGTACCTGACCGCGGGGTCCGCGTGCGAGACCATCACGTCGGCGAGAGGGCCAAGCGTGACATGCCCCATCCGCGAGGCGGTGAGCGAAAGGTTCACCTCCTTGAGTCCGCGGAGCGGATCGTCCGCCGCCAGGCCCGCCAGCATCGCCTTGCCGTGCCCGGCCATGCTGTCGGCAAAGGCCGACATGAACTCCTGGGCCTTGGTGCCGAAGCGGTTGTAACTCTCCGTCAGCCTGCTCCGGGCCGCGATGACCTGGTCCTGGCTCGTCGCCTTTGCCATCTTGTCGATCTGGAAGGCCACGTATTTGTCGATCTGCTGGCGCTGCGTGTCCTGAAGCGCGCCTTCGGCTGCGCTCTGGGACAGATCGATAACCGGCTCGGCCGCCGAGGCGGCAAGAGTCGCGGCCAGGACAACTGCAATCCCCGCCGCCCACCAACGTGCTGGTATGTTCATCCGCTTCGTTCTCCAACGATTTCCTGCGTTCATGACGGGTCGCCAAAGATGCCGTAAATCGTAGGTTTCCGCCCGCGCCATGTCAAGAAGCATCTGCCAAAGCTTGTTCGGGATTTGCCCTTATCTTGCCCTTAATCTTTCGCCTTGTTTTTCTTTTCCGCCTTGAGGCTGGGGGCGAGCTTCTGCCACTGCCGGCAGGCGGCGTCGATCTGTTCGCGGGTCGCCTTGGAGTCCCACACGGCCACGCCGTAGCAGACGTCCAGTTTCTCGACGGCCTTGACGACCAGCGGCTCCTTCCACAGGTTGATCGTGGCGGACAGGTACGAGAACTGCTTGCCCATAGTGAACCAAAGGGCGGGCCGGGGATTGTCCGGGTGGTCGAACATCGCCACGGTCACGGTGTTGCCGTCCACCGCCCCCGTGCAGGCCGCCCAGGCCGAGGGCGTGAGCTTCTCGTCGCCGCGAACGGCCAAGCTCGCGGCGTTCGGGTCGGCGAAGGTGAACGTCGAGGCGTTGTCCATCGACTTTACGAACCGCATCCCCAGGCCGAAGTAGTGGCTGCCGGTAAGCTTGATCGACTCCGCGCCCGCCGGCGGGGAAAGCTGGGTCCGCCAGGTGGCGAGCATCGGGACCGGCTTTCCGGACTTGTCGATGTTGCGGGAATACAGCTCGAGCGTCCTGTTCTCTGTGGCCATGACGGTCTTGCCATCGGGCCCGATCCAATCAATCTCGGCCTTCATGGAGTCGGTCTTGCCAAACCGTCCCACGATCAACTGCTGGACCTGCCTGCCGCACTTGGCGGTCTCCGACCAGAAGTCCACGCCGTCGATGGCGACGGCGAACATCAGGCCGTGGTGGTGGATGTGATCCGCCACGTTGTCCCGAAGCGGGTTGATCTTCTTCGGGGACAGCAGGCGATTGACGTACGGCTTGAAGGCATTGACGCCCTTGCCCCCGAAGACGTAGTTGACCTCTCCGCCGTTGGGGTCGTACAAGTACGCGAAGCCCTTATCTTCTTCGATATGCCAAATCACGTGCTCAAGGGCCTTGCCGAGGGCGGTGACTGCTCCGAGTCCCCCCAGCACCATGGCCGCCGCAAGCAGAATTCTCCATCGAGTCATGGTCGATCCTTTCGTCATCTTCTCCCCGCGTCCAGCGCCGCTCCAACGCGGGCCTTTGGAAATCTCAATCGCCAAAACGCGCGCGATTCGCCATGTATTCTCGCGTGTTGAACGATAAACACAAGGCCTTTACTACCGCCTGCGGATCAACCCCGCCGGCGACGGCGCGACCGAGGACCGGGCCCTGCCGGTATCCAACGGCCATGGCAGCTTCGTCTTCACCGGCGGGCGGCTTCGAGGTGAAGGGGCGCTTCGAGCTGGTCTCCGGCAAGAAGGACGTCTGGGCCCACCCGGTGATCCTCGCCGGCCGGCTTTACCTGAGGTACGCGGCGAAGTTGTACTGCCACGACATCCGCAGATAGGCGGCGCGACAAGGGCGTCAGGGCTTGGCGGCCGGGGGCGGGGCCTCGGCTGGTGCTTTCCGCACGGCCGGCATCGAAAGCCAGACCGTCACGGGGTTGAGCAGCATTCCGGCGGCCGGGACCGCGGAGGGCAGCGATCCGTAGGTTTCGAAGGTTATCCCGCCGGCGTCCGGGCATACGGCCGCAATCGACGGGCGGAGGTACTGCTCGATGGTCGTCAGCGGCGGCAGCCAGGACGGGTGGGCGTCCCTGAAACCAAGGCCGGCCAGCTTGTTTGCGCCGGCGGTCCAGCCGATCAGCGCCCAGTTGTACACCTGTCGGGCCATTTTGGGGCCGTTGCAGTAGAAGAGCACCGACGGTTTGCCGGCCAGGCGAGAGCGTGCGGAGCGGAAGTCGGCGGTCTGGGTGACAGGGCCGGCCGGGGCGTTGGCGGCAATGGCGGCCTGGATGATTTGCGGCCAGCCCGCCACGAGCAGGTGGTTCTTGTGCAATGCCCAGGCCGGGGCCAGCGGCATGGGCGCCAGGGCCGATGGCGAGGCGAGGTAATGTATGTCCGCCCGGGCGAACTTGAGGACCTCGACGCTTGGCCTGGACGTCGGGCCGGGCCCGGCCTTGCCGGCAGGGGCGGTCGCGGCAGTCGCGGGCCCTTGGGGCCCCTTGCCGGGCGGCGGCAGCAGGGCCGACTCGATCTTGCCTATGGCTGCCGCCAGCCTGGCAGGGTCCTTGACGTCAACCGTCAGCATCGTGCCGGTCAGGAAGCCTCCGCGCGACGGCGCGCTTGAGACCACCCATGTGTCGCCGATCTGGCTGAACACGTCCTTGCCGAGCGAGACGCCAAGCTTCTCTTCCAGGCCCCCCACCGCCTCGGCAAACCTGCTGTCGGCGTTGGGGTCGGCGTCCTTGATCGCCCTGCGGAGTTCATCCCAGGCCGCCTGGGGCGCAATCTTCGCCGCCAGCAGGAAGTCCGCGTCGTCGGGCACGCCGGAGAGGTCTTCGTCGACGATTTCCGGCCCGGCAAGGGCCAGCAGCAGCCCTCGGTGCGGCATCGGCGTGAAGATCCTCGTGCGGCTGTAAAGCCCGCGATCGATCACCCTGGTTGCCCCCGCCGCGGCTGAGACCTTGTCCAGCCCCATCGCCACGATGAGTTGGCGAATCTTCCGAGTGCGAGCCTCGGCCGCGTCCTGCTCGCCAAGGCCGGCCGGGGAGGGCACTAACTGCTCCAGCTTGGAGACCATGCCCGAAACGTCCATGTAGTAAGCCGTCTGCACGTCGCCGGCGGCGACGGCCTGGAGGCATTCCACGAACTTCTTGTCGGCGGAGAGCTTGCCGGCCGCGGCGGGCTCGATGATGGCCTTGGGGGCGTCGGCGCCGACGCCCACGAACAGCATGTTGCCGATATACCCAAAGGAAATCTCCGGCATGTCGCCGGACCGGGCGCTGACTCGGTAGCTCACCGAGCCCAGGGTGGCGTCGGTAAGCAGAATGTAGTGCTGGTCCTTCATGAGGTTCAGCAGCCCGTCGAGTTGCTTGGCGAAGGCCTCGCGGTCGGTGCCGAGGTCGATCAGCATCGCGGCCGTCGGGGCCGGGCCATGCTCGCCCTTCTTCAGGTCGATCAGCGCGACGGCAAGGGGGTGCTGCCAGGCGATGCCGATCATGGCCCAGCTTCGGGTGAAGATGTCCTTCTTGGCGTCGCTGGGGATGTCCTTACGGATTGCTTCGCCAATGGCCAGGACGATCTTGGCGATGTCGGGGTCGTTGAGCAACTGGCCGAACATCGAGCCGTCGAAGGCGAGGCTCCTTCCTGCCCAGGCGGCGTAGGCGAGCGTACCGGCCGGCAGACGATCCGCCAGGGGGGCCGCGGGGCCCGGCACGGCCTGGGCAGCCGCGATAAGCGGGCAGACCGCCAGCAGGACAGCTATGGCACGGACGTTCATCCGATATTCTCCAAGTCGGACCGTTCCGCGAGGCAGCCTTCGCCGCCAGTGCCCCCCGCCGAACCGTAAACAGACAATTCTATAGGCTCGCCTCGGGTCCTGGCCAGCACTTTTTCCCCGCGGGGCTTGCAGACGGTGCATGATGAACTATCCCTGATATTCCGTGTTCTTGATTTCAATTGAAGACCTGCGGCCCGGGAGGGAGATTGGTCGGTACGGCATATGGTGTGAAAGTCGCCTCGGTGGTATGATTGACGTAGCCAAGGACAGGTATGGCCGAGAAACAGGGTTCTTAACGGGGAGAAGATCATGGCGATACGCACTTGTTGGGCAAAGCGTCTGTCCGATGCGATGCCGGGCACGGCTTGGCAGCTCCTGAGGATATCGCTCTTTCTGGCTATCTTTCTCGTAATGTCGAGAGGCATGGCCTTGGCGGAGCCGGCGCCCAGGGCCAAGGCCCCGGCTACGCAGTCGGCGCCGCCGGTCCGCCGGCCGTCCACTGAGCCGGCTCGGCCCGGGGAAATCGCCGAGCTGCTCGCCACGATCAAGACGGGCAAGCCGGACGAGAAGGCTGCCGCGGCGACCCGGATCGCTCGCCTGATCCTCAACAAGTCGATTTCCAAGGATGACCCGCAGGTGCTCGCCGCACTGGAGGGCCTGCTGCTGGAAGGCCTGGGCGATGCGTCGTTCGAGGCGAGGGGGGCCCTCGACTGCATGGGGCCCGTGTCCCTGCCGTCGGCGCTGAAGGCGCTGAGGTCCGAGAATCATACAGCGAAACACTACGGCGCGATGCTGATCCTGGACCTGGGCAGGTGGAATCGGGGCCAGAAGGAACTGTTCAAGCCCGCCCTGAATGAATTGGCCAAACATCTCCACGACGACGACAAGTCCATGCCCGGCATGGCCATCAGTGCCCTGGCGATCTTGGGGGCGGACGGCGTGGCGGGCCTGATCGAGGTGATTCACGGCCCCGAGCCGGAGAAGCAGATCTACACGCCGCAGTATAGGGCTTCCAGGATCCTGGGGGCCATCGGCGAGCCGGCCGTCAAGCCCCTGTGCCAGGCCCTGCAAGACCCGGACGTGACCACGCGCAAGTACGCCGCCTGGGCGCTGCGCGGCATGGGACCCAAGGCAGCCCCGGCCGTGCCGCCGCTGATCAAGGCCCTGGAGGATTCGAGTTGGGACGTGCGGACAAACGCCTTGGCCGCCTTGGGCAGCATCGGGCGGGCAGCCAGGCAGGCGGTTGACCCCATCCTCGCTGTGTGGAGAAAGCAACAAGACAAGTCGTGGGAAGACGCCCGTTCTACGATTAGGGCACTGGCGTCCATCGGGGTCGAGGCCAGACACTTTGACGCGGTCCTGGAGATGGTGCCTCAGACCGAAGGGTCGAGTCCATACGACACCAGCATAAGGCAGTACGAACTGGCGCGGGCCCTGGCGACGATCGGCGAGCCGGCCGTGCTGAAGCTGGCCGGCTTGCTCTCTGACAAGGAGCCGGCCAACCGGCAGATCGCGGCCTGGTCGCTAGGGGGGATCGGCCCCAACGCCAAAGGAGCAGTGAACGAGCTGGTCAGGGCTCTGGACGGCAATGATTCCCAATACGCCGCCGATGCCCTCGGCGCAATTGGCCCCGATGCCAAGGATGCGGCGCCGGCGCTGGTGGCGACTTTTGCGAGCTATCGTTGGGGTCGCAGTGGCGGCCGTGGCGGCGGCGACGACATGGTTCTCTACCCCGGTATCGAGGATTACACCCAGCCCGGTTTCAGGGGTCGTCTTGCATCTTCCGAGGCCCTGGCCAGGATCGGACCCGCCGCCCTGCCAGCCGTGCTGGAGGGGCTCAAGAACGACAACGACATGATAAAGGCCGGCTGCTACGACGTCCTGTGGAAACTGGCCGGGGGGGACGGTCCTGGCCATGGAAGCTTTTTTGGGGGCGGGCCATGGCCTGCCAGGCTTTCCGATGCCGAGCGCAAGCGGGCCATGGAGGCCGTCACCGCGGCGATCGAGAAGACCCAGGACCCGCACTCCAAGGACTGGGGCGCCCGCGCCCTGCATGCCCTGGAGGCCATGGAAAAGGCGAACCAGGCCGCGCCGGGTCTGGTTGCGTCCTTTGCGACGTATCGCTGGGCTGAGAAGCGAAGGAGTTCGAGCGGATTCGGAAGGATTGAACTTCCGGGCGAGCTTGAGTCCAGTGAGCTTGAGTTTTCGCCTCCGGCGGGCGCCCGCGGGTCCGCTTCGTACGATCTGGCGATGACCGGGCCCGGGGCATTGCCCGCCGTTCTGGAAGGCCTCAAGAACGACAACGACATGATCAAGGCCGGCTGCTGCGACGTGCTGTGGATCATGGCCGGCGGGGACGGTTCCGGCGCCTCGGCCGGCTTTGGCGGGAGATCGCCCGTCCTGCTTTCCGAGCCCCAGCGCAAAGAGGCCCTGGAGGCCGTCACCGCGGCCATCGGGAAGACCAAGGACCCCAACGCCAGGCAGTGGGCAATCCGGGCCCTGCAAGCCCTCGGGGCGAGTGAGGAGCTGATCCAGCGATTGAAGGAGTCGCCGACGCGGACGAAGTAGCCGCCCGATGCCGGCCATGTTGCCGGAAGTATGTGAAAAGCGAGAGAGCATCACAGGCGCGATTGCCCCGAACCCATCACCCGGCCTCGCCGCCAGGCGAAACGAATTCCCACTTTGGGCGCACATGGTTCATACTCGACTGCGTTGAAATGATCTTCTCCGCTCGCAAAGAAACTGACGGTTAGCAGTTCACAAGCCCCGCAGATGGCCTTCGCGATTGACCGGCGGGGATGTACAATACGCGGATGAAGCTTTTGAATATGAACCTGAATCGCAATCTGATAATCCCGGCGCTGCTGGCCCTCGCCGCGGGCTGCACCGGCCCCGGCCAGTCCGGGCAGGCCACGACGCCGCTGAGGATCCAGTTCCAGGCCAGGAACTGGGACGCCGGCGAGGGCATCGGGCGCGAGCTTACCAGCACCCATTACCGCATTTACACCACCTCCACCCGGCCGGAGATTGTGGACTACCTGCCGGGCTTCATGGAGGCGGCCCATCGCAATTACTTGGCGATAACGGGTTTGCAAGACGGGCAGGACGGTGAGTCGATGAGCGTCTACATGATGGCCAGTCGGCAGGAATGGGCCGGGCTGACGCGGTCGATCGTCGGGGGCCAGTGGGACGTCTATGCGTCGATCTCCGCGGGCGGGTTTTGCTACAAGGGGGTCTGCGTCTTCTGGGACATCGGCGGGCTGGCCTCGCTGTCGGTTGCGTCGCACGAGGGGCTCCACCAGTTCCTCAACCACCGCGTCAAGGAGAACCTGCCGATGTGGATGGAAGAGGGCCTTGCCACGCTTGCCGAAGGCTACGAAGTTGACGGCCCGACCGTCCGTTTCACGCCCGAGCGGAACATCACACGGTTCACCGATCTGCGACAGGCCATGGTCAACGACTGGTGGATTCCGCTGGAGAAGCTTCTGCAAATGGACGGCGGAGACGCCGTTCAACTCGGGGCGCCCGAACGGGCCGTGGGCTATTACGGCCAACTCTGGGCCCTGGCGCAATTCCTGCGGACCGACCCCCAATTCGCCCCGGGCCGCCAGCGGCTCATCGCCGACGCCGACGCCGGGCGGCTCGTCGAGTCCCTCAGCCGGACCGACGGCATCCTGGCACGCCAGCTTGGCGGGACAAGGTCATACAACCGGCAGGTTGCACTGCCGCTGTTCAAACGGTATATCTCCGACAATCTGCAAGGCTTCGAGACCCGGTATAAGGCCTTCGCGAGGAAACTGGCCGGGCTGCGATGAAAAGAAGGTCCCAGAGGTCTTAGATGGATCTGGTGGAATTGCTGGACCGCGGGTGTATCAAGGCCACGCTCCAGGCCGACAACAAGAACGACGCGATCAGGGAACTCATCGACCTTCTGGCCGAGAATGGCGCCTTGGCGGATCCCGCCGCCGCCCTCCAGGCCGTGCTCGAACGCGAGAAGGTCCGCAGCACCGGCATCGGCCAGGGCATTGCCCTGCCGCACGGCAAATACCCGCACGGGCGAAAGCCCGTCATCGCCATCGGCCTGAAACCTGACGGCCTGGACTTCGACAGCATCGACGGCAGGCCGGTAGACATCATGGTCCTGATGGTCAGCCCCTCCAACCAGGTCGCACAGCACATCCAGGCCCTCGCCCGGATCAGCCGCTTCCTGAGCTTCGACGAGTTCCGCAAGAACCTCCGCAAGGCAACCACCGCCGATGAAATCCACGAGGTGGTCAAACGCAAGGAAGAAGAAGCCGCGGCGACGGAGTAGAACCGGTTTAGCTGCTGGGCATGAGGAACTTGGCTTCGCCGACCAGGCAGAACGAGCCGCAGATGCAGATGAGGTCTTCCCGGCTGACGGCGCTGTGGGCGACGCGAAGGGCGTCGCGGAGGTTCTCGGTGACCTGGCCAACTCGCCCGGTGTATTCCTCGTACATCTCGGCCAACTCCTTGGACTTGGCCGCCCGGGGGTTGTTCGTGGCCTGGGTGAAGATCACCTTGTCGGCCCCGGTGGCGATCTCCGACATCATGCCCCGGATGTCCTTGTCGCCGGCGCAGCCGAAGACCATCACCATCGAATCGTACGGGATGTGCTGGCCGATGGCGCGCATCAGGGCCCGCATCGAGTCGGCGTTGTGCGCGCCGTCGACCAGGACGCGCGGGTCGGTCTTGATCAGTTCCATCCGCCCGGGCAGGTAAACCTTCGCAAGGCCCTGGACCGCGGCGTTGTCGTCGATCTTCATGCCCTGGTTCTTCAGTTCGTCCAGCAGCGCCAGGGCCAGGCCGCAGTTGAGGGCCTGGTGCTCGCCGAGCAGCGGCACGGGCAGGTGCTCGAACCGGCTGCGAGGGGTGGTAAGGCAGATTCGCGTGTGGCAGCCCGCCGTCCGGCTGGACTCGACGCGGTAGCTGAACTCGATGTCGTCGCCCGTGAACATCAGGGGCGCCTGGATTTCCTTGGCGATCTTCTTGAGCACCCGCTTGGCCTCGGGGGCCTGGTGCACGCTGATGGCGGGGACGTTCGCCTTGAGGATGCCGGCCTTTTCGCCCGCAATCTTCGCCAGCGTCGCTCCGAGCTGGTGCATGTGGTCCATCGAGATGCTCGTCAGGCCGCAAACCGCCGGCTTCATGATGTTGGTGCTGTCGAGCCTGCCGCCCAGGCCGGTCTCGATAACCGCAATGTCAACATGCTCGTCGGCGAAATGCTGGAACGCCAGGGCCGTGAAAATCTCGAAGAACGTGGGCTTTTCGCTGACCATGCGCTCGATGATCGGCTCGGCCTGGCAGATCAGCCTGGTCAGCGCCGCCTGGGAAATCATCTCGCCGTTGATCTGGATTCGCTCGCGGACGTCGCTGATGTGTGGCGAGGTGTAGAGCCCGACCTTGAACCCGCACGCCCGAAGCATGTGCGCCAGCATCGTGCACGTCGAACCCTTGCCCTTGGTGCCGGCAACGTGAACCGTCC
>Ga0315279_10008615_pt1 | contig 12321 bp, 6 predicted proteins | sample YL17G06_20_MG_FD_203694 | JGI IMG/M metagenome (GOLD analysis project Ga0315279, IMG submission 203694) | Sediment microbial communities from Yellowstone Lake, YNP, Wyoming, USA - YL17G06_20 | ecosystem: Environmental > Aquatic > Freshwater > Lake > Sediment | place: USA: Wyoming | collected... | reverse complement strand
ATTGGGTTGCGGGCGTAAGGCACTGTGGGTGGACGGTATGGACGATATGGACGGTATGGACGCAATGGACATTACGTGGGCGACGGGCTCTTGTGCAAGAGCCAATCCTCTGGACCAGGACGCGCTTACGCACACGGTACGGACCTCTCTTGTGGACATGGCATCCCCATTGGGCATTGGGCATTGGGCATTGGGTACCTCCCTTGTGGACATGGCATCCCTCCATATATTAATACGGATTTCAGACCGTTTGGACGGTGCTGGAAGTGCTTACTCTTGCACGACTTATAAGAAAACATGGTGCATATCGTTTTTATTCACGCGACTACGTGATATACTTAGCTCGATTTTAGGATATTCATAGGGTGGTGGATCGTGGAGCGTGGAGCGTGGAGCGAGGCGCGGGCGGCGGGGTGCGGGGTGAGGGGCGGGTGGCCGGGGGAGAATCATCGGTAGCCGTGTCGCCGTTGCCCTGGGTGCCACGGCATTGTAGCCTTGCGTTAGTCTTCCGAGACTATGAGGGGCGCGTGGATATGCCACGCCCAGCGGGAATGCCGGCGGACGCCAAGAATCCCGAAGCGTCGGGACCAGAACGAAAGACCACACGGCAATTCGATGCGCCTTTATCTGCCTCCCGCCGCCGCTCGCACTGGGGTCAAGCGTGAAATAGGTGGCTGTCCCTAGTTTGCCAGCACCAGAGGATGCCGAGATTGGACCTTCCCATTCTCGCAGTTAAACAGTAAGAATAGGGGTCCTGCAAACCGCAGGTCCCGGGGAGCGAATCTCGGAGGTGGCTTTTCCAAGACGATTGACCATGAGACTGATCTCAGCCGCCATTGCCCTCGCCGCCCTCGCTGTGCTGGCCTCGTGCGCTGCTGCCGTGGCGGCGGAAGGCACGACTATGCAGGCGCGGATTCCCAGCCGTCCGTTGCCTCCGCCGTGCGTCATCCGAGCGGCCGGAAGCGCGGGCAACTACACGGGCTTTGATCTGGTTGTCGCCGGCAAGTCCCTTGCGCCGGCAAGGTTCTCTTCCAATGGCCTCATAGCCGCCTCGACAATGCAAACGCTGCCCAACGGCGCGCTGCGGTTCAGCGGCTTCAGAGCGGCGGAGGCCAGCGGCCTGGAGCTATCGGACGGCGATTTTGTGCAGGCTGCGCCCGGCTTGGCCTCGCCATATCCTGAAATCTCCTTCCAGTTGACCGTGAAGAAATTCGATGCCGCGAAATGGAATGCAGCGGCCGGGGGGCCCTGCCCGTTCCACTTTCTGACGTTCTCGCTCGATGGCGCCGAGGCCATCCATCACAGGGGGTGGCTGGTGGCTACTCCCGCGCTCGACCCTTACCCTCTGCAAGCGGGGCGTCAAGGCACTTTTACCCTGGCCAGCAAGTGGTCAAGGGACTGGACTTGGGCGCCGCCCTTCGGCGCATGCCCCATTCCGGTGGCGGGGCTTTGGGCGCCGCGGTCCGGGCGCTACGCCGCCTTCGATTTCACCGACGCGCGCCTGAAGGACCACACTGAAAAGCTCGTCGCCTCCGCTTACTGCTGGAAGCAGGGCCGGGACAGGAACTTCATAACTCTGGTCTATCCGTTCGCGCGGAATTACATCGGGCTGCGTCATCCTCAAGGCGGCGAGAAGATCGCCTCGCATTTCCGCGTCACCTATGACTTGGACCTGCATTCCTGGGAGGACCCGAACCAGCGCTATCACGAACGGTTGTGGCTGGAGTATTACGACCTGCTCCCCGGCGCGCCGGCGCTCAACGACCTCAGCTTCCTGCCCGGTTACGCCAGGCTGAACGATTTTCCCCGCCCCGCGCCTCCGCGCTTTACCTACACGGTTCCCAAGAAGGACCAATGGGAGAGCAATTTCTTTGAGGAAGGCACGGTCATCCCGGAGTACGCGGAACTCCAGCCGCTGGACTTTTTCTACTGGCAAAAGGACCAGGCGAGCATCAACGCTGTGAAGGAGCAGATGCCGTACCTGCTGCGCATGGCCAAGAGGTTCCAGGCCGGCGGCGAGGAATGTTGCTATTGGCCCAAGCCGCTCGAAGGGAAGTCCAGGCCCGCCCTGGGCGACGTGACCACACTGCGCAACATCCACGGCTGGTCAATCGCCGGCGCGCTGCTCTGTATCTATGCCCACGAGAAGGACGCCAGCCAGTTGCCCGTGATTGACGGCGTGCTCAACTGGACGAAGTACAACATTTGCACACGGAACGACATCTCCGATGTGCCTGACGCCATGTTCACCATCGGCTGGGGCGGCATGGATTTCTGCCTGCGCTACTACTACACGTTCAGGGATGACGCCCAGCGCGCGGAGCGGGCGCAGCTTGCCTACAGGCTGGCGCTGTCGCTGGCCTATCGCTACACCACCATGTGGATTCCAGACACGGCGGAGGACGACAACATTGAGGGCACGTTCCTTATCGAACCCAACTCCGGCCAGCCCTGGACCGGGGCCGCTTGCGCCAATGAGTGCTGCATGTTCATGAACGCTTTCGCCAGGCTGTATGCGGCCACCGGCGACCCGATTATCCTGGCTTACCTGCGCGGCATGTTGGAACGTTGGCCCTTGCTCTATCAGGATGAGGATGCCGAGAACCTGTGGGATTACAGCGCGCCGTTCGCCGAGTGCTTTGGCATCTTCGACGAATGCCAGATCGGTGGAAGAAATAAGCGCTCGACCTACGGCGGGAATGTCGAGCCGTTCGATTTGATCCAACCCGTGGCTTTCGCTCGCGTGCGGGTCGTGGCCGGCGAGAAGGGGGCCGCGGCCTTCAACAAACGCGGGATGCACACGGACATCACTGAGTTTCGCAGCAGCAAGAACCTGGCAAAAGGGTTGTCGTTCAAGGTTGTCTCGTCGCTCCAAGGGGACTTCGATTTGATCCTCACCACGCCGCAGCTCAGGCTCGGGGGCAGGCGCCTTCTTCTGAAGCGAGGCGACACGCCCAATGAGCTTGCTCCCGGCAAGGAGTTCGTGGTCCCTGATTATTCGCCCTGCAACGCGCTTATTCACGGCGTGCGCAATGGCGATGTCATCGCGCTCGACACATATGACACGTCGCTGCCGGTCGTTGATTGCCGGCCAGTGAAGAGCTGTTCCCTTGAGCCACGCGGGTTCGCCGACGAGGGTTTCACTGTCCTGCCTATAGCCCGGAACTGCGATTGGGCGCCGAAGCTGGATTGGGAGGACGCTGATTCCTATGCGCCGTACTTTCCCGGCTGTCACTACGCCTTCGGCGTTCCATATTTCCTTGTGCCCGCCTATCTGAACGGCGGCAAGACGGCAATGGCCGGCGGCAGCGTGGAGGTTGACGCAACGGCAAGGAGCCACGAGCGAGACGCTCGTGGTACCACGAGCGTCCCGCCCGTGCCGGCAAGGGCCTTGGCCGTATTGGTGAGCGAGGTCTCGCCGGCGGCGCGCGTGACCGTCAGCTACGAAGACGGGCAGAGCGAAAGCGTGCGTTTGGCCGAGCGCGCCGTGGCCTGGAAGGCCTGGCCCAAGTGGTTCAAGACGCAGATTGACATTGCTCCGCTGAAGTGCCGCGATTCCAGGATCAGCGGCATTGCCGTCCAGGGCCTCAAGCTGTGGGGTGTGACCCTGGCCAACACTGCTCCGGCGGCGGCCAAGGTTCTGGCCCTCCTGGACATCCCGCGCGCGGAGAAGCGCCAGAAGGAGAGCGCCGAGCGGTTCGAAGCGCAATGGCGCAAGTCGCTCGCACAGGGCAGCGCGTTGCGGCTGGAGGCCGATTGCGTGGAGCCCGGCTATGCCTACTGTTATGTCTGCATCGCCAAGGGAAGCTGGGAAATCCCCAAGGACTCTTTCCTGGAATACGACACCCTCATTCCTTACGACAGCATCCGCTCGAACGCCGGCGTGGACCTGACAGGCGGCACGGCCGGTAACATCCGCGACGCCGGGATCGGCACTCATCCCAGCCAGTCCAACGATCCGCGAGGCGAATGGAAACACCACAGGTACGGCCTCGCTCCTCTGGCCGGCAAGACCTTCGAGCAAGTCGTAATCGCGACGGACGGCTCAAACTGCCTCAAGGGGCGCTTCAAGGGCTGCTTCAAGAACATCCGCTTGGCCGGCGTTGATGGCAACGACCTGCTCAAGCTCTACGGCGACGGCCCGGCGATCCCTTGCGGCAAGCCCGAAGTCGCGCAGAACGGCGGCCTGAAGGACATGGCCAACTGGTCGGCCACGGTTGTCCCCGCCGCCGCAGCCTCGGGCGCCGCTGCGGCCAGGGCGTTGGTGCTGAAGGACGGCGTGGCCAAGGACGACTTCTCCGCTTACGCGGAAGGCAGCGACGGCTCCCCAACCTGGAAAGCCACTGACGGCGCGTGGGTTGTGAAGGACCGCCAATTTGTCGGCACCAATTCGACTGCCAAGGCGGCAGGCTGGATTGCCAGCGGCGCGAGCGCCGGCGACAGGCACTGGAAGGATTACCGGCTTGCGCTGCGCTTCAAAATCATCGAGCGTGGCGATGATTGGCGCGATGGGCCGTGGATTGGCTTCCGCAACTCGGGGAACGGCGCCTGGAAGTATTCGCTGAACTTTCACAGCCGCAATATCGCGCTGCACAAAGCCAACTTGGGCGGGAGCACCAGGGACGAGAATCCGCTGGCCGAGGTCCCTTGGAAGCCGGACAATGAACGGCACCAGGTTGTCATCGTCGCCGACGGCAACCACATCCAGGTTGAGCTTGACGGGAAGAAGATAATGGACCTGCGCGACGAAAACCTTTCCCACCTGGGCGTGCCGCCTCTGCTCTCCGGCGGCATCGCACTCAGCGCCCGGCGCTTTGCCGGATCCACAGGCAACACCACGGTGGCGTTCAGCGACGTGGAGATAACCACTCTCCACTGAACGGTTATCCGATGAGCAAGCTCCGATGACGTTGAGCGCCAAAGGTCGGACAATTCTCTCACTCGGCTTCTTTTCACCGAGCCTACCTCGGTTGAACCGCTTTGTTCCCGCTGGCCCAAGTTGCATGGGCGTCGGCGAGTTCCAGCATGGCTAGTGCAGCCCAGACTTCGCAGTTGATCCAGTTATCGTCCTTGAGCTCCCCATTAACGCTCCAATACGTGGGCAACTGGCCGTCAGGGCGTTGTGTCTGAGTCATCACGTCGCCCAGAGCGCAAGCCTTCGCGAGCCACAGTTCATCGCCCGCGGCCTTGTACATGGAGATCCAGCCGAAGATGAACACGGCGGCGCTGGCGTTGATGCCCTGCATCCAACCATACTGCTCCTGGGCGCAAGGCAACAGCCAGCCGTCCATAACGCTCGGCTTGAAGGTTTTTGCTTTGTCCTCGGGCACTTTGCAGCGCCCCCACAGCACGAACTGGTCCTCCCCAAAGCGGATCATGGATGCGGCCAGGCTCTGGTATTCGGGGTGGCCGGCGCGCTGGTCCAAAAGGTAGCGGGCAATGAAGACCGCCTGGTAGTTGCTCAGGTTACGGTAGTGCTGGCTGGGGCCGACGTCTTCGAATTGCCCTTCCCAGTTAAACGGCGTGACGACCTCCGCCATGAGCCACGGCAGCACTTTCTCACGCATTGTCTTTGCCTGGGTGAAACCGAGCGCTTCCAGACGATGGCTCAACGACAGAAACGAATCCGGGATCAGCTTGTTTGAAGTCGCCGGCTTGCCGGTCTGCCAGTCGTACTTCAGGAACCATGAACCATCGGCCAGTTGAAGCCGGCCGTACGTATCCGCGATTCTGAATGCGGCGTCGCGATACTTGGCATCTTTGGTTACTTCGTAAAGGTCCAGGTAAGCGTTCATGGCCCCAATGGGCTCGGTCATCTGGATGAGCTGATTCTGGCCTTTGGCCGCATAGGCGTCGCCTTGATACGTCGGTGGAAGATAGGCGAGCGCTCCGCCCTCCGGCGCGGCGATCTGAATCAGGATGTCCGCTGTCGCGCGCGCCATGCGCAGAGTTTCCTCGCGCTCTGCCGGTGCTGCCGCGGCGTACCGGCATAGACCCATCGTGAGCGCGGCCAGCATTTTCGTCGGATAGCAGAAATAGCCGTACGCGCGCGGGTCGGCTTTCCCGGTCTGGAGCAGTTTGCTGGCCTTGCAGAAATCCAGGACACGCTTCAGCGAGAGCAGTGCACACTCACGGTAGTCCTTGACCCGTGGGCTGTAGGGCCCCTGAAATCCCGGGCGGCGGCAGAACTCTCGCGACTGGACGCTGCCGATCTTCACCTGTGTGAGCACATTGTCTTTGTCGTCCAAGGCAAAGGCTTCCAAGCGCACAGCGGCTGCAGGCAAGCTGCGCCAGAGTTCCAGCACCGGCGACCACGGCTTCTCCTGAATCGCGCTGTAGACCTTGCCTGTCGTCAGGTCCGTGGCCTTTATCCTGTAGCGCGCCGCGCCTGGCGATTCCTCAATGTCGAATGCGGGCACATAGGTGAATTGCCTGGCGGCCACATTCCAGAAAGGCGACTTTCCGGGCACGCCCGGCCGGACGGGCGCCAGGTACTCTTCGGCGGCGCGCCGGTTCAACGCAGGCCAATCAAAGGTTTTCACAGGGCCCTCCCCAGCACACGCTAACGGGGCGACGTACGCCAACGCTGCAGCCACAAGGCTGAATCGCACAATGGCTGTTCCCATGAGCCGGGATCTCCTGAATGAGTTGCTCCGAGCTGCCCCAGGGGCTTGCTTCCGGGCTATTATGGGCATCGCGGTTCGCCATGCAAAGGATTTCTGCCGCCGTTCTTCAGCAGACTTGGTATCACGGCAATGCATATTTTTTTCGCCTCCGTTTTTGGGGGAAGGCTGCGCAAGCCGGCTCGAAGCCGGCTCAGGGGATGCACGGGGCGCTGGCACCCCGCGCTAAAGCGCGGGTCTAGCAACAGCACGAAAGCCGCGTGGACGCGGCTCGAATTGTTCTCGGCGGGTGAGGGCCCGCCCGCGCAGGCAGGCGCCCACCTGCCCCGCCAAGGTACAGTGGTCTGTCGCCGGATTATATTGACGGGATACTGAAACGGCGGATGATCTGGCGAGGGCGCATGGCCAGAGTGGTGGTTAGGTAATCTCGGGGAAGGGCACGAAACGTTCTTGGGAGTTTCGTGCGCGTCCAGAAAGCTCCTTGACATGAGCAAGGAGCGGAGAAGAGTTTCGTGGACGTCCCCGAAATCCCGAAATCACGATGGCAAGAGATTCCCCACCCTGAGCCAGCACATTCAGCCAGGGAGTCCAGAGATGCAAGCGGCATGATCGAGCACGAAAGGAGAAACACCAATGAACCAGTGGTTAATGTGGCTGCCATGCCTGTTCCTGGCCACAACGGCGGGACTGGCGCTGGCCGCCGAGGGCGCCGCTACAACCGCCGTGAGAACGACGGATTTCCTCGATAGCCTTGGCATAGACTCCACCTTTCCTGATCGTGGCCAGCCCCTCGAGAAGACCGTTGAAATGGTCAAGTACCTGGGCTTTCGTTGGGTGAGGGGGGGGATTGAGGGCCTGACTGCCCAAGGCCCTACTACCGTACAGACCTACCTTGACCTGCACGAGAAAACCGGCGTGCGGTTTAGCTGGGGCCTGGTCAGCGGCGGCACCGATCTCAAGAAACTCATCGAAACCGCCAGACAGTTGGCGGAGGCCGACGCCCTGCTGGCATTTGAAGGCAATAACGAGCCAAACAATTGGGGCGTTACCTATCAGGGTGAAAAAGGCGGCGGGCGGGCGCCATCTTGGTTAGCCGTCGCCAAGCTTCAACGGGATTTGTACGATGCCGTCAAGAGCGACCCCGTGCTGAAGAAGTACCGGGTCTGGTCCATCAGCGAAAATGGCGCCGAACGGGACAACGTCGGATTGCAGTTCCTGACCATCCCGCCAGGCGCCGGCGCGCTGCTGCCCGATGGTACGAAGTATGCCGACTATGCGGTTTGTCATAACTATATTTACCATCCCTCCTCACCCGGCTTGGTGGACAACAAGACGTGGAATGCCGCAGATCCCACCTCCGCTTGCAAGGTGGACGGGCTTTATGGCAACTATGGTTTGACTTGGGCGCATCACTACCGCGGGTATTCCCAAGCCGACCTCCTGACGCTGCCGAAGGTGACCACGGAGACCGGCTGTCAAGTTGGGGGAGCCATAACGGAGGAGATCCACGCCTTGAATCTGCTGAGCATGTATCTGGATCAGTTCAGGCGAGGCTGGAGTTACACCTCCGTTTACATCCTGCGGGACCGCACGGATGAAGGTGGCAATCAACGCTTCGGGTTTTACAGACCTGACTACACACCGCGCAAAGCCGCCGTCTATGTCCACAACCTGACTGCGATTCTGGCCGACAAAGGAGCGCAGCGGGAGCCGGGCAAACTCGATTACTCCATCCCGGAAGAACCGGCCAGCGTGCACGATATGCTCTTGCAGCACAGCGATGGCACGTTTCAGTTAGTCGTGTGGGATGAGCGGGTCAAAGGTGCGGATAATGTGGCAGTCCATCTCGGCGGAACTCACGCAACAGTGAAGGTTTACGATCCGACGGTCGGCACGGAACCCGTCCAGACCCACAGCGGGATCAGTTCGCTCACGTTGACCTTGAGCGACCATCCGCTGATCATTGCGATTCCCAGCAACGTCAGCCGGAAAGAGTAGCCAGTAGCCAGTAGTCCGAAGCCGGGGGCCGTGGGTGGTGGATGGTGGGTGGTTGTGCGTTAGCCAGTGGTTCCAGGCAAGCGCTCAAGCTCGAACAGCTTAATGAACCAGTCAGCGAACGGCTTGGCGGCAGCGGACTTCGGGCCAAATATTGCCTTTCCTTTCAATGCCTCGCCCAAAGGCTGGCCGGGTTGGTCCTGCCAAGCAAGCCACGTGTGTACGTAAGCCATGTCAACATGAACATCCTTGTATGGCGCGCCACGATCCTTGGCAACTTTCGCTGCTTCCTGGGCATAAAGCCAAACTGGGTTGCTCGGATCTGGGACCAGCAGCCTGAGAAATGTTTCGATCATCCCGCTGCTCGTGTTGTCAGGCATGACCCACAAACCAAAGCGCGGCTTGCCGGGTTCGGTATGGATGAGACCTGAAGGAGGCAGGTTTTCCGGCATTGCGGAAAAGAAACCGGAGCAGAGCTGCCGGACTCTCTGCCAACGTGCGGCGCACCCGCCGTTGGCATCAACTACGAGGCCAAGGGCCTTGGTTCCGGGTCTTAGCAACTCAACTGAAAGGTACTCATCCGCAAGCAATTCTTCATCGCTCCCTGCCGGCTGAATATTGACGGGCCATTCCTTGCTCGAGTTTCCCCACGGTGTCCAGTGACCCATCAGGCTGGCGATTGCGTACTGGTCTGTCTTGCCTTCAACGAGCAGCCGTTTCGGGTGGTTCCCATCCATCAGCGCACCTCTACATTACGTTCGGCTGCTACGCCAATCTGCTTCTCCGTATACGACACCGCGTGCGCGCTTCCTGGCTCGATCCGCTGAAGGCTGACCTGCCCGCTGCCGCCCTGGCCGCAAACTTCGGCCAGGCCTCTTACGCAGTCAGAACTCTGCGTCGTGGCGATCACCTGAACGTTCAACTGCCGGGCAGTTTCGAAGACCATCCGCCACATATCTGACATTACCGTGTGATGGAGACCCGTATCTATATCGTCAACCAGCAACATGCCGTTCCGCGCACGAACCAGAGAAAGCGCAATGGCAAGCATACGCCATATGCCTTCACCCATGCTGCCGATGGGTATGCGCTGCTCAGGCAATTTGCGTTTCAGCACCATTCCGCCGCGCGCAAGGAAACGGTAGCCCGGGCTGCTTACGCTTGCTATGCGCTCGATTGCCGGGTCCAGAATCTGAACCGCATGGGTGGCGAGTTCCTCTTCAGGGTTCAATGCTACGTCACTCCAGTACTGCTGCATTTCAACTATGGAAAGGGAAGTGCTGGTTATGATAACAACCTGTGCTCTCTCACGGTCTTCGACAGACCCCATGTACCCAATGGAGCTCGATGAGCTAAGACCGCCGCGAGCCGTCAATTGACAGGATATGGTCCCACCGCCCGACGGCGACTTTGAGGTCATCCTTAGAACAAAGGCCGCCGCTGCCAATCTCGATTCGCTTCCATTGTCAAGCTTCCGTGATGACGTGGTTGGCGCAGCACCGGTTTCCTCCCTCACGATCTCACACTTGACAGAACGGCGACCGTCTGTCCGCTGCGCCGTCACTTCAAGCGCCGACCCGAGCTTGATTTGGTGGCCGTGGAATAGATGGCAGAGCTCGAATTCCACTCCGGACTTAGGGCCGTTTTCGGACTCCGGGAAAACTTCACCGCGCCGTGACAATGGCCGCCACAGTCGCGACATGTCGTATTCGTCGTCTCCGCTGCTGGCCACCAACTCCGCCGCCTCCAAGAGGCAGGTTTTCCCACTGTTGTTCTTGCCGACAAGCAGCGTGACGCGGCCGAGACCCGAAATCTCGAACTTCTCGAAGCACCTATAGCCCTTTATGACAAGACCCGTGATCATTGGCAATCATCCCCGTGTCTGGCTCCCACAAAGCAGTAATCTAAGCGGAGCTTTCAGAATTGCCACTGCAATCCATAGAGCCCACCTCCCAGGGACCCCGCTTCCCGGTCCCCGTCCGCCGCTCCCCGCTCCACGCTTCACCACCCACCACACACCGCCCACTTGCGCGGCGGCGCTCCAGCGTGTATGGATGTAGCCATGTTGACGAAGCGGCTCATCCCTTGCCTGGACGTCAAGAGCGGCCGGGTGGTCAAAGGCATCAACTTTGTGGGACTGCGGGACGCAGGGGATCCCGTTGAGGTCGCGGCGCGCTATGACGCTCAGGGGGCCGATGAGCTCTGCTTCCTGGATATCACGGCCAGCCATGAGGGACGCGGGACGATCGTGGACGTGGTGCGGCGGACGGCGGAACAGTGCTTCTGCCCCTTGACTGTGGGGGGCGGAGTGCGGGCGCTGGAGGACATGCGCAGGCTGCTGCTGGCGGGCGCGGACAAGGTTTCGATCAACTCCGCCGCCGTAAAGGACCCCGAGCTGTTGTCAGCGGGAGCGAAGGAGTTTGGCTCGCAGTGCGTGGTGCTGGCGATTGATGCCAAGCGCCACAAGCCGGGAGGCTTGTGGCACGTGTTCATCCACGGCGGGCGGATTGACACCGGGCGCGACGCCATTGGCTGGGCGCGGGAGGGCGTGGCGCGCGGGGCCGGCGAGATTCTGCTGACCAGCATGGACACCGACGGAACGCTGGCCGGGTACGACTTGGAATTGACGCGCACTCTGGTAGAGAGTGTCGGCGTCCCCGTGATCGCTTCGGGCGGCGCGGGCACGCTAGAGCACCTCTACGACGCCTTGACCGCGGGCAAGGCCGATGCCGCGCTGGCGGCCAGCATTTTCCATTACGGGAGCTATACTTTGCGGCAAGCAAAGGAGTATCTGCAAGGCCGAGGCGTGGCTGTGCGCTTGCAGTAACAGACTTCTCACCGCAGAGGACGCGGAGGAACGCCAGAGGGGATTGGGAGGAAAGGAACCAGAGATGTTCCAGTTTGATTTTCCTCTGCGCGCTCTGCGTCCTCCGCGGTGAATAAGTGGTCAGAAATGCGGCTTAGCGGGGACGATTGACATGGACGAAACTCAGAACGGTTCGGCGGACGACCTCTCAAGCCCGGCGGTTGTGCACGCGCCGAAGCAGATTGACAAGTACTTTGCCGCGGCCGCGAAGCTGCAGGCCAGCGACCTGCACATGAAGGTCGGGCGACCGCCGATGTATCGGGTGAAGGGCACCATCGTGCGCGCCGAGATGCCGCCGTTCACCTTGGACCAGCTCAACGACCTCTTCTCCGAGATACTGGGTCCCAAGGAGCGGGCGCAAATGGAGGAATTGGGCGGCGCTGACTTCGCCTATTCCATCCGGGGCATCGGCCGCTTCCGCGTCAACGTCTTCCGCCAGCGGGGCACGCTGTCACTGGCCGCCCGCTCGGTCAAGACCCAGATTCCCACCATCGAACAGCTCAACCTGCCCCCTGGCGTGAAGAAAACCATCCTGTACGACAGCGGACTGGTGTTGGTCTCGGGTATCACCGGGGCGGGGAAGTCCACCACGCTCTCGGCGCTGATCCAGATCATAAACCAGACCCAGCGGCTCCACATCGTCACCATCGAGGACCCGATTGAATACCTGTACACGGACGACAAGGCGATCATCAACCAGCGCGAGGTGGGGATTGACGTGCCGGACTTCCCCAACGGGCTGCGCCATGTGGTACGCCAGGACCCGGATGTCATCCTGGTGGGGGAAATGCGCGACGCCGAAACGTTCGAGATGGCGCTGATGGCCGCGGAAACGGG
>Ga0315279_10008613_pt1 | contig 12325 bp, 12 predicted proteins | sample YL17G06_20_MG_FD_203694 | JGI IMG/M metagenome (GOLD analysis project Ga0315279, IMG submission 203694) | Sediment microbial communities from Yellowstone Lake, YNP, Wyoming, USA - YL17G06_20 | ecosystem: Environmental > Aquatic > Freshwater > Lake > Sediment | place: USA: Wyoming | collected... | reverse complement strand
TACAGAATCTCAGACGCACCTTCAGAGTCACCCGAGAAGAGTTGAATCGGTCAAGGGCTAGATGACGTGAAAGTCGAGTTTCAAGTTCCAGATCAGCCCGTCTATGCGGTGCGTGGAATCGACCTTGAGATAGGCAAACTTTCTGACGTATTCGGGATACTGCGATCATGCATCTGAAGGGCATCAAGGTGAACGTTCGTAGGTTCTCATGGCTTTGTAGCTTTCACCTTATCTCATAACCTGCTAGACGCAGTTCGTCTCTCTCGTTCAGCGGTTGATCCAGCCCCTTCCAGCCTGCCAGAGTCGCGTTTCGCTCGCAAGCGTAGTTCTGTCCACTATGTTGGCATAGTCTAGGACAACCCTGGCTCCTTTCGTCGTTACAGCAGCCAGGTTCCTGAATTCGGGTTCAGCCACCGTAACTATGACCGTGTCAGGGGTGAGTCTGGGCAGCACAGTATCAAACTTCGGATCATATGCTTCGACACTGTAACCCTTGTCTCTGAGCACCTCAGCGAGGGTCAAACCTGGGCTTCCCTTGATCTCGGGCACACCGGACTTGTACGACTTCCCGAGCACGAGCACATTCTTACCTTCAATCTTCTCCAATGGATCCAGAAGACGCTCCCGGTTCGATTCGTCAACCGCACGCAGGACCCTTGAAGCCGCGCCCGCCTCACCAAACGTCTCTATTAGAGACTTCAGGTCGCGTGGGAAGCAGCTTCCTCCTGCCGCATATCCGGGTATCGTGAACTTCCGTCCGATCCGCCAGTCAGATCCGACAACCTGCATGACTTTCTGCGCGTCGACGCCTAACCGTTCACCTAGGCCACCAATCTCGTTCGCGATAGCTATCTTTGTTGTAAGGCATGCGTTGGCGGCAAGCTTTGCAAGTTCTGCCTCCTCTGGCGAACCGGTGAACATAGGCGGAAGCCGACCTTTGTACACAAACGAGCGCCTGATGAAGCGCTTGTAGAAATCCATCGCCCGCTTGGCTACAGAAGGCGAATCGGAGCCGAATATGACGAAGGGCGGGTTCACAAAGTCGTAGGCCGTTGTCCCTTGAGCGATCATCAGCGGGAAGTGTACGTACCCGACATCCTCATCCATCTTGACCCCGCTCGCGCGAAAGATCTCCCGGATACGTCTCGAACTGCCGAATGGCAACGTCGAGTAGACCATCACAACCGGCATGGAACCTGCCTTTGAAGGCCGCAGAACGTTCAGACACTGTTGAACCGCATCTTCGACGTGTCCGAGCACAAGTTTCTTCTCGTTGCCTGTGCTGACGCAGACGATCACATAGCTGCAGTTTGCTATCTCGTCGTATGAAGAGGTCAACTTCAGATTCTTCTCTATCCGTCTTCTTGCCGCCCTGTTTGACAGGAGGGATTGAATCGATGGGTCTCTTCGCGGATCTGCGACCACGTCCGGATTTATGTCCAACCCGACTGTCGTGTAGCCTGCTTCAGCAAGCGCACACGACAACGCATAACCAACACCCAGTCCCACGACTCCAACCTTCAAGACAAATCGCCACCGCATTCTTCCAGACTCAGAGTCCACCTGCCCATCATGTCGCCAACTGAACTATTGAGATCAGTCTTTGGGGATTCTAGCCTGGAGTCGTCAGGTGCGGAAAAGGTATATCCCAGACAACCCGTTGTCAGCGTTTCGCTTCGCTCCCACTCTCTCATCTCATCCATGACCGTCGAGTTGGACTTCAGATACAGGTGCAAGGTAAGGTATGCGTCTTCGGCCGTGAAATGGCACGTCCTAGCGCGTATGCAGTTGAACGCTTCGACTTTGTCACTTGTGCGTAAGCCCGAAAAACACGTTTCGACTCGGTGGCCCATGTCTCTCAGTGCGAAAGTATCGCAGTGAGATGTCTCAGTGCGGTTCTCGCGTCTCAGACTGCGTGCGGCAAGCGCATCCTTCAGAGTTTCATAGAACTCAACTCGGCGATCGTCTGCAAGACTTGCCATCAACTGGTCCGGTTCAAGTGTTTCGCCCCCGAGCCTGATTTCGTCCCGGATAACACACTTGGACATGATCTCGGAACGAACGGGTAGGTAGCTTTCCGTTTTCAAGACGAACGTGAGGACTTCCTGTTGTGATCTGTTCCCACTTTGGAGAGGGAGCAGGTAGGACTTGTGAAACAGTGCAGTCGCCGGTGCATTCAGAGAACTCGCGTCACAGACAACGGCGACAAACACATAGTCACCGTCCGGCCGTTCCTGAAAATGGACGACCTGTCCGTTCCTGAGTATGCTGTAGCCAGGGACGACTTCTGGGTGATGCACGCTGAGCAGCAAGTAAGACAGGCTGCTTTGCCGTGACGAGAAATAGAACCCGCGAATGTTGAGTATCCCGTCAGCATACCATGAGCTCAACGATTTATGTTGCTCATTATTGGTCGCGTCGCTTCTAAAGGAGTCTTCAGCAATGGCATCGAACTTGACGAAATATCCAGTGAGATTGAGGTCACCGATATTGTGCCAAAGAAGATCTGGCTCGATCATGTAAGAGAAAGCTTCACCGTATATGTAGGATCGCGCGATCCGAGCGCCGACAAGCGCATTTGGCCCGAGCATCTGTCGTCCTGCCGCGCGGGCGATCGCGAGTTCATCTAGTCGCGGCTCGAGCGAGAACTCCACGGTGCGAAGCTCCGGCGTCCAAGCGGCGTACTCTAGGGGATAAATGCCTCTCCCCACAAGCAAGGCTATGATGAGAATTACGCTTGACACTGGGACGACGAGCCGTCGATAGCGCGGAAGAATCTTTACGACAAGCGAGTTCAGCGCCAAGATCGCAAGTATGCTCAAACTGCAAAGATAGAGCATGAACTCGGGGATGAGATACACAGACCACTTTCGCTGAACGAGAAGCAAGAGAAACAACATCGCCGGAAGGCTAGCAAGAGCTAATCCCCTGGTCGCCCGCACCGAGAACAATATGGCGGTAGAAAGCAGGACAGTGGGGATGCCAATCGCGAGCGGGTAGAAGACAGACTTGAGCATGCCACTGGGCAGATCTGCGTATATGGACTCGTAGAGGCGTAAGTGAGAACTTAGACTGGCAGCAGTTCCGCCGATAGCTCCGGCGCTCTTGACAAATGAAATGATGTGAATAAACTCAGGAACAATGAATAGGATGAGATAGGGGATTCCAAACAGACATGCGCCTAAGACGAGACTAGCCACGGGCTTGATCACTCTTCTTGGAAGGAAGAAAGAGAGGAAGATCCCTTTTCTTCGGAGGAAGGAGAGTCTTCCCCAAGCTCGTTCCTTTAGCACCCAGACCAGATAAACGAGGATCCCCGTGAATGCTACGATGCCGGGGTATTGGAGACCGGACGCGTAGCTAAGAAGAAAACTGCCGAGGAACAGCCGCTTGGGGTCCCAGTTCAATAGCCGCCCGCTCTCTAGTGCCACAAGACCGACAAAGAATGCGAAGGCGAAGTGCAGGTCTGGACGCACGCCGAAACCGAAACCGAGCAACGGTACGATCGAACCGCCAAACAAGCCGAATAGCAAACTGACCCTAACCGTATCCGGAAATGTGCTCCGAATAATCAGAAGGATGCCAATCAAGACTAAGAGAAACGGTGGAATTTGTGTCGCGTATTCCAGAGGAACTCCCGCCTTCATCAGCAGCGCGAGCACAACGTAGTGTGTGGGCGGATGCACATACATCGAATGAAACTGACCATAAGCAGGATATGTCATGATTCCGTAATTGACGTACATATATACAGGGTTAAACAGACCCAGGTCATCAATGGTCACTGGGTGTATGACGAGAAAAGCCCATGCAAATGCCGATCCTGCAACGGTCAGAGCCACTAGTAGCACTGCGACGCTCGAACGGCCAAGTCTTTGATTCTCGGAATACATTTGTCATCGGTCCGAAAGCGAGCAGGTCTCTCTGAGTAGCTCACATCAATCTCATAACGCTACCGGCGCTTACTCCTTTCGAGTCAACCAAGATGGTACCTCACCGATATTTCAAAGATTGCAATACCTGCCTTGATTATGTCCATCCACCTGAGTTTGGAGATTCCCTCGCCTCGCCCGACATACGTAGAGGGAAACTCGACAATCCGCCTGCGATGCGTCAAAAGGATGACGACTACTTCGACTAGGTGGACCGGACTCCCGTATCTAATTCGGTGTGCACACATGGCTTCAACGCACGCCCTGCTGTAGAACCGGTACCCGTTGCTGAAGTCGCGTATCTTGCGGGTAACAAGTATCCGCAGCACGCAATTGTACGCAAAGCTGAGCGATCTACGTGTCCAAGGGCGATTCACAATTCGGCTTTTCGGCATGTATTTCGATGCAATAGCGGCATCGAATCCAAGCTTCTCAATTGCACGAATACCCACGTCTAACTCTGTGGGAGAGTGGGACAGGTCTGCATCCATTTCAACAAAGACGGTACACTTGGAGTGCCGTAGGCCATGACGCATTCCAGTCAACACGGCAGCGCCGCGTTGTGAACCTCTATACCTTTTCTTCCTTTCGATGATATGGACATTATCAGCCCTATTGTCTTGAATGAACGCTTTGACTCGATAGATCGTCCCGTCCTTGCTCCCGTCATCAACTATGCAAACGTGATATGGCCTTCCGAAAATCTCACGATGGATACCATCTAGTAGAGGCCTAATGTTCTCTGCCTCATCTAGTGTTGGGACGATAATCCACACTGATGTAAGGTCGATCACGTCGTCCTTGGTGGATTGGCTGTTTTCGACTTCGTCGCACGCAGGCATGCTTTGGAACCCTGTGCCCCTTTCCAGCATGAAGCAACCTCATGGGAGCTTTTGGAGCAAAGCGCAGATCAACGTTCGATTCTCCCTGAAGTAATCTATGTATTGCAGACCCATGACCAGACCGCGGATAATCTTGTGCGCGACGATGTCACGAGGAGGTAAAATCCTTGTCTCCACCTTTGCAACTTTGAATCCAGAGCGCTTTGCCAAGCAGGTCAGTCCATACCGACTGAAATATTGAACATGTTGTGGCTGGAATAGCCGCAGGAACACAGCCCGCGGGCGAGCGCCAGTCAGCCGACAGATCCCCCAACCCACCTGATATATCGATGAATGAACATTCGGCGTCTGGAGATAGAGAACTCCCCCTGTGGACATTCGTTTGTGGATATGACACAGAAAGGCTTCTGGGTTCACGACATGCTCAATGACATCTATAGCCGTCACAACCCTAAATTCAGCAAATTCCGGCGGTATGTCCTCAATGGTACCGTGATGAACCTGCAAATTTCGGGCGCGAGCCACTTGTACTGCGCGCAATGAAACATCAAGTCCAATTGGAACAATCTTGTGACATTCCGCTGCATCGGCCAAGAAAGATCCTGTGTCGCACCCAATGTCGAGTAGGCGCTGGCCTTGCAGAGATCTGACATCCACCACAGTGTTCAGACGAGCAAAGACCTCACAGCACCGTCTTGGGCGCTTAACTTTGATCTTTCGGCGACCTTTGAAATATGGGTGGGCGAAGTATTCGGCACCGCTATGAATTTCCGCTTGGTCTTGTGCGCTCGGCCTGGGAAAACGAGTCCAGCTTCCGCATGAACCACACCGAGTTAGACTAGCACTTTCGATTCGTATGATGGGAGGCTCGTCCAAAATGGTGCCGCAAGCGACGCATGATGCAGATCTTTCCAACGTCTTCACTCACATACCGGCGGCCGTCTCTATGCCTCTCCTCGAAGGACTACTACGAGATCTATAGCCCGACGAGACCACCTAGGTCTCTCTCAGTGTATTCTCTATCTGAGAGATTTCTTTCGCAGCATTCACATAATACTGCAGCGGACGGGCCGAACATCGAAATCTTCTTACTACTTCGTCAAGAAATGTATGTCTCAAAACTGTTGGATCAAGATAGTGGCCGACATGATCTATCTCCCAGAGGCCCACTTTCGCCTTCTTCAAGCAGAAATTGATGGCATTTAGCGGAAGTCCATTTGTGTGCTTTCGTCGGTTCAATCGTTCCTCCTCAACCGAGGCGATTATTGCGTTATCCTTGATCATCTTCGCGGAAGCGTCATGAAAAATGCCTTCCACACCCTTGATACCCAGCACGATCACAGTTCATTCGCTCCTTTCCGCAAAGACATGTGGCAGGGATGTGTCGTTCCTCAACCAAGAGGTCTTGTATCCATGCTGTCTGAGGTAAGAGTCAAGCTCCTTCTCTCGCGTCAGGTCGTGTAGTTCAATCATCCAGCGTTTGATCTGATGCATAGCTGGTTCTGCGCCCTTGAGCACTAGCCATTCCGCTCCTTCGACGTCAAGCTTGACAAGATCAACTACACAGCCCTTTGGGATGTAGTCGGATAGGGGTCCGCACGGAACTTTCATTCCCGTGTAGCTGTACCCTGCAACTATGCTCGCGCCACACGCGAGGTTCTGTGGATTGCGGTGCATGTGGGCGAAGCCAGTCGTATCGGAAACTGCGAGATGATAGATTGCGGCGTTGGGAGGAGCGTGTTTCTGAGCTTCCTTCACGATCTCTGGGTCAGCTTCGAAAGCTATGATCCGTTTGAAGTTGCCTTGGAGGAGTCGCAAATAGTAGCCGACATTGCACCCAACATCGACAAACATGTCTCCCTTGATTTGCCTCATGACTCTGGAAACGTCTGGCTCCCACTCTATCATCGGTCTAATGAGAGCGTGGGGAGTGAATGCTCTCCACGTTGGGCGAAGACCCATCCTGTTGATCAGAAAATCTCGGCGTCTCCGTCCAAGGACTACCCGGAGTCCAAATCTGAAGCCATAGTACAACCAGCGTTGGACGGTAGATAGAGCTGACACAGTTTTCATCTTTTGAGTATATGTTGTTTCACGGCGCGAAATGCCAAGTGCCAACCGAGCTGGCCTTGACTAGTGTCTTCTAACTTGAACTTGATCTTCCGTTTCGTCGGGGTGTCTATTACGTTGTAGCATGGCTGGATCTTGACGTGCCTGAAGAATCGGCATAGTAGATCCCTGAGTTCATCTTGAGTATAGCACTTGGTGTACGGGTTTTCCCCTTTCCGCTCGGAAAACCTCGACGCAATCTTCTGTTCCGTCATGCCTTCTGTGAGCAGACCTTCCTTGATTCCGTGCAGATAAATGAGCGAATAGGCATAGAGTAGGCTGTCGCGGTTGTAGACCATGCCCATGAACAATCCGTTCTCACGAAGGCAACGGTGGGCCTCCTCCAAGACTTCCCACACGTTCGGTATGTGGTGTATGACGCCATAACTGTAGATAACGTCGAAATGTTGGCCCTTGAAAGGCAAATTCGTGGCGTCTCCCATTATCACGTCGCCGTCTAGTCTCGCCTCTCTGAGAAGCAGCTTTGTGGCTTTGCAGGCGAGCGGACTAAAGTCTAAGCTGATGACCTGAGCGCCGTGTCTCACCATCTCCGCGGTGTCGATGCCAGAACCTGAACCGATTTCCAAGACTCGTCGCCCTACCAACTGATCAAAGCCAAAGAAGCCCTGCATGTAGTCCTGCAAGGCGTATCGAAAGTGTCTCTTCTGCTCGTAGGCCATGCGGACATCATTGAAGATCATGGGCACTTGCTGTGTCCAATACCCTCGGCGTCTCCTCCCTTCAATCAGTTCCCGGTGATAGGTGTGCGGGCTGTGCACAGGAACGTCGACTCCTGACCGTCTCTGGTAAAGATAGCCACGTAGATAGTGGATTCTCGCGTACATCAGAGTCTTCAGTAGGACTTGGAGCAAACTGTAGTTTTTGGCAGCCATGTATCGACCAAGCTCAAACTGCATGTGAGGCACGTCCTCCACATAGCGTGTCATGCAGTAGGCGCCGACTTCACGTAGGTAGAGCACCCGATGTCTAGTAACCATACAGTTGCGTAAGTACGTGTCCTCACCCACTGCTGCTAGGGATCCCAGGGCCCTTTCGGTCCGAGGGTCTTCGAGGCTCTTGATACCTTCATCTTCAGAGTCAAGCCAGTATGGTCTGAAGATACAATAGAGTCCGGTGAAAGGCGCGAAATGGGCTCGTCGAGCCAGATGATAGGCGACAGCCCTCCAGAACCCAAGAGGTCCCCTAATAGGATAGAATTTGGAACAAGAAACCATCCCCACATCGTCCTTCCCCACCAAGTCAAGCGCTTTCAAGACGTTCCTATTGATGATCAGATCAACGTCTACGGTGAGGATACGATCATGTTCGGCTGCTCTGAACCCGCTGCGTCTTACCCAAGCTTGGTGAAAACGCCACTGGGGGTTTCGCTCAACCTCAACGATTCTTGTCTTGATCGAACGGTGCTTCGCAGAGATGTCCTGAGCTACTTGGATACACTTGGCCGGCGCGGGCTTGTCGAAACAAAGCACGACTTCATCAGGATCAACATTGTAGCATGCCGGCAGACTGCGACGCAGAAGGTCATGTTCGTCTTTGACTGGCATCACGATGCTGAATGGCAATCGCGTTTTCCCTGGCATCTAGCTAGTTGAATGCAAGTGGGACAAATGAAAATGAATGATGGCGGAAGGTGGGATGCGTTCGCGAACTGTGCGTGGACGCGTATCGTGCGAATGCATGCTGTCGACAGACCTTAGAAATTCTGGTTTCTCATCCAATCGATTGTCATCTTCAGTCCTTCGGATAGTTCGACCTTTGGTGTCCACCCGAGCAGACGTTTGGCCAGAGAGACATCAAGGGCCCGGCTGAACGGTCCCTCAGGTTTCGTCTTGTCGAAAACCACGCGTGGCTTGTATCCGACAATCTCGAGTATCATGTTGACGACTTCCTTGATCTTGTATCGCGTATCCCACCCTAGGTTCACGGCGGTTCCATCCGTGATCTTCTCAGCAGAGAGGATCTGACCTTCGACTATGTCAGTTACATAGGTGAAGCCACGTTCTTGTTCGCCGGATCCCCATACGACGAACGGGTCTTCACGTCTGAGTGCTCGCTCGCATAGCATGCTGATCGCATGGGTGGTCGGGAATTCGCCGGCGCCGTAGACTGTCAGAAAACGACACGAGCTCGTCTTCAGACCGTGTTCCTGGCTGAATACTGAAAGTGTCATTTCCGTCATGATCTTCTGGAACCCGTAGAGGTTATCGCTGCTCGATAGGCCTTCACCTGTCGAGAGCACATCGCTTTCCTTCAGGAGGTACTCCGGTTTGTTGAGCGACGGGGGATAGACGCAGGCGGAGCTGCTGTAGTTTATTCTTTCAACGGTTCCGGATTCGTGACATGCGCGAATGGTGTTCTGATCGATGGCGAAGCCTATGCTACAGGCGGACTGCTGTGTATCCACGAAGCCTCGTCCGCCAAAGACGGCGCTCAGCATGAAGACTGTATCAACGTTGTTCTTGGTCAGGATGGTCTTGAGGCGTTCGCGTTCACTTGAGAGATCTATGATCTCCAAGTGCGGCTCCACTTCATGCTTCCTATACAAGGCGTAGTATCTGTCCAAGCGTCTCTTCCAAGTATCCGCGCTGACATTTGGTGCCATCAGTTGGTCGGCGACAACCAGTCGAGTCACTTTTCGGTTGAGCAAGGCATTGACTAGCTCGCTTCCGATGAAACCCGTCCCACCAGTTACCAGGACTGACCGCTCATTCCAATTCAACTCAGCCAACTGCCAGTGCCTGAAACTCGACCCCATCCTAAAAAGCTCTTGATCACATTGGGGTGTCTCTTCGGGCAACCAGTTCACGGTGCTGGCTCAACCTACTCAATGCCTCTTGGAGGAGCAAGATGGACAGACTACGCGATCCAGGTTCAGGTTCTTGGGAGTCCTGCGCATGCGCATGACGCCGTAGTCGATGCGATGAAGACATGGAACTGCTGTCAGGTACGCTCCATTCGAGCCCACACCGGGGCAGGATTGTCAATCGTATATGTTGTATCTCCAACTAGGTGCGGTCGTGACAACTGCGCAGAATCACCCACAACTCGAATTGGGAGGTTTCGTACACGATAGTTGGCAGTATCTTGACAACAGATAGATGTAATCTGTCTTGCGTAATGTGCCCTTTCAACGGGCCAGGTGCCCCAAGGAAGACAGAGACCTTAGACCCCAAACTTGTCTTCAAGTTTATGCGCGAGATCCCCCGCGGTCAAGAACTCTGGTTCGCAGGCACCGGTGAGTTCTTCACGGATCCGCACGCGCTAAATCATCTGCAACTTGCCAGTCACTTGGGGCATGAGCCTCGTGTCTTGACGAATGGGCAGCGGATGGCTCCGAGTCTCATCGACGCAGTGCTAGAATCAGGCGTCCGACAGATTCGCTTCAGTGTTGACGCAATCGATCCTCAAAGCTATGCGCATATTCGAAGAGGCGGGAGCTTCGAGGATATTCTAAGGACATGCATGTACGTCCGATCGAGAAAGCCTGCATATCCGGGCCTTCGCGTTGAAGTGAACAATACTTTGTTCAAAGACGCGATCGCTCGTCAAAGCGAATTCGTTCGCTTTTGGAGGGGAAAGGTTGATCAGGTGAATTTCAACGCCGAGTACTATGACATTTTCAACTTTCGAAACCTCTTCTTCACCCCCGGGACTCGCGTTGGCTGCCAACTGTCATTGTACCTTCTTCCGTCCGGTCGCCTCTCACCGTGTTGCGCAGTCAATGTCTATCAACACTACAACTCCCTTGGGGTCCGTTGTGACGCTGAGAAGCGACAATAGAGTCATCAGCTTTGAGGAGAAGCCGAAGAAACCCACAACAACCGTGGTCGGAGCTTGCATCTACATTCTACCGTACGAGTCACTACTCAGAACCAAACAGTACATGGGCATCGGCGGAAACAGGGATGAACCTGGCAATTTCATAGCCTGGCTCTGCAGGCAAGAGGAGGTCTACGGCTACATGTTGGCTAGCTACGTGTGGGACATAGGCACAGCTGACGGCTATGAAGAACTACAGAGAGAGTTCGCCGCAGAGACTTGACAGGAGATGTCTGGAGAGAGAGCGGGCGACGGTTCCCCGAAACGGCTTTATAGCTACGTCGTGACGTAGCTGCGCAGCGACCCACAATGGGGAAATATGCCACGATCTCCGTTCCCGCGGACGTCAAGAAGGTCTTAGAGAAGGCCAAAGGCAAACATGAATGGGGGGAGTTCTTGTTCACTCTGTACTCTGAGGCAACCGGATTCAACAGCAGGAGGGCCTTCGAGGAGCTGGCGAGCTTACTCACGACGGAGGATTTGGAATCCATACTCAAGTCCAGTAGAGAATTCAGAGAGAGACTTGCGTTCAGGTCAGCCACCAACGGTTGAAATCGTTGGTTTGCAACTTTGAGGTGTCGGATGCTGCCAACTAGCCTCTTCATCTTGCATGTCGAGCTTGCAGGAAAAATGTTCTCCCAACCATTTAATGCAGAGTTGCGTGAAAGTGCCCCGCAATTCGTCCCCCGAATCAATTCGGAGGTTTCCTTGCGGTGTTTTCTATGAACCTGCTTGACACAGGTGTGGTCATAGAACTGCTGCGTGAGAGAAGGTATGAGGCCGGAAGCATTTCAATCGTCACATTGATCGAGGTGTTAAGAGGACTTGAGGTCGAGAAGAGAGGACGAGTCAAGAAACTACTTGAAGAAACCTTCAACCTGCAAAACCTGGACAACGAGATAATCGAAACCTACTGCAAGATCTACTGTGATCTCAAGGAGAGAGCCACACTAATACCTGATGCGGACCTGCTTGTAGCTGCAACCGCGATAGCACGGAACCTCACGTTGAAGACACGTGATGAACGCTTCCAAAGACTGGAGGAGCTTGGCCTAAGGCGAACAGAAGCTTGATCGAACATAACGCCAAGCTGGGAATTCGCAGCCTTTGAGTCTTGCTCCCGTGATATGCGGCTATGGTCGAATCCTCACCAGAGGGCTAGACTGTCCTCTCGGCTTGCTTGAATTCTTGCCATGCACGCTCGAACTCTGCTATTGTGAGAAATGGCACGTACGACAACAGACTCGTTCAGTTTTCCAGGGGATCGACGTGGAATCTTTGTCGCGAACGCGTTTCGTGAAAGGTTTCTTCCGATCTATGGCTCAGGCCAGAATGGTCCTCAGCGGATCTTAAATACACGTATGTGCATTGAATCGGTTGAGGAGCACGAATGGCGCACAAGACTATCACGATCTCGGAGGAGGCGTACGAGGCCTTGGCAGGGGTGAAAGCGGCAAAGGAGTCCTTCACAGACATCATCTTGAAGATCGTGAAGAAGAAGGAAGAAGGCACCCTTCTCGACTATGTCAGGAGCATTGAGCCCGACGAGGAATTCGCGAAGACACTTGAGGACGTAGTCAAAGAACGAAAGGGAATCTCGGT
>Ga0315279_10008612_pt1 | contig 12326 bp, 23 predicted proteins | sample YL17G06_20_MG_FD_203694 | JGI IMG/M metagenome (GOLD analysis project Ga0315279, IMG submission 203694) | Sediment microbial communities from Yellowstone Lake, YNP, Wyoming, USA - YL17G06_20 | ecosystem: Environmental > Aquatic > Freshwater > Lake > Sediment | place: USA: Wyoming | collected... | reverse complement strand
TTCTATTCCGGTCCCAGACTCACCAAAATTGGGGACTTGCGGCTCCTCGTGCATCTTTCGCCCGATGCCGTGCCCCACAAGATCCCTTACCACAGAGAATCCAAATGATTCTACATAACTCTGGATCGCTGCCGAAAGGTCCCCCAGCCTCTTGCCCACGCGGCACTGGCCGATACCCCTGTTAAGCGATTCCTCGGTAACGGCCAGGAGCTTCTCGGCCTCGGGACTGATTTCCCCCACCGCGAAGCTTCTGGCGGCATCGCCATAGTAGCCATCGACTATCGCACCCACGTCGATGCTCACCAGTTGCCCTTCGACCAGCTTCCTGGCGCCGGGTATTCCGTGCACCACTTCCTCATCGATGGATACGCAGATATGCGCCGGGAAGCCCTGGTAGCCGTAGAATGCTGCCCGCGAATTCCTTTTTCGAAAATGCTCCGCTGCCAGCTTGTCCAGCGTCTTGGTGGTGATGCCTGGTCTCACGTTTTCAGAGATCAAATCGAGAACTTCTGCGACCACTTTTCCCGCTTCCCTCATGGTTTCGATTTCGCGGGCCGATTTATACTGAATCATTCTGCGCCAGCAAGAGCCTCTGTAATCGAGTCAAATACATCGTCGAAACCGCCGCTGCCGTCGATATCGGCCAGAAGCCCTTTCGAACGATAGAAATCCTCGACCGACCCGGTCTTCTCATGATATACCGCCAGCCTCTTGTTTATGACCTCGGCATCGTCGTCTGGACGGCGATAAAGGTCGACGCCGCAAAGGTCACATTTCGCGTCGACTTTCGGAGCCCTGGTCTTCAGATTGTATTCCTGGCCGCAATTCCTGCAAACCCTGCGGGCCTCAAGGCGCTCGATCGCTACTCGGTCCGGGATTTCGAGATTGAAAACCTTCGTGAGATTCATGCCAAGCTCCCGAAGGATCACATCCAAACCATCGGCCTGAGCCCTGGTCCGAGGAAAACCATCGAATATAAAACCCGTTCTCCTCCGAGTCAACTCTTCCCTTATCATCCCCAGCATGACGTCATCGGGAACCAGATTGCCGGCGTCTATGTAGGCCTTGGCCTTAATTCCCAATGAGGTCCGTTCACTAATCGCGCTTCTCAGAATATCGCCTGTCGATATATGTTTCAAATTAAACTTCTGAGCGAGTCTCTTGGCCTGAGTTCCCTTGCCCGAGCCAGGTGCCCCCAGAAATACGACACGCATCAGCTATAACGTCCTTTCATGCGTCCTTTCTTTATGAAGCCGTCATAATGCCTCATCAGAAGATGCGATTCGATCTGCTGCAAGGTGTCTAAGGCAACGCCGACCACGATCAGAAGGCCCGTGCCGCCAAAATAGAACTGCACGTCGGTCATGCGAGACATGATGTTGGGCAAGATGGCGATAACGGCGAAAAAGAAAGCCCCGGGCAAAGTAATCCTCGTCAATACGCGGTCGATATATTCGGCGGTTCTCTGGCCAGGCCGGATCCCGGGAATGAAGCCTCCCTGCTTTTTCATATTGTCGGCCAGGTCGACCGGGTTGAATACAATGGCCGTATAGAAGTAAGCGAAAAAGATTATCAGAAGCGCGTAGGAAACCATGTATAAAGGCGCTCTGGGGTCGAACCAGCCGGAAAGCATGAGGATGAAATCGCTGTCCGGGAAGAACGAGAATACCGTTTGAGGAGCGAACATTATCGATTGCGCGAATATGATAGGTATAATTCCCGCGGTATTGACCGAAAGCGGAATATGCGTGCTGGTGCCCCCGTAGACTTTCCGACCCACTACACGCTTGGCATACTGCACCGGAATTCGGCGCTGAGACCTGGTGACCAACACCACCGCCGCCACGATTACTATCATGAAGGCTATAATCAGGAGTTCCTTGATGATATTGCCGCGCGGGGCCCCCGTCAGGCCAAATACGCCCGGGAAGAATTTTTGAAGCTCGTCCATGACCGCAATCGGCAGACGCGCGATAATGCCGATGAAAATGATGAGCGATATCCCGTTGCCTATGCCCCGCTCGGTTATCCTCTCGCCCAACCACATTATGAATATCGTGCCCGATGTAAAAGTCAGGATGGTCATAAGAATGAAATTGATTTTCGAGACACCCGCAAGCAGCAGGCTGGGATTGGTTTGTTCGGAGAGATAGATAGCGGTACCCATCGCCTGCATTCCTGCAATGAGGACTGTGCCGTAACGTGTGTACTGTGTGATCTTGCGCCGACCCTCCTCGCCTTCCTTCTGCAGGCGCTGGAAAAACGGGATCACCGCCCCCAGAAGCTGGATAATGATCGATGCGGAAATGTACGGCATTATTCCCAGCGAGAAGATCGTCACTTTCTGAAAAGCGCCGCCTACGAACAGGTCGAAAAGGCTCAGCAGGCCCCCGGGGTTGAATCTCTCGATGGCCGTGAGGTCGACACCGGGGGTCGGTATATGCCCTCCCATCCTGTACACTACCAGAAGTCCTACCGTAAAGAGAATCCTCTGCCTCAGCTCGTGGATCTTGAAAATGTTTCTTATGCTGTCAAGCGCCATCTTCCATCACCTATAATCTCCGCCGTGGCATTCATTCGCCCGGTTTAATCCCACCGCTGGCATCAGAGTTCTTTTTCGTATCCCGTGAAACGATCTTCACCTTTCCCCCGGCCTTCTCGATCTTTTCCCTGGCCGATGCCGAGAAGGCGTGCGCCGTCACCGATATAGCCCGGTCGATCTCGCCATCGCCAAGAATTTTCACTGGCAATTTCCGGCGACGCAATAGCCCATTATTCTTAAGCGTTTCAGGGGTGATTTCAGGCACATTCAACTTTATCAAATCCGATATATTGATTTCCTGGTAATCAATTCTGAATTTGTTATAGAATCCGCGCTTGGGCAGGCGCCTCTGGAGCGGCATCTGGCCGCCTTCGCTCCAGGCCCTGCTCTTATAACCCGAACTCCCCTTTTGCCCCTTTCCGCCGACACCTGCCTGCTTGCCATGCCCGCTTCCCGGGCCTCTCCCAACCCTTTTCCGATTCTTGGTGGAACCGGGACTTGGCCTCAATTTCGATAAACTGCTCATAATCTCACCTTTTGGAGACTTCCACCAGGTGTCGAACCTTGTCGATCATTCCCTGGATGGTGGGAGTGTCGGCATGAATAACGACCTGCTCACGGCGCTTGAAACCCAGAGCCCGCATAACCCGACGCTGTTTCTCGCTCGAACCGGCCAGGGACTTGACCTGCTTGATCTCCACCTTTGCAGCCATGATCATTTCGCCTCCCCATCTCTGAATCTGGAGAGCTCTTCGTTTTGCTTTAAGCTCGACAAGCCTTCCATGGTAGCGCGCACCACATTATGGGGGTTGGCTGAGCCAAGGGATTTAGTCAAGATATCCTGGATTCCGGCGGATTCGAGTACCGCGCGCACCGGCCCGCCTGCGATGACCCCCGTGCCCGGCGCGGCCGGCTTAAGCATCACTCTGGCGGCGCCGAAATGACCGATGACCTCGCGGCGAATGGTGCCATTCACCAGCGGCACAGCCACCATGCTCTTCTTGGCGGCCTCGCTTCCCTTGCGTATGGCGTCGGAAACCTCCGCGGCCTTTCCCAACCCCACGCCGACTTTGCCATTCCTGTCACCAGTCGCCACCAGCGCCGTGAAGCTGAAGCGCCGGCCCCCCTTGACAACCTTGGCCACGCGGTTGACATGGATTACCTTTTCTTGAAACTCGAACTGGTCGTTGGAAAACCTTGCCAAAATTACCTTCCTTCGTATTAGAACTCTAATCCGGCTTCGCGCGCCGCCTCGGCCAACGCCTTGATCTTACCGTGATAGATATATGAGGAACGATCAAATACGACTTTCTTTATACCCATTTCCAGCGCCCTGGCGGCGATAGCCTTCCCCACCGCCTTGGCCTTCTCAGTCCGGGTGCCGCCTTTCCCTACGCTGCTCTCTAAACTGGACACGCCGGTTATGGTCTTGTGCTCAGTGTCATTCATAAGCTGTGCATAAAGGTGGTTCAGGCTCTTATGGACAATCAGCCTGGGGCGCTCAGCGGTCCCTCTGAGGTCTTTGCGCACCCTTCTGGCCCTCCGCAGACGGGACTCGCGCTTGTCGATCATCTTGTCGGCCATGTCATGCTCCTGCCGTCTTTCCCGCTTTGCGCCTTATGTGTTCACCGACATATCTGACCCCTTTGCCCTTGTACGGTTCGGGCGGTCTGAATGCCCGTATCTTGGCAGCCATTTGGCCAACCAGCTGCTTATCGATACCCGATACGCTCAGCTTATTCGGCGCCAGGACCTTTATTTCAATTCCCTGCGGGGGGAGAACGGCGATAGGATGTGAGAAGCCCAATGAGAAAGTATACGCCTTCCCTGTCTGCTCGACCTTATACCCCACCCCTTCAATCTCGAGGTCCCTGGAAAAACCTTTTGTCACTCCCTTGACCATATTCGCAATCAGAGCGCGGTACAGCCCATGAAGAGCGCGGTCGTACTTGGAATCGGAAGGACGAGTAAGAACGGCCTTGCCATCCTTCGTCTCCAGGCCAACCTTATCGTGAATCGTCTGGGACAGCTTCCCCTTGGGCCCTTCAACCGTGACGACATTCCCGCTGCGCTGTACTTTGACCCCTGCTGGAATGGGAATCGGTTGTTTACCAACTCTCGACATAATCTATTTCCTCTCCATAGCGGTCCGCACCCAATCTCACCAGACCCTGAAAAGCGCTTCTCCGCCGACGCCGGCTTCAATGGCTTCCTTATCGGTCATCAGGCCGCGCGACGTCGAGAGAATTATCGTGCCCATCTTGCGAGAGCCGGCCGAGAGCTTGGCTTTATCAAAATAGACACGGAGCCCGGGCCTTGAAATTCGCTGAAGGCCGGTTATGACGCTTTTCGAATCGGGCGTATACTTAAGCCTGATAACGAGAACCCCCTGCTTGCCATCTTCGACAAAATCCACCGAGCGCAAGTAGTTCATCTTCTGCAGAACTTCCGCCACTTTCAGCCTCATGTTGGATGCCGGTATGGCGACGCGCCGCTGCTTGGCCGTGGCGGCGTTGCGTATCCTCGTTAGAAAGTCACCCATTGTATCGGTTATGCTCATGCCACACCTACCAGCTTGCCTTGACTATGCCGGGAATCTCCCCGGCCAACGCCAATTCGCGGAAACAGATTCGGCAGAGGCCAAATTTCTTATAATACCCTCTCGGCCTGCCGCAACGGCGGCAACGATTATGCTGTCTTACGTCAAATCTAGGCTTCCTCTGAGAAGCGACAACCTTGCACTTTTTCGCCATTTCGTCAAGTCCTCTTGAAAGGCATTCCAAAAGCCTGCAATAGCTCGAAAGCCTCTTCGTCCGTTTTTGCCGTCGTCACGATGGTAATGTTCATACCCCGAATTCTATCGATCTTGTCATAGTCGATTTCGGGAAATATAATCTGCTCGCTTATGCCCAGGGTGTAATTCCCGCGCCCGTCGAACGAATTCGTGGGCACCCCGCGAAAATCCCTGATTCGCGGAATGGCGATATTAATGAGGCGATCGAGAAACTCGTACATCCTGTCGCCGCGCAGAGTGACGGAGCACCCTATGGCCATGCCCTGGCGAAGCTTGAAATTGGAGATCGATTTGCGGGCCCGACGGATAACCGGCCTCTGGCCGCTGATTGTCGCCATGTCGGCGGCCGCGGCATCGAGCTTCTTGGGATCGCCTATGGCATCTCCCACGCCCATATTGATGACGACCTTTTCTACCCTGGGGACTTGGTTGATATTCTTCAGCCCCAGGGACGTTTGGAGGCCGCTTCTGATAGTCCCGGTATATTGTTTCTTCAGCCTCGCCATTTTATTCGATTATCTCCCCGGTCTTCTTGTTGATGCGCACCTTCTTGCCGTCGGCAAGCATCCTATGCCCGACCCTGGCGACCGTATTGGAGCGCTGATCGAAGAAGATGGCGTTGGAGGCGTTGATTGTGCCCTCTTTTTCGATGATGCCGCCCTTGCGGTTCTTGGGCGTCGGTCGTGAATGCCTCTTGATAAGATTGACGCCCTCCACAATTACCCTGTTGCTCTCGGTAAATACCTTCAGAACCTTGCCGACCTTACCCTTGTCGTTGCCGGCGATTACTTTGACCATGTCGCCCTTGCGAATTCTCATCTAAATCCTCTTACAGCACTTCCGGCGCCAGCGATACAATTTTCATGAATTGCTTTTCGCGAAGCTCGCGCGCCACAGGGCCGAAAATGCGCGTCCCCCGAGGTTCGTTCTGCTCGTTAATGATGACGGCGGCGTTGTCGGAAAAGCGTATATAAGACCCGTCCTTGCGGCGCGTCTCGCGGGTGGTGCGCACGACCACGGCCTTGACGACGTCGCTTTTCTTGACCGCCGCGCCGGGGATAGCGTCTTTGACGGTGACCACTATGATATCCCCAATGCGCGCGTAGCGCCGGCGCGTGCCCCCGAGCACCCGGAAACACTGCACGATCCTGGCCCCGGAATTGTCCGCCACATTGAGTTTCGAATACTCGTGAATCATCGTCTTCCCCTGACCATCACTCGGCGGCTTCGGTGATTTCCAAAAGACGCCATCTCTTCGTTTTCGATAAGGGCCTTGTTTCCATGACGCGAACCTTGTCGCCTATTTTGGCCTTATTCTCCTCGTCATGCACGTAAAGCTTCTTGCTCCTGCGAATCGTCTTGCCGAATACCGGATGTTTCATCAGACGCTCTACGGAGACCACGATCGTCTTGTTCATTTTGTTGGAGACGACCACGCCTTCTCTGACTTTGCGTGTGCCTCTAACCATGGGCGATTTCTCCTTTGGACGCCAACTTTCTGATGTTCATCTCGTCCTCGCGCAGGATTGTTGTAATTCTGGCAAGCTCCCGCCTGATTGTTCGAATCTTCAGCGGATTCTCGATCTGCTTAGTCGCCTGCCTTATCCTCAAATTGAAGATTTCCCGCTCCAACTCCTCTTTGCGGGTTAGAACCTCCTCTTTTGTCAGATCTCTGATTTCCCTCGGTCTCATAGCAATCAATTCTTGATGAAGTCGTGTCGCGACACGAATTTCGTCCTGATCGGGAGCTTGGCGGCGGCCAGCCTGAGCGCTTCTTTCGCCAGCGGTTCGGTAATCCCTTCGAGTTCGAAAAGCACTCGTCCAGGCTTGACCACGGCCACCCAGAATTCCGGGGCGCCTTTACCCTTTCCCATCCTTGTTTCGGCCGGCTTTTTGGTGACCGGCTTGTCGGGGAAAATCCTGATCCACACTTTGCCGCCACGTTTGATATGCCGTGTGAGTGCCACGCGCGCGGCCTCGATCTGCTTGTTGGTTATCCAGGCCGGCTCAAGGGCCTTGAGCCCATAATCGCCAAAATCCACCTCGGAACCCCGATAAGCCTTCCCGGAGCGTCGTCCCCGTTGCTGTTTGCGGTACTTGACCCTCTTCGGCATCAGCATTAGGACTTACCTCCGCCAGGGCGTTGGTCGCCTGGGGACGGCTTATCGCGCCCATCCTGCTGCTGCCTGCCGTCCTGGCCCCTGTCCCGACGAGGACCAGTCCATTTGGGACGCCTATGGGCTTTGTCAAGAGCCTTGGCGGACGGTTTGATTCTGTCGCCTTCGGGCGCGCTCTCCAACTGCTTTTTATGCCGGGCCCGGCGCCTTCTGGTCTCGGCCGGCTTTTCGTCAATACCCAGGGCCGCCTCTCTGGTGGCTTCAGTTTCAATCCTCTCCTCGCCAATCTTCTCGCCGTGGCAGATCCAAACTTTGACGCCGATGGTGCCGTAGGTGGTATTGGCGGTCGCCTGGGCGTAGTCGATATCGGCCCTGAGAGTATGCAGCGGCACCCGGCCATCATGATATTTCTCCGTGCGCGCAATTTCGGCGCCGGCCAGGCGCCCGCCACATCTGATCTTGACACCCTCGGCGCCCGATTTCATGGCTGCCCCCATGGCCTTTTTCATGGCTCGGCGGAAACTGACTCTGCCCTCCAATTGCTTGGCGATCGACTGGGCGACCAGCATCGCCGAAAGCTCCGGTTTCTTTATCTCGATGACATTCAGCAATATCTCCTTATTCGTGAGAAGCTCGAGCTCTCCTTTGAGGTTGTCGACCTCCGCACCCTTACGCCCGATGACGATGCCTGGACGCGCCGTGTGAATGTCGATTGTCACTCTCTTGGGTGCCCGTAATATCACAATCTCGGCGACACCCGCATGCTCCAGCCTCTTGTTGGTGTACCTGCGTATGAGCAGGTCTTCCTGAAGAAGATCTGCGAAATTCCTCGTGGCAAACCACTTGGATTTCCAATCCTTAATTACCCCGAGTCTTAGACCGTACGGATGGGCTTTCTGTCCCACTCGGCCTCCTCGCTTTCTTCGCCGCCGCTGGTTCAACTTTGGGCTTCTTTTCTATCAGGGTGATGCCTATATGCGCGGTCCTCTTTCTTATCAAATAGGCTCTTCCCATGCCCACGGGTCGAATCCTCTTCCAGGTCGGCCCGCTATCGATCTCGATATTCTTAACAAATAGATTCTCGATCTTGACCTTGGCTGTCCCCTCGGAGGCGATGGCGTTTGAGGCCGCCGATTTCAGGGTCCTGTATAGCGCCATGCTGGCGGCCTTGGGGGTGAACTCCAGGATGCCGAGCGCCCTATCGACCGACTCCCCCTTGATGAGTTCGGCCACCCGCCGAAGTTTCCGAGGCGACATGCGAACATATTTCAATACGGCTCTTATCTCCATGCAATCATCCTACTTTATGGCCGTGCTCTTTTCGGTGATCTTGCCCGAATGCCCCCTGAATATGCGGGTCGGGGAAAATTCTCCGAGCTTGTGGCCTACCATATTCTCCGTTACATAAATGGGGATGAACTTGTTGCCGTTGTGCACGGCCAGCGTATGGCCGACAAACTCCGGCGAGATGGTTGTCCGCCGCGCCCAGGTCCTGATGACCTTCTTCTCCCCCGTCATATTCAGGGCCTCTATCTTCTTGAACAATTTCTCATCTATGAACGGTCCCTTTTTCAAGGATCGAGCCATGATTTCCTCCAGACCTACTTTTCCCGCCGTTTGACAATCAGTTTTGCGGCCCGCTTGCGATTGCCCGTCTTGAGACCTTTCGCCAGCTGCCCCCAGGGACTGCAAGGATGCCTTCCACCGGACGACTTGCCCTCGCCGCCGCCCATGGGATGATCGACCGGATTCATGGCCACGCCTCGAACCCGCGGCCGCCTTCCCAGCCACCTCGAACGACCTGCCTTGCCAAGTGAAATATTCTCATGCTCGATATTTCCCACCTGGCCGATGGTGGCCTTGCACTCCAACTTGAAGAGACGAACCTCGCCCGACGGCATCTTGACATGCGCGAAATCGCCCTCCTTGGCAAGGAGCTCTCCCATCGCACCCGCCGAACGCGCCACCTGCCCCCCCTTGCCCGGCCTGAGTTCGATATTATGAATATTCATGCCGAGAGGAATTTTCGCCAGCGGCAAGCTGTTGCCGGGCTTAATATCATACTCTTCGCCCGAATAGACAATCTGGTCTACCTCCATGGCGGCGGGGGCGATAATATATCGCTTCTCCCCATCCGCATAATGAATCAACGCGATTCTGGCAGAACGATTGGGATCATATTCTATCGACGCCACGCGGCCCGGTATCCCAAGCTTGTCGCGCTTGAAATCGACAATGCGGTAGGCCTTCTTGTGTCCACCGCCCCGATGACTGGCGGTCACGCGTCCGGTATTGCCCCTGCCGCCGGTTTTCGGCTTTGGCAGAAGCAGCGACTTTTCAGGCCTGCCATGCGTGACTTCCGCAAAATCGGATACCGTCATGAAACGCCGCCCGGGAGTCACCGGTTTGAATTTTCTTACGCCCATCCGTTATTCCTCAAACGCTTTCAAATAACTCGATTTTGTCGCCCGGTTTAAGCCACACGTATGCCTTCTTCCAGTCCGGTCGTCTCCCCTCGAATCTGCCAAGCTTCTTATTCTTGCCTTTCACATTGGCCGTTGTCACATCCCTGACCTTGACGCTAAAAGCACCTTCAACCGCCATCTTTATCTGCATCTTATTGGCGCTTTTGGCGACCTTGAACGGATAGCAGTCGGCCTTTTCATGAAGTGTCGTCGCCTTCTCCGAGATAAGAGCCTTCAATAGTATGTCGCCGGATTTAACCATTCCCGAATAACTCCTTTATCTTCTCCAGGCCCTGCTCCGTCACCAACACACGCTCGTGCAGCAGGAGATCATAAGGACTGACCTGCTCGGCCCGCTTGACATCGAAGTTCTTGAGATTTCTCGACGCCATCACGAGATTCTCGTTATCGCCTTCGTGCAGAAGAATCGTCCTCTTATCGTAAAGGCCTGCCTTCTTAAGGTAGCCGACTATATGCTTCGTCTTCGGCTCAGGGATTGCGGGTAGTTCCACAACCTGGAGATTCTCTTCCTTGACCTTCAGCGAAAAAGCCGCCAGCATAGCGCTTCGTTTTAGTGCCTTCGGAAGCCTGGAAGCATGAATCTTGGGAGTCGGTCCAAAAACAACGGCGCCCCCGGTCCAGAGCGGTGACGTGTTGCTTCCCGCGCGGGCTCTACCGGTCCCCTTCTGGCGAAACGGTTTCTTGCCGCCCCCTTTCATTCGCGCCCTGTTTAGGGTAGATGCTGTCCCCTGGCGCTGGTTATTCAGAAACCCTTTGACGTACTCCTGAAGAATATGCTCCTTCGGCTCCGTTTCGAAAAGCGGCCCGCTCACCGAGACAGTTCTTGTTGTCGTCCCGTCCTGGGAGATGAATTTGACTTCCGGCATTCCCTACCTGGCCCTTCTCACGTAAACGATGGAGTTTCTGTGGCCAGGAACCGGCCCATCCACCAACAACAAATTTTGCTCTGGCTCAATAGCCACCACTTTTACATTCTTGACGGTGACGCCGGTATGGCCCATGTGACCGGCCATCCTCTGGCCTGGAAAAGTGCGCGACGGGTAGCTTGAGGCTCCTACTGATCCCGGGGCTCTCAGCCTGTCGGACTGACCATGCGTCTTGGGGCCGCCGCTGAAATGGTGCCGCCGCACGGTGCCCTGGAAACCGAGACCACGAGAGATGCCTGAAATGTGCACTTTTTCACCCGGCTTGAAGATGTCGACGCCGATTTTCATGCCTTTCTCGAAAGTTTCCCCCCTATCAAGGGGAAGCTCGCGCAGGTATCTGGCGGCCTCCTGCCCGGCCTTTTCAAACTGTCCCTTCGCTGGCTTCTTGACAAGCTTGGGCCTGGTTTTTCCGAAGGAAACCACCACCGAATCATAACCGTCGCTCTCCTTGCTCTTGACTCGAACAACGGTCAACGGTTCTACTTCGATAACGGTCACTCCGACAGAATCTCCGGCGGCGGTGAATATCCGCGTCATCCCTATTTTCTTTCCGTAAACGGCATTCATAATTCAAACAAAGTCTTTCAATATATCAAACTTTTATCTCGACGTCAACCCCTGCGGGCAGGTCAAGGCGCATGAGCGAGTCAATGGTCTGCTGGCTGGAGTCATAGATGTCGATCAATCTCTTGTGAATACGCATCTCGAATTGCTCGCGCGATTTCTTGTCCACGTGAGGCGACCGCAGCACCGTGTATACCGTCCTTTTGGTCGGCAATGGAACAGGCCCCGATATCTTGGCGCCCGTGCGGGTGACCGTGCGCACGATTTCCTTGGCCGAACGGTCGAGCGCCGCGTGATCGTACGCCTTCAGCCTGATCCTTATCTTCTGTCCTTGCATATCCGATTCCCCTTTACTCGACGATTTCGGTGATGACTCCGGCGCCGACGGTATGGCCGCCTTCGCGTATCGCAAAGCGCAGCTCCTTCTCCATGGCGATGGGGACTATCAACTCGCAATCCATGACGACGTTGTCGCCAGGCATGACCATCTCCCGACCCTCCGGCAACTTCACAATCCCCGTCACGTCCGTCGTCCGAAAATAAAACTGCGGTCGATAACCGTTGAAAAACGGCGTGTGACGTCCACCCTCCTCTTTCTTCAAGACATAGACCTGCCCCTTAAACTTGGTGTGCGGTGTGATCGAACCAGGCTTGGCTACCACCATCCCACGCTCCAACTCCTCCTTGTCAACTCCACGGAGAAGCAAACCTATGTTGTCCCCAGCCTGAGCGTAGTCGAGAAGCTTGCGAAACATCTCCACTCCCGTCACCACCGTCTTGCGCGTCGGCTTGATCCCCACTATCTCCATCTCCTCGCCCTGCTTCACTATCCCCCGCTCCACGCGACCCGTACCTACTGTGCCTCTCCCCGTAATCGAAAATACATCCTCCACCGGC
>Ga0315279_10008610_pt1 | contig 12327 bp, 21 predicted proteins | sample YL17G06_20_MG_FD_203694 | JGI IMG/M metagenome (GOLD analysis project Ga0315279, IMG submission 203694) | Sediment microbial communities from Yellowstone Lake, YNP, Wyoming, USA - YL17G06_20 | ecosystem: Environmental > Aquatic > Freshwater > Lake > Sediment | place: USA: Wyoming | collected... | reverse complement strand
ACCGCACGTGGTAGACTCGCCCGCACTTGGGGCAGCTTCGCCGCCCTGTTATCCGCGTGACGATCGGCTCGTCGTCGCAGGTTATCACCACCACGCCGTCCAGGGGCTTGCCGGCGGCGGACAACTGCTTGTCCAGCGCCTCGGCCTGGCCGACGGTCCGGGGGAAGCCGTCGAGCATCAGCCCGGCGCCTCGCGAGTCGGCGGCGGTAATGGCCTTGGCCATCATCTCCACCACCACGCCGTCCGGGACGAGCTTGCCGGCGTTCATGTATTCCGCCAGTTTCCGGCCAAGCTCCGACCCGCCGGCCTTCTCGGCCCGGAAGATGTCGCCGCTGGACAGGTGCACGAAGCCGAACTTCTCCACAAGCCGCTTGGCCTGCGTGCCCTTGCCCGCGCCTGGAGGGCCCATCAGCACGATTCTCATGCTCATGAGTAGGCCCCCTTGATCCTGGTCGAACCGCCAAGGAATCCGCCGTAGTTGCGCATCACCAGGTTGGCCTCGATCCGCTGAACCAGGTCCAGCGCCACCGAGACGCAGATCAGCAGGCCCGTGCCGCCAAGGAACGAGGAGATCTGCCAGTCGATGCCCATCTTGGCAGAGACGAACGTCGGGAAGACCGCGATGACCGCCAGGAACCCCGCGCCGCAGTACGTGATGCGCTCCATCACGCGCTCGAGGTAGTCCGCCGTCCGCTTGCCGGGACGCAGGCCCGGAATGAACGCGCCGGCGTCGCGCAACTGTTCGGCCATCTCCTTCGGCCTGAACTGAACCGTCGTCCAGAAGTACGCGAAGAAGAATATCATCGCGATGTAGATCAGGGAGTAAACGTAGCTGTCGTGGCTGAAGGCGTCGGCTATCGTGCGGGTGATGTCGCTTCGCAACCACTGATCAAGCCACTTGAAGATCGCGTTGGGGAAGATCATCAGCGACGAGGCGAAGATGATCGGCATGACGCCGCCATGGTTCACCCGCAGGGGCAGGTACTGGCGGTTGCCGCCGTAGACGCGCCGCCCGCGGGTGTGCTTGGCGTGCTGCGTCGGGATGCGCCGCTGGCCCTGGGTGATGAGGATCACGCCGGCAACGACGAACACGAACGCGAAGATCAAAAACAGGATCTTCTCCGGCCCGGTCTCGCTCTGCGAGCCGATGGCCGCGAGGCTCAGGTTGGCGGTGCTGGCCAGGTCCAGTATCGCCGCCGGCATCCGGGCGACAATGCCCGACATGATGATGAGGCTTATGCCGTTGCCGATGCCGTACTCGTCGATCTGCTCGCCAAGCCACATCAGGAAGACCGTCCCGCTCGTCAGGCCGATGACGCCCATGACAAACACGAGGATCGACCCGGCATACTCCGGATACACCAGCAGTTCGTTGCGGCCCCCGCCCATCATGATCTTCATCCAGACGATCGCCTGGAATACGCACAGCGGCACGGTGGCGTAGCGGGTGTACTCCTGGATCTTCTTGTACCCCGCGGGGCCCTCCTTCTGGAGCTTCTCGAGGGCGGGAAGGACGGTGGCGAGCAACTGGAAGATGATCGACGCGGTGATGTAGGGCATGATGCCCAGGCCGAACAGGGTCGACTGCTGGAGCGAGCCGCCGGTGAACAGGCCGAAATACTTGATGGCCGAGCCGAAGACTCCCTCGGCCTGCCCCTCCATGAAGGATGCGACCTTCTGCTGGTTCAGGCCGGCCAGAGGAACGTGGAAACCGATGCGGTAGATGCACAGCAGCGCCATGGTGAACAGCAGCTTGCGGAGCAGCTCGGGGATCGAACAGATGTTCTCCAGGCCGCGGCGCAGGATGGACTGGCTCCACACGGCCCACCAGCACCCGGCCAGGAGAACCAGCCCGCCGACAATCGTCAGCACGGACCGCAGCAGCGTCCCCGCGCTATGCGTGGTCTGGCCCGCGGAGATGGCGTCCAATATCGCGCCACAGACAACAATCCCCGCGGGGATGATCATCCAGGCCGCGACGATGCCCATCGCCACGGTCACCAGCAGTCTGAAAATGCGGAAAGCCATATTCGCGAATCCTTATCGGCGCCTGCCGGACTGCCCGCTACACCAACTCCACTGCTCCGCCGGCCTTGGCGATCTTCTCGGCGGCGGACTTTGAGAACTTCTTGGCGGCCACGGTGAGTTTCTTGTTCAACTCGCCGGTGCCGAGGATTTTGACAAGTGCGGCCGGGCCGCTTATCAGCCGGGCCTTGAAAAGGGTGGCGACGTCCACGCGGGCGCCGTCGTCAAACTTCTCCTGGAGGCACGCCAGGTTGACGACCTCGTACTCGATGCGGAAGTTCTCGTTGCTGAAACCCCGCTTGGGGATGCGCTTGAGCATCGGGTTCTGCCCGCCCTCGAAGCCGAGGTCGCGGTTGCTGCCCGGGCGCGAGTGGTAGCCCTTGGTGCCCCGGCCTGACGTCTTGCCATGGCCGGAACCCTGACCTCGACCGACGCGGGTGCGGGCCTTGTATTTGCCGGCGGCGCTGAGGATATCGTCGAGTTTCATGAGAAGATCACTCCTCGCAGGCCGGCTATGTCCTCGGCGGTCCGAAGCTGCTTGAGGGCCTTGAGCCCGGCCTTGAGCAGGTTCTTGGCCGAGGTCGAGCCGTAGGCCTTTGTCAAAACGTCGTGTATGCCCGCCAGTTCCAGCAGCGGGCGAAGCTTCTTGCCGGCGATCACGCCCGTGCCGTCCGAGGCGGGGATCAGCACCACGGAGCTGGCGCCGTGCTTGCCGATGACCTTGTGCGGGATGCTCTGGCCCTTCAGCCGCAGGGTCTGCATGTTCTTCTTGGCGTCGGCAATGCCCTTCTCGACCGCGACGGGCACCTCCTTGGCCTTTCCGTAGCCGATGCCGACGGTGCCTTTGCGGTCTCCGACGACGACGAGCGCCGCGAAGCTGAACCGCCGGCCGCCCTTTACGACCTTCGAGCAGCGGAAGATCTGGACGACATTGTCTTCCAGTCCGCCCTCTTCGGCAAAATCTTCACGACCCCTACGGCTTGGACGTCTCTCAAGCGCCACTATGCGTGCTCCTGTTTAAAACTCCAGCCCGCCTTTGCGGGCGGCTTCGGCCAGTTCCTTGATTCGCCCGTGGAACGGGTAACCGTTGCGGTCGAAGACGACCCTCTTTATGCCGGCCTGAACGGCCTTTGCCGCCAGGAAGGTTCCGACCGCGGCGGCCGCGGCCTTGTTGCCGCCACGGGTCAGCTTCTCCCGCAGGGGCTTTTCCTGGCTGGACGCGGCCACCAGCGTCCGTCCGGCCATGTCGTCCACTATCTGCACGTAGATGTTCTTCTGGCTGCGGAAGACGGTCAGCCGGGGCCTGTCCGGCGTCCCGGAGACCGTCTTGCGAACGTGGCTCTTGCGCCGCAGCCGCTGAACCTGTTTCTTGACACTTGGCTTCATGATCTTGGATCCTGCTAAACCGCCATAGGGCGTACTGGGGATCAGGCGCCGCCGGTGCCCGCGAAGGCCTTGCCGGTCTTGCGGCGAATGTACTCGCCCGCGTACCGGACGCCCTTGCCCTTGTAAGGCTCGGGCGGACGGGACTTGCGGACACGGGCCGCCAACTCGCCCACGGCCTGCTTGTCGGGGCTCTTGATGGTAAACCGTGCCGGCTCGGTCTCTCCACGAGCTTGCGGAGTCTGGACTTCCACAATCACGCCCGCCGGGACCTCGAAGACCACCGGATGGCTCTTGCCCACGTTCAACGTCAACTTGCCGGCCTGGCACGCGACGCCGTAGCCGACGCCGTAAACCTCCATCGCCTTGAGATAACCCGTCTTGCAGCCCAGGACCATGTTCGCGATCAGGCTTCGCGTCAGGCCGTGAAGGCTCCGGCTGAGCCGGTCCTCGCTCTTGCGGCTGACCACGATGCTCTTGCCGTCGGGGCCTAGTTGGACGTCGATTTCCGGCCGGTGCGTCCACTTGAGTTTGCCCAGGGGCCCCTCGACGCAGACACAGCGGTCCTTGATGGCGACCTTTATGCCGTCGGGGATGGCGACAGGTTGTTTTCCTATGCGTGACATATCGGTATTCCGCTTTACGCCGTCTTCGTTCTTCTTCAGTTCTCAGAAAGTTGAGAGGAGAAAGTAGACCGCAGGAGAGCTGCTCTAGCCTCAACTGCGGGCTCGGTTTCAGTTTCCACTCTCTACTTTCTCCTGCTCTCCTGCTCTAGCCGCATGCAATTGCATGCGGCTTAGCAGACGGTACAGAGGACTTCGCCGCCGACGTTCTCCTGGCGGCACTGCCGATCGCTCATGACGCCCCTTGACGTCGAGATGATCGAGATTCCCATCCCGCCGATCGGGCGCGGCAGGCGCTCCACGTCGCAATACACCCGCCGGCCCGGCGTGCTGACTCGATTGAGCTCGACCAGCACCTGCTCGCCGCGAGGGCCGTACTTCAGGTACACCCGCAGGATGCCCTGCTTGCCGTCGTCAACGCGGGCAAAGTCGGTTATGTACCCTTCGTCCTTGAGCACCCGGCAGATGCCCTCGCAGATCTTCGACGCCCGGATGTTGACCACCTGCTGCCGCGCGCGGTACGCGTTGCGGACTCGGGTCAACATGTCGGCGATTGGGTCGGACAGACTCATGGTCTAGCTTCCTTACGTTACCAGCTTGCCTTCCTCATCCCGGGGATCTTGCCCTCGTTCGCCAGAGTCCGCAGGCAGATGCGGCAAATGCGGAACTTCTGGTACACGCTTCTGGGCCGGCCGCAAAGCTGACAGCGCCGGACGATCCTCGTGGAGTACTTCGGCTTCTTGTTCGACTTTATTACTTGCGCCTTGGTTGCCATGCCTCAAGCACCTTTTGGTTAATTCTTGCGGAACGGCATGCCCAGGCCGCTCAGCAGTTCTCTCGCCTCTTCGTCGGTCCTGGCCGTGGTCTGCATGGCGATGTTCATGCCCTGCGTGCTGGTCAGGGTCGTCGCGTCGATCTCCGGAAAAACGCTCTGCTCGACCAGGCCCATGTTGTAGTTTCCGCGCCCGTCGAAACCCGAGGCGTTGAGCCCGCGGAAGTCCTTGACCCGCGGAATGGCCAGACTGATCAGCCGGTCCAGGAACTCCCACATCCGCCTGCCACGCAGGGTGACCTTCACGCCGACAGGATAGCCCTCGCGAAGCTTGAAGTTGCTGATGGACTTCTTGGCCTTGACCGTCACCGGCTGCTGGCCGGCAATCTGGGCCAAGTGCTTGACGGCCATTTCCAGGCGGGCCTGATTCGTATGAGCGTCGCCGATGCCCATCGAAATCACAATCTTGCCGAGCCTCGGCACGGACATCGGGTTGGTGTAACCAAACCGCGACACCAGGCCCGGCGTCACCTCTTTATTGTATTTTTCGTGAAGGCGTGCCTGCATGACTGCACCTTACCTTGTTACTTTCTTTACGGTCCCGAGCGTCTCGCCGCTCTTCTTGGCGTAGCGCTGCTTGGCGCCGTCCGAACCCGTGCGGAAACCCACCCGCGTCGCCTGGTTCGTCTTGGGGTCCAGAGGCAGAACGTTCGAGATGGCTATCGGCATCTCTTTCTGGATGCGCCCGCCCTGGGGGTGCTGGCGGCTGGGGCGCAGGTGACGGTACACCCGGTTGACGCCCTGGACCAGGACCTTGCCCTTGGCGGCGTCGACGCGGATGATCTCGCCCGTCTTGCCCCTGTCGTCGCCGGCGATCACGACCACCGTGTCGCCTTTCTTAACGTGCGTTGCCATAATCACACCACCTCGGCCGCAAGGGAAACTATCTTCATGAAGTTCTTCTCGCGCAGCTCGCGGGCGACGGCCCCGAAAATCCGCGTCCCGCGCGGGTTGTTGTTGGCGTCGATTATCACGGCCGCGTTGTTGTCGAACTTGACGTAACTGCCGTCGGACCGCCGGACCGGAGTGGTGGTCCGCACGACGACGCACTTGACGATGTCGCCCGGCTTGACCTCGCCGCCGGACTGGGCCTTCTTGACCGAGCAGACTATGATGTCGCCCAGCGAGGCCGTACGCCGCGTGAAAGCTCCGCGCCGCGTCGAGCCGCCCAGAACCCTGATGCAGTAGACAACCCGGGCGCCCGTGTTGTCAGCCACTGCCATTCGCGTTTCCTGCTGGATCACGGTCCTATTCCTCTTTCACGTCTATCACGTCTGTGAGCATGGGCGAATCGCCGCGACGGACGATCCGAAGCAACCGCCAACTCTTGGTCTTGCTCATCCGCCGGCAGGGCCCGATGTCCACCACGTCGCCGACCTTGGCGTCGTTGAGCGGGTCGTGAGCGGCAAGCTTCGTCCGCTGCCGGAGGTACTTGCCGTACACAGGGTGCTTGACCATGCTGCTGATCTGCACCCGGATCGTCTTGTCGCCCTTGGCCGACGTCACGGTGCCCGTCTTGATCTGCCTGCGGGCGCCAGATTCTTTCTGTTGTTCTGCCATCACTTTGTCCCGTTAACCCTTGGCCTGGGCCGAAAGTTGCCGCTCACGCATGACCGTCAGGATCGTCGCAATGTCTTTCCTGGCCTTGGTGAGCATGCTGGGGTCTTCCAGTTTCTCGGTGACGGCCTGGGTGCGAACGTCGAACAGGCGCCGACGGACGCGCTCCAGCTCCATCCCAAGCTCCTCGTCGCTCAACTGGCGAATCTCTTTCACCTTCATCGCTGCGTTTCCTTACAAACCGTGCCGACGGTAGGCCATTCGGCAGCGCACGGGCATCTTCGCGGCGATCCGGCGAAGCGCGCCCTTGGCCGTCACCTCGTCCACGCCGCCGATCTCGAAGAGCACCGTGCCCGGCTTGACCACCGCCACCCAGGCCTCCGGCTCGCCCTTGCCCTTGCCCATGCGGGTCTCCAGAGGTTTGGCGCTGACGGGCTTGTCCGGGAAGACCCGGATGTACACCCGGCCCTCGCGGTGGAGGTAGTGAGTCGCCGCGACGCGCCCGGCCTCGAGTTGCCGGCCGGTGATCCACCCGGGGTCCTTCGTCTGAATCCCGTAGTCCCCGAAGGCGACGGTGTTGCCGCGAGTCGCTTCGCCTCGGATCTTGCCTCGCATCTGCTTGCGATGCTTAATTCTTTTGGGCATCAACGCCATAATGGCACCTGTTATCTACCTGAGACTTATTGCCTTGATCTTTCGTTCACGCCTGGGGGCCGGTATCGGCCTGGGCATCGCCCGGCTGGGGCTGGTCGGGCTGCCGTTCGGCCCTGGGCCCGCCAGGGCCGCGACGCCCGCCGGCGCCGCCGTGGCCACCAGCGCCACCGCGGCCACCAGGCCCGCCGGGGCCGCCGAAACCTCGCCCGGGCCCGCGCCGGCCTCGAGGGCCGCCAGGGGCGAAGCCCGCGCGCTCGTCCGGCTTGACAACCAACGGCTCCTCACCGAACTTGCCGCGATAAATCCACACCTTCACGCCGATGGTGCCGTAGGTCGTCACACACGGCGTAAAGCCGTAATCGACGTCGGCATCCAGAGTGTGAAGCGGAATCGAGCCGGTAAGCTGGGTCTCCGTACGGCTCATTTCCGCCCCGCCGAGCCGGCCCGAGACCGTGATCTTCACGCCGCGGGCGCCCGCCTGCATCGTCGTCTCGGCACGCATCTTCATCGCACGGCGGAAACTGGTCCGCCGCTTGAGTTGCTCGGCGATTCCCTCGGCCACCAACTGCGCGTCGAGGTCGGGGTTCTTGATCTCGATGATGTTGATGCTCACGCGACGGTTGGTCAGGTCCTCAAGGGCGCCGCGAAGCTTGTCCACTTCCGCGCCCTTGGGGCCGATGACCAGCCCCGGCCGGGCGGTCTTCAGGAAGACCTTCACCTCTTCCCGGGTCCGCTCGATCTGGATCTCGCTGACGGCCGCGTAGGGCGGCTGGCGGTTGAGCTTGGCGTCCACGAACTTTCGGATCCTGGCGTCCTCGACCAGGAACTCGCCGAAGTTGCTCTTTGGAGCGAACCAGCGGCTCTTCCAGCCGAGCGTTATTCCCGTCCTGAATCCGATTGGTGATACTTTCTGACCCATAACTGTCTCGTTGTGCTTGCCTGGCTGCTTACTCTTCCTGCTCCACCACGATGGTGATGTGGCTGGTGCGCTTCATGATCGGGTTGGCCCTGCCACGGTCCTTGGGCTGGAACCGCTTGATCGTCGGGCCCTCGTCGACAAACGCCCGGTCGACTATAAGGTCCTCGACGTTGGCCTCGGCCTCGTTGGCGTTGGCGATCGCGCTGGTCAGGACCTTCGAGACCATGACCGCCGCCCTGTTGGGGCTGAACTTCAGGAGGTTCAGGGCGTCCTGAACGCCGCGCCCGCGAATCAGGTCCGCAACCAGCCGCACTTTGCGGGGGCTGATGCGGGCGTATTTGTGTATTGCACTCCAGGCCATTGCTTGCTCCATTGTCCTTCGCAAGAGCGGCGACCAAGCTTACTTGGCCGCTGCCTTTCGACCACCACTGTGGCCGCGGAACATCCGTGTCGGGCTGAACTCTCCAAGCTTGTGCCCGACCATGTCCTCGGTGACGAACACCTTGTGGAACATCTTGCCGTTGTGAACCAGGAAGTTTCGGCCGATAAACTCCGGCACGATCGTGCAAGCCCTGGCCCAGGTCTTGATCGGGTCCCTCTGGCCTCTCTGCTCGGCCAGTTGGACCTTCTTGTAGAGCTTCTCGTCAACGTACGGGCCTTTTTTTGCGCTGCGCGTCATTGCCTGCTCGCTCCTGCGTTACAGAACCAGTTGCAGACCGCGACCGTTTTTGCGGCGCCGCATGATAAGCCTGCTGGAAGTCTTGCGGCGATTTCGCGTCTTGCCGCCCTTGGAAAGCTTGCCCGTCGGGCTGACCGGGTGTCGCCCGCCGCTGCGCCGGCCCTCGCCGCCGCCCATCGGGTGCGCAACGGGGTTCATCGCCGAGCCGCGGACCGACGGCCTGACGCCGCGGTGACGGTTTCGGCCCGCCTTGCCGACGCGAACGCCCTGGTTTTCCATGTTGCCCACGCGCCCTATCGTCGCGCGGCACTTGGCGTTGACCATCCGCGTCTCGCCCGACGGCAGCACCAGGTGGGCCATCCCGGCGTCCTTGGCCGCCAGGCGCGCCGCGGCCCCGGCCGTGCGAACCATCTTGCCGCCCTGCCCGGGAGTCATCTCGACGTTGTGCACCTCCAGGCCGGCGGGGATCTTCGACAAAGGCATGCAGTTGCCCAGCCGAGGCTCGACGCCTTCGTCGCCGGAATAAAGCTTGCTGCCGACCTTCAGGCCCTGCGGGGCAAGGATGTATCGCTTCTCGCCGTCGGGGTACCGGACCAGGGCGATGTGGCACGTGCGGTTGGGGTCGTACTCGATGGTCATGACCTCGGCCGCCTGATTGTCCTTGGTCCGCTTGAAGTCGATCAGGCGGTAGTGCTGCTTGTTGCCGCCGCCCTTGTGCCTGCACGTGATCTTGCCGCTGAAGTTGCGCCCGCCGTGCTTCTTCTGCGGGCGAAGCAGCGACTTCTCGGGAGTGGTGGTGGTCACTTCCTCGTGCGTGTTGACCGTGCTGTTCCGCCGGCCCGCCGATGTCGGTCTGTATGTCTTTATTGCCATCGTGTTCGTCCCGCGGCCTGCTAGAACAGGTCGATGTGGTATTCCCCGTGGAGGACCACAACGGCCTTCTTCCAGTGCTTGGTCGCGCTCATGCGGTTAATGCGGGTCCGCCGCGGCTTGCCGTGACGAAACGACGTCCGCACTGACAGGACCTTCACGTCGTAAATGTGCTCTATCGCCTGCTTGATCTGGGCCTTGTTGGCCCACGTGGCCACCTCGAACGAGTACGCGTTCACCGCCGTCGCCTGGTGAGTGCCCTTCTCGGTCACCAGCGGCTTGATGATCACGTTGTAAGTCTTGTCGTTCTTCATCACTGAGACTCCCGAGTCGAAAGGGCGCTCATGGCCTCGCTGGTGACGATCATCTTCTGGCGTGTGGCCACGTCGAAGGCGTTGAGTTCGCCGGCCGTGCGGACGGTGAGGTCCGCGATGTTCCGCGAACTGAGGTGAACATTGGTGTCGCGGTCGGCCAGGGCGAGCAGGCAGGAGCGGTTGATCTTGAGGTTCTTGAGGATTCCGACGAGGGTCTTGGTCTTGGGCTCGCTGACGGAGAGGCCCTTGAGGACCATGAGGTCCTGCCCGAGCATCTTTGCCAGGATCGCCGACTGAAGCGCCCGCCGGCGCATCTTGCGGGGCAGACCCTTGCGGAAGTCGCGAGGCGCCTTGGCAAAGGCGTTGCCGCCGCCGCGAATCAGCGGCGTCCGCATGTCGCCTCGCCTGGCCCGGCCGGTGCCCTTCTGCTTGAAGGCCTTGGCCGTCGAGCCCGAGACCATGCCTCGCGTCAGGCCGGACGCCGAACCCTGCCGCTTGTTGGCGTGGTAAGCCACGACGGCCTGCTTGAGCAGGTCCTCGTTGACGTAGCCGCCAAAGTCGTTCTCGTCGACCTGGAGCGTCTCAACCTGCTTGCCTTCGATGTCGTATACCGGAACTTCCAACATTGTTGCCATCCCGTGAACTATGCGCCGGCCTTGGCCGTCTTGCTCTTTCGAATGAACAGGAACCCGCCGTTGGCGCCGGGCAACGCGCCCTTGATCAACAGAAGGTTGTTTTCCTTGTCGACCCCGATGAGCCGGTGGTTTCGGCTGGTCCGCCTGACCGCACCCATGTGCCCGGCCATCTTCTTGCCCTTGCGGACCTTCGGGCCCGTGCCGCGGTTGGTGCCGTGAGAGGCGATCGAGCCAGGGCTGCGGTGCTTTCGCTCCGTGCCGTGGCTGGCGCAGAGGCCCTTGAAGCCGTGACGCTTCATGCCGCCCTGGAAGCCGCGGCCCTTGGTCGTGCCGGTGACATCCACGAAAACGACGCCGTCAAAGGCATCCACCGTGATGCTCTGGCCGGCCTCGACCCCGTCGGCCGGGGCCGTCAGACGAGACTCCCGAACGAACTGCTTGGGGCCGGACTTCGCCTTCGCGGCGTGCCCGATCTGCGGCTTGGCCGCGCGGTGAGTCTTGACGTCCCCGAAACCGAGCTGGACGGACTCGTATCCGTCCGTCGCGGCGCTCTTGACCTGAAGGACGCTGCACGGGCCGGCCTGGACAACCGTCACGGGGTGCAATACCCCGCCGTCGTCGTAGACCTGAGTCATGCCGATTTTCTTGCCCAGAATCGCAGGCTGCATGGTCACACCTAGGCCTTGATCTTGATGAACACGCCGGCCGGGACGATCAGGCGATTCAACGCCTCGATGGTCCGTACGGTCGGCTCGTAAATGTCAATGATCCGCTTGTGCGTGCGCATCTCGAACTGCTCACGGGACTTCTTGTCCACGAACGGGCTTCGAAGCACCGTGTACCGCTCGATCCGCGTCGGCAATGGGATAGGCCCGCGAACTCGGGCGCCCGTCCGCTCGGCGTGATCCACTATCTCCTTCGCCGAGGAATCGAGGGCCCGGTGATCGTAGGCTTCCATTCTTATTCGTATCTTGTCCTGCGTCATGGAGAAAAACTCCAGTCCGGTAATAACGGGAACATCACTCGATAGCGCCGAGTCGTTTTAACTTACGGATTTTTCACGGTCTGTCAATTGTCTGCATCAGATTTTCTCAAGTTTTTCCGCAAGTCGGGCCCAAAAACCCATCTCCGTACACTAATAATACTTCAAAATGCTCTCGGCAACCTGTGCCGGCACGGCCGCGTACGTCCGCGGCTCCATCGTGCTGGTGCCCCGACCCTGCGTCAAAGACCGCAACTGGGTCGAGTAGCCGAACATCTCCGCCAGAGGCGCGTCGGCGAAAAGGACCCGGAACGAACCTCGCTGTTGCATTTCCCGAATCGCGGCGCGCCGGCTGTTCAGGTCGCCCGTGACCGAGCCGAGATACTCCTCGGGAACCGTCACCTGCAACCGCATGATGGGCTCCAGGAACACCGGATGGGCCTTCTCGCTTGCCTGGCGAAAGGCAATCGAGGTGGCCTGTTGGAACGCAAGTGTCGAACTGTCAACAGGATGCGTTTCGCCATCCAGCAAAATCGCCCGGATATTCAGCATCGGGTAGCCCGCCAGCGGGCCTGAGGTCGCCGAATCGTGAACGCCCTCGGCGACGGCCTGGACGAACTCGCGGGGGATCACCCCGCCCTTGGTCTTGTCCTCGAAGACGACCGGTTCGGCCCCCGCCGCCGGCGTGTACGACTCCAGCCTGAGCTTGACCACGGCGAACTGCCCGCGCCCGCCGGTCTGGCGGATGAACCGCCCCTCGGCCTCGGCCGCGGTGAGAATGGTCTCCTTGTACGCCACCGACGGCTTGCCGACCCTGACATCCAAGCCCATGTCCCGCGTTAGCTTATGATGAA
>Ga0315279_10008609_pt1 | contig 12327 bp, 13 predicted proteins | sample YL17G06_20_MG_FD_203694 | JGI IMG/M metagenome (GOLD analysis project Ga0315279, IMG submission 203694) | Sediment microbial communities from Yellowstone Lake, YNP, Wyoming, USA - YL17G06_20 | ecosystem: Environmental > Aquatic > Freshwater > Lake > Sediment | place: USA: Wyoming | collected... | reverse complement strand
ACCTCCCTTAAAAAGCAAGATTTATCTAAAAACGCACTTCTGAAAGCCTTATATCATAAGGGTTTTGAGAGAAAAACGCCGAGGACGTTCTTAGGCGCGTTTTTTTGGATCGACTTATACTTTTACCCTCGAAAATCGCACTTTTTTGACTGAATTTTCGTATGTTCAAAAAATGAAAATGGCTATTTATAAGGGTTTGGTGATTTTGGAGGAGCAAAAATATTCCAAAAACAGGCTATCAAATTGCCATTTTTTTAAAAAATTAAGCACCTTAAAAGGCACTTTTCGTGCGTATTTGAGGCATTCCTGAAGGGGTAATTTTACTAATAGTAAAAATCGTTGAAAGGTTTTAAATAAAGGGATATGGAATCGGGTTATTAGTTCTCAATTGTTTATTTTCAATTTATATTTTTCAATAAATAATTACAGTTTTAAGTTAGATTTAAAAATATTAAACTATATAGCCTTCTTATTCTAAAAGCTCTTTTAAAATTTTTCAATTTTCTTTTTTTTAAAATTAAAAAATAATTCCTTATTCTTTAATCCGAGAGCCAGAGCCAGATATACTTCCATATATTTTGTTTTCAGTTAACATTAGTTCATATGATTTTGAATGCCATCTTGAAACTTCTTCAAAAGGGAGAAACTTAATGATATTTTTTATAGGTTTAAAACCAATAAAATTAATCTTAGAAAAAAATTCTCTTTGTCTTTCTTTATCTGAAACAATATACATCTGCACACTAAAATCTTGAAGTTCTAAAAATTTTAGCAGGGAATTCTTAAAATCGGTAGAGTATTCAATTTCAAAAACTGAATCAGGGAATCTCCTTTCATTAAACCAAAAAACATCAATAGATTGGATTTTTTGGATTACATCCTCATAGGTAAATCTGTAAATAGTGTTTATGTTAACCAAATCTTTTAAAGAATTATTTAAAAAAGCTTTATTTTTATCTTGGGGAGGAACATATGTATTAAAACCTTTAATATTTCCTATTTCAATAATTAAACCCTGGTAATAGGAATGAGTGAATTTTTTCTCTTCTTCTTTAAGTTTATCTTCTTTGATTAAGGTAAGTATCCCATTGGGTAAATTATTTTTATGAGATTTTAATGCCCATAAACCAGGTTTTATCTTAAAGAAAAATCTACCATCCTGAACAATTCGACGAATACTTGCAAAAGGTGTTTTAGTTTTCCATACAACACCAGGAATCTTTAATGTCTCTTGATACAGTAACCCGAGAGTAGCATAGCCACCTTTTTCTTCCATTACTTTTATTACTGCGTCGTGTTGTTTCATTTGTATTCACCCAACTGAAAATATTTAGCTTTCTGATAATAATCCTCATTTTTAAGCTCCATGCAAATAATTTTATTAAAATTTGTATTTAATAAATACTCGTTATCTTTTGTCAAGTTTTTAAATGCCTCATCTTTATTATTTCCTTTGGCAAAACCAATAACTTGGCAGTTTTCTATGTCTGGTTCAGGTGATGTACTATTAGGCTGATATGTAACGCCTTCTTCAGTTATAAAAATATAACTTTTCATTTTTCAATATCCTCTAAATTTTACAAATTTCTCGTTCTTGATAAATTTACATTGTAAATAATTTTTCATATATTTATTATGAATTATATCACAACTACTATATTATTTGAGCTATTAATTTTAAAAATCCTTCTTTTTCAGAAAAATTTTTTACGAGTTTGTGAATTAAGCCTGTAATGTGATTTTTGGGGCAAGTTCTCAACATTGAACATTTAATTCTCTTTCAATGCTGCTATAATTTTTTGCTTGATCTCACTTATTTTATGATTCGTTTTACTTTCTTGTTCAAATCTTTTAGCAGTCTTAGAGACAGTAGAGTAATCCATCTTAAAAAGCTGGCCAATCTCAGCTAAAGAAAGTGGAGTGAAATGCTTGTGCCTCACTACCAAGAGCAATATTACGATAGGATTGTTGAAGAGGATCTTTCATGTTCTGATGTTGAATAATATATTCCCGATATTTTTCTATCGATTCAAAAAGATTAGCGCTTAGAAGGTGCAATACAAAAGAGGGATCCAAATTAGAAATATTAGATTTTCTTAAATAAAGGTAATCTAAATAGCTACTCCAGGGATAATCTTCTAATTGTTTTACTTACCCGGTCCGCAGAATACCTTCTCTCTGATTAACTCGATCAGTAATATGATAAAAAGCAAAAAGCATTTTCAAAAAATAATCGTAAAGGTCTGGCCATGTTAATATATTGGCATTCGAATAAAATTATGTCAAATGTGAAGACCCCCTTATTTGTGTATATAATTCACTTTGTCTATATTTCATGTTATAATATTTTAAGTAAAAGGATTAACTATATAAAACTTTTATCCTTATGGAGAATGATATCATTTATGATAAATAACAATTATTGGCTAAAAATTGCTACCTACGATTTAAAAACAGCAGAGGCAATGTTAAAATCAAAGAGATACCTATACGTGGGATTCATGTGTAATCAATCTATAGAAAAAATACTGAAAGGTATTTACTCTGATAAATTTAACCAATTACCTCCAAGGATTCATAATTTAGCCAGATTACTAAAATTAGTAGAGTTAGGAAATGATATACCTAAAGATCTACTTGAAATTCTAAATGAATTAAACCCTTTAAATATTGCTGCTAGATATCCTGACCAGCAATTAGATATAATTAAAGAATTAGACTTTGATTATTCCTCCAAACTACTTGAAAATACAAGGAGATTATTTAAATGGTTAAAGACAAAGCTATAATAATAAATAAAATTAAAAAATATATTAAAGCCTTAGAAAAAAATATTACCATACATAAAGTAATTCTTTATGGTTCTTGGGCGAGCGGAAAGCCCGATGAATTTAGCGATATAGATCTAGCTATTTTTTCTCCTAACTTTGGCAAACACAGATTAAAAGAACTACAATTACTTTCAAAATTATCCTGGGAAATTGACGAATCAATAGAAGCTGTACCTTATTCTTCTGATACATTGCTTACTAAAAATCCTAAAAATTTTGTTTACAAAATTATAAAAACAGGAGAAACTATCTATGATAAGGCTGTGAAGCGTTAAAAGTTTGAAAAAAGTACAACTTATATCATCTTTTACTTAATCTCCTCAATTTTATGATTGACTTTAATTTCTTGTTCGAATCTTTTAGCAGTCTGAGAAACAGTAGAGTAATCCATCTTAAAAAGATGGCCAATCTCAGCTAAAGAAAGTGAAGTGCTTGATTAGATAAATGCCTCATTACCAAGAGCGATATTGCGATAGGATTGTTGAAGAGGATCTTTCATATCCTGATGTTGAATAATATATTCCCGAATTAGAGTTATTGTAAAAAATAAAGCCAGACTTAGAATGTAATTGTATTGGAAAAAATTCCATAGCAATCAAAACTAAGTCCGGCTTTTGCTTTTTGTTAAGTTAAAATCTAAGCTTGACTTCGAGGGATGTAAAATAGACAACCTTTCATCTGAAAATCTCCTATGAATAGTCTAAAATCTCTTTTAGAAAAGGAAGTCGAGTAGATGGGTATCTCTTAACTTTAGGAACAGCTTTGTATTCCCCGTTTCTTCCCGTTTCCTCATGGAAGTGTCACAATATTTGTTCCATGGCTAATTGATAACCCACCCCTCACAGATCCGAACGTGCCCATTTAAGGCATTCGGCTCTTCATATCATCTTACCTATTAGGCTATTCTTACTAATTTCGTTTCCATTAATTAATCTACTCCTGTGTGTAGGTTAATGTGTCCTTAATAAGAACGATAATAGGTAGCCCCCTTTCCTCACTCGGCATTACCCGAGGTCATAGGTACTATAGGGCTATCCGACTCCCTACCGATTATTTGATATCCTCCCTTTGTATCGGTTGTTTATCATACTCCCTTATTAGGAAGAATCAGCAGGGTCTGGAAGGCTTGCCGTGATATCATGGTATAACATGCCTGGCTCTTTGACCCCGGGGAAGCCTTATTCTCCTTGCCTTAACGGAGAGCAAGAGGTGGTCTTCCAACTTCTCTGAAATCGTCGACCTTCCCATTGTCGGACCTTTCGGGGCTCAATCACAGAAATCTTAGATAGATTTCATTTTTACAGGCCTATTACCTAACTGCCTACGCTTAAATCTTATGGATTACTCCAAAAGACTCCAAGACTCGCAACTTACGATTCGGCTATAATCTTACCAGACAGGATTTTCACCTGCTAAATATCACGACCTAAGCCTGGCCGCACCAGAGAACCGCCCCCTGTCACATATACGAAATGCGTATTTTTTGTTATTATAGGCAAAATACGAAAGTTAGTCAAACAATATAATTGACCATCGCTACTTCGTGGAGTATATTTGTGTTATAAGGTTTCAAAAATTATCATAAATTACGCATTTCGTCTATTAATTGTTAGCCCGCTTATAGCAATTACAGTACTCGCCAAATTGGCACGAGACGTTCTCAACGAGGAGGATTGCCATGTCAAACTACGCACATCCGGAAATCCTTGTAGATACCCAATGGGTTGCCGAGCGCTTGAACGACCCCAAAGTCCGCATTGTTGAAGTAGGCTACGATACAAGTGATTACGCCTCTGGTCATATCCCTAGCGCAGTGGGGTGGGCTTGGAGTACCGACTTCCAACACCCTATCCGCAAGGATTTACCAGAAAAAGAGGGAATGGAGGAGTTACTGGCCCGATCGGGTATCGAAAACGATACGACCATCCTCGTTTATGGCGCTCGTCGTCACGGGTACGCGACATTCGCCTTATGGCTCTTGAAAATCTATGGTCATGGCGATGTGCGTGTTATGAATGGAAATCGCGAGAAGTGGATTGCTGAAGGTCGTCCACTGACGACAGAAATACCGACTGTCACGCGGTCTGTCTACACCACGAAAGAACCTGATTGGAGTATTCGCGCGTTGCGCGACTGGGTGCTTGAGTCCATTGGCAAACCGGGGCGCATTTTGGTGGATGTGCGTACGCCAGAAGAATATCATGGTCAGTTGTGGAATTGGTGGAAATATCAGGCAGAAGCCAGCCAACGCAGTGGTCATATCCCGGGCGCGGTCAATATTCCTTGGGACATGACGCTCAAGGAGGATGGAATATTCAAGTCGGTTGAAGAACTGCAAGCCTTATATACCAACAACGGTGTTACTTCAGATAAGGAAGCAATCTCGTACTGTATCGTTGGCGGGCGTTCCAACCATACCTGGTTTGTTTTGACCTATCTGCTCGGCTACACCAAAGTCCGGTTGTATGATGGTTCATGGGCAGAATGGAGCACACTTATCGGAGTTCCTATTGAGAAATAAATTGGAGGGTTACACTCAAGGCAATATTATGGGGTCAGGTCTTGCAATATTACTTTTCATCTTCCCCCTCAATTTTTTTAATCGCTCTGCTCACTGTACTATAATGCACGCCAATATATTCTGCTATATCTTTTAAGGTATAGCCATACTGTAGGTGAGCCTCGGACATCACTTGGTCTTTTGACTTCTTGTCCTTACCTTTAAAAATCTCATTTAAGACTGGCTTAGTTAGATAGCGCTGTTTTCTGGTTATCTCCTCGATAAAATTCTCTTGGCCAAGAAACAATTGTCCTTTTATGGCCTTTAAAGGTGATGCTGCTTTTATCCCGGAACGGACAAAGGCTTGATTAAGTACTCCATTTCCAGTCTCCTTTAGGTCTTTTACTATTTTTGCCCTTACCGGGTTTAAGACTACATAGCGACAAAGGGTAAGCAAGTAGTTATCTTTATCGGACCAGAATCGCTGGGTATCTGCCCGGTAAAGAGGCCCAACTCTCTAATGTCTTTGGTTGAATCGTTTTAGTATATAGGCCATTTAATTGTCTCATCCCTCTGGATAAGTTACCATCAGGGGGTTTTTAATAAGTAGATGATAATGGTGGTTCATCAGACAGTAGGCAGGTAATAGGAAGTGATATCTTTTTACCACCTGACATAAGACTCCTGAGGAAATCAGTAAAGTCTTTCTCGAGAAGGAAGATCACCGGCTGGGCATTTCCTCTGGAGGTAAAGGTGATAAACTGCTCCCGCAAATTCTATCCGTAATGGTCTGGTCAGGTGGCCAATATAGTATATCCTTTGTTATATTACAAGACCTGACCCTATATTGCTTTAATCTTACTCACAAGTTATTGCTTCTACTGGACAATCATCGGCAGCCTGTTTACAAGATTCAATCAAATCTTCAGGTACCTTACTAACCTTTACAATTGCAATACTGTCTTTTATCTCAAAGACTTCGGGACAAGTATCTTCACAAAGTCCGCATCCAGTACATAAATCTTTATCAACTACAGCTTTCATTTTATATTTTCCTCCTTCTATTATAATTGCCAACTTTGAAATTTATTCGATAACTAAGAGTAGGTCCAATAAAACCTCAATTTTTGTTTTGTTTACCATCATCAATCAATATTTACTTAACTATTTTATCAAATAATTCTTCTTATTAAAAGAAAAATTATCTATAATCTCAAAAGTATACCTTAAAAATAGACAAATTTCAAGCTTTTTACTAATCTTTTTTTATATTTCGTCAATAAATTTTATATCACATATTCCATAAAATCTTCAGCTAATAAAGTTTGGGGAAATATACTCTGAGCCTCGGCAAGTAAATCCTTTTCGCTTATTACCAATCTATTATTATTTGAACTATATCGAGGGCTAATATGGGTTAGTATAAGCTGTTTGACTTGAGCCTCTTTAGCAACCCTGGCAGCCATTGTCGTGGTGGAATGAAAATTTCGTTGAGCAATTTCCTCTTCTTGCTGAGAGAAAGTTGCTTCGTGAATTAAGAGGTCAGCATCTTTTGCAAAGAGTACTAAATTCTCACCATAGGTAGTATCACCACAAAAGACTACTTTTCTCCCCTTTCTAATTTTAGTTATAAAATCTTTCCCGTGAAAGATTCTTCCATTAGGTAATCTAACTGTTTCACCCTCTTTTAACGCTCCGTAAACCGGACCAGGTAGAATATTAAATTTACGAGCTTTTTCTGCTAAAAAACGGCTTTTCTCCTTTTTCTCCTCAATAGAATAACCATATGTCTTAATACTATGATTAAGTAGAACATAACGTACTTTATATTCCTGGTCTTCCCATAGAATACCTGCACCTAAATTTTCAGGAATAATCTTTATTTCAACTTTATAAGGAAAATAGGTCTTAGTTATATCTTGAACTTCTCTTAAGTAAATATCAAGACCTTCGGGTCCGTATAATTGAATTCCACTTAAATTTTGACCACTTCTCAGTCCTCGAGAAGCTAACAAACCGGGAAGTCCAAAAAGATGGTCTCCGTGTAAATGGGAAATAAAAATTTTCTCTAATTTAGATAATTTTAAAGAGGTTTTTTGGATTTGTTGTTGAGTACCTTCTCCACAATCCCACAACCATAACTTATTGCTGTTAGTAAAGATAAGGGCAATGGAAGACACATTACGTTTTAAAGTAGGCATACCCGAACTAGTGCCTAAAAATATAACTTTCACCAACTATCACCTAATTTCTTTCTCTTATCTTGCACATTCAGTAATTTCGCCTTTTATAATTTCTATACCATGTGGTAAGGCTTTTAATATTATTTCTAAAGATTCTTTTACTCCTTTGGGGCTACCCGGTAAATTTATAATTAAACTTTTTTTTCTAATTCCGGCTACCCCTCGAGATAATATCGCTCGATTTGTCTGCTTAAAACTTTCACTTCTGATTATTTCACTGATCCCGGGGACTTCTTTCTCAATTACTGCTAAGGTGGCCTCTGGAGTGACATCTCTTTTTCCTAAACCTGTCCCTCCGGTAGTTAAAATTAAATCCAGGTGTAATTTATCAACTGCTTTTATCAATTCATCTTGAATAATTTCCTCTTCGTCAGGGATAATTCGATAATATTTAACTTCCCCCTCAATCTTCTTAACTATCTCCTCAATTACTTTTCCACTTCGATCTTCTCGCTCTCCCCGTGCACCTTTATCACTTATGGTCAAGATACCTACCTCAATCATTCTGTTAACACCTCAATTTCATCTCCGACTTTTACTTTTCCACCTTTTAAAACTCTAGCAAAGATGCCTTCGCGAGGCATTACACAATCTCCTATCTTTCTCCTTATTTCGCAATCATAATGACATTCTTTTCCAATCTGGGTAACCTCCAATAGCACTTCTTTTCCAATTTTTAACTTTGTCTCTAAGGGAAGTTTGGGTAAGGTTAGACCTTCTATAGTTAAATTCTCAGCAAAATCCCCGAAAGATAATTGATAACCCTTATCACGCATCTTATTTATACTTTCAATTCCCAAAAGGCTAATTTGCCGATGCCACTTGCCAGCATGAGCATCACCTTTTAAACCAAAATCTTCAATGAGCAGACCTTCTCTTATTTCTGTCTTTATGGTTCCTTTCTTTTTACTTTGACAGACTGCCAAAATTTTCCCTTTCATTTTTTTATTCATTATATATGTTTCCTCTCCTATCTCCAATTTATTTGGGTAAACATTTAATATCTAACCGGAAGGATTTTGATCTAAATAATGCCCACTCTTACCTCCTGCTTTCTCTATCAAATGGATGGCTTTTATGGTCATCCCTCTATCTACTGCTTTACACATATCATAAATAGTAAGACCAGCTATGGCTACCGCAGTTAAAGCCTCCATTTCTACCCCGGTCCTGCCTACGGTCTTGACTTTAGATTTTATAATAATTTTATGTGCCTCTTCATTAATTTTAAAATTAAGATCCACGCTGGTAAGCATTAAAGGATGGCACATAGGAATAATTTGACTAGTCTGTTTGGCCGCCATAATACCAGCAACTTGAGCTACTGCTAAAACGTCTCCTTTGCTAATTTTCCCCTCATTAATTAGTCTTAAGGTTTCAGGTCGCATAACTACTTCACCTTCGGCAATTGCTATTCGTGCAGTGTCCTCTTTGTCTCCCACATCTACCATACGAGACCTTCCTTCTTCATTAAAGTGGCTCAACTTTTTTGCCTCCATCTTATTAACCTCCCACTCGGGACATTTTAAAAGATAGGTTATTGGATATCCCTTCTTTAATTTTATGACCTTTTGGTTTTAATTTTATTGCCAGCTCTATTTTATCCCTTATTATCTTTCTTCTTAGAATTTGATCTTTCCCACGGTTACCCATCTCTCTAAGGGCTTTTTTGAGATCAATTTCTTGATTAGAAAAGAGACAAGGCCTTATCTTCCCCTCAGAAGTTAGTCTGATTCGATTGCAAGTTTGGCAAAAGTGCTGGCTCAAGGTAGTAATAAAACCGATGGTACCTTTACCACCTTCAATCTGGTAATATTCTGCTGGTCCATTGCCTGAATTTGTCTTAATAGGATTAAATAAATATTTTTTTGCCAAATTTTCTTTAATATCTAAACCTGAAATAAATTTATCCTTATAATTATCTATCATCCCTTCTAAAGAAGGCATCAGTTCGATAAAACGAATACTTAAGGGCCTTTCTAAAGTCAATCTTGCAAAATTTTCTACCTCCTCATCATTAATTCCTCTGATTAGTACAGTATTAATTTTAATAGGAAGTAATTCTGCTAATATAGCAGAGTCGATACCTTTTAATACCCTTTCCAGGTCCCCTCCCCGGGTAATTTGACTATACTTATCTTTCTGCAAGGAATCCAGGCTAATATTAACCCTATTCATTCCTGCATTTTTCAGTTTTTCAGCATATTCAGTTAATAAATAACCATTGGTAGTTAAAGAAATATCTTCTAATCCTTTTATTTTTCTTAATTTCTTTATAAAATCAATTATTCCTTTCCTTGCTAAAGGCTCACCGCCAGTTATTCTGACTTTAGTTATTCCTAAATTAACTGCTTCTTTAATAATTTCTATTATTTCTTCATATCTTAAAATCTCCTGGTGAGGAATAAAATTAAAATGTTTTTCAGGTTGGCAGTAAATACATCTATAATTACATCGATCAGTAATAGAAACCCGAAGATAAGTAATTTTTCTTCCCCAACTATCTACTAACTGACTCATCCTTCCATCACCTTTCCACTTTGAGAGAGGTCATAGCCGCCTAAATTCAATACTTTTTTCTTAAACTTTTTTGAATTTACAATGCTAAGTAATTTTTGTATTCTCAAAGAAGTATACCGCTCCTCAGGAATAATCATATCATATCTTTCTTTGACTACAGGAATAAAATCTAAATGAAAAGCTTTAGCAGCAGATAAAATACCTAGACCAGCATCTACATTCCCTTCTGCCACAGCAGAGGCTACCATTAAATGGGTAAACTCCTCCCGGAAATAACCTTTAATATTTATAGGATTGATTGCCTTCTTATTTAATAAATAATCCAATAAAATTCGGGTACCCGAGCCTTTCTGTCTATTTATAAACTCCATATCTTTTCTGATCAAATCATTTAAATCTTGGATATTTTTTGGATTCCCTTTTTTTATTATTATCCCCTGTTCCCGATAAGCTAAATTTACTACCACCAATTCTTTTTGGGGAAGGATTTTTTTGATATAGGGGAAATTATATTCGCCACTTTCCGAGTCTAATAGATGGGCAGTAGCAAGATGTGTCCGGTTTTGTTTTAAAGCTATTAACCCCCCCATACTTCCCACATTAAAAGATACTAACCTATAATTAGAAAAATTCTCCTGTAATTCATTTCTTAAAACATCTAAGATCAAGTCATGGCTACCAGTAACTATAATATTATGCATTATGGTATCTAAATCTTTCCAAAGCTCAACATTTACTTCTTCTTCGAGATCTAAACCTTCCTTTAATGAGGGTATACGAATTATACCATCTGCTTCCACCAAGGAAGTTATTACCCCTGCACCTCTCGGAAGTGGATAGGCCATCATTTTTTTTCCTATATTCCCTAATTTTACCCTTAAAAACTCCTCATCACCTAAACGAGAAACCACTTGGTGAGCCATATGAACTTTAATTTTTCGTCGTTTCGACATAGTCAGGCCTAATCTTGTAAATACTAAAGGTTTTAAGAACTGTTCAGCCGATATGATTGCAGAAACCGGGTAACCAGGAAGTCCAATAAGAGGGGTCTTATTAATAATTCCCAGAATCGTGGGCTTCCCGGGCATAATGGCTACTCCATGAACCAAAACCTCGCCTAAACTTCTGATAATTTCAGGAGTAAAATCTTTCGAGCCAGCAGATGAACCAGCCAATACCACTATAATATCACTTTGCTGGCAAACTTTCTGCAAAATTTTTTTCAAATCTTCTGGGGCATCTTTAATAATTTCATATACTTTAACCTTTCCTCCCCACTCGGAAATTAAACTTTTAATTATTTTAGAATTATATTCGATAATTTTACCAGGAAGAATTTCTTCTCCTGGTTGAATCAATTCATAGCCAGTGGGTATAACTGCTACTTTGGGCTTCTTACGGAGTAAAAGTTGATTTACTCCTCCGGCCAATAAAGCTCCTAGATCTACTGGTCGAATCCTTTGATTAATCGGAATAATTAGCTGATTGGCTACTAAATCTTCTCCAATATTACGGATATGCTGCCCGGGAAAGGCAGAAGAAAATATCATAATCTCTTCGATACTTCCTTCTTCTCTATCAGCAAGATCAAGAGCAATATCTTTTTTCTTTATTTCTCTCGGTCCTATTTTGCCCACCGGGTTGATATCTTCAATCTTTATTACTGCATCAAACCCGAAAGGTATGGGATTACCAGTATTTATAAAATAAAAGTCCCTATCGACTCTCAACTTACGGGGAGAAGATTCAGAGGTTTCATAGGTGTCTCTGGCTCTAACTACGACTCCATCCATAGCTGCTGATTGATAGTGGGGTGAAGATATTTTGGCAAAAACTGGTTCAGCAGTAACCCGACCTAAGGAATCTTCGGTAGAAACTAATTCTCCTTTTAGGGGCTCCGTAAATTTATACTTTAACCAACTTTTATACCATATTTTTTGAGCTTCTTTTAAAGTTAATTTATTTAAATAAATATTCCTTTTCAAATCCATCTTCCTTCTCTAATTAATTCTGTTTAATTAAAATAATTTAACCACTACTTTGCTGCCTTTTTCCAATCCCTCTATATTTAACCCGATCTTTATTAAACCTGATGCCCGCACCATGGTAGAAATCAATCCTGATTTCCCCAGAACAGGCTTAGCGTAGAACTTTTTACCCTCTTGGTGGACAAATACCCGAATATAATCTTCTCTCCCCGAATCTGAAACCACATTGCAAGTCAGCTCAGCTT
>Ga0315279_10008605_pt1 | contig 12331 bp, 10 predicted proteins | sample YL17G06_20_MG_FD_203694 | JGI IMG/M metagenome (GOLD analysis project Ga0315279, IMG submission 203694) | Sediment microbial communities from Yellowstone Lake, YNP, Wyoming, USA - YL17G06_20 | ecosystem: Environmental > Aquatic > Freshwater > Lake > Sediment | place: USA: Wyoming | collected... | reverse complement strand
GGCCGCTCGTGAAATTGGCCGCCGCGTGCGGCGCGATCGCCGCCTCGTCGGCCATCGTCCTCAGCCGCGGCGGAGTGCTGGCCGCCGCGTTCGCAGTTGCCGTCTTCGCCGTCGGATCTTTCTGCGCCCTGGCCGTCGCCCGGCCTCTCGCCAGGGGCGAGGCGAGCCTCATCGGCGCCACGGGTCTCTTGGCTAAAGTCCTGGTCCTTTTCGAGGCCCGCGCGGATGGCCGCGTCATTACAACCCTCTAAGGCCGCGACACTTGTCCTCGCCGGCGCTATCATCGCCGCCGCCGCGGCGCTCCGCGTCGCCTATATCGCCTCGGACCCTCCCCACGGCCTGAGCGTCTCTCGTGCCGAGTACACCGACGAAGGTCTCAAGTACTACCAGGCCCGTAATCGCGCCCTCTTCGGCCGGTGGATGATTTCGACTCCCTTTGCCGTCCAGGGCCACCTGAAGGCGAGCCCCGTTCCGAATCTCGTCGCGGCGGGGGTATTTGAAGCCTTCGGCGCCGGCCGCGTCGAGGCGCGGGTCATATCGGTTGTCGCCGGGATCGGCTCGTGCCTTGTGCTGATCCTTATCGGCGTGAAAAACAAGAGCACCCCCGTGGGGCTTCTTGCCGGCGCTTTCGCCGCGACGAACTTCGTCGCCCTGTCCTACGACCGCCTCGCGCTCTTTGAATCGCTGACCGTCTTTCTTTCCCTGTGCGCGGTATACTTTTATCTCCGGGGCGGCCGCCGCCGCTTCGTTTTCGTGCCGCTCTTTCTCGTCCTCGCGTACTTCACGCGCGTCACGAGCCTCGCGGTCGTCGCCGCCGTCCTCGTTTCCGCCGGTTTCGAAACCTGGCGCCGCGTGACGTGGCGCCAGGCGCGAAAGGCGGCCGCGCTCGCGGCTCTGGCCTCGGTCCTGGTTTGCGGCGTCGCGCTTCTGCTGTGGCTTCTGCCGGCCGGCCAGATCCTGGGCCAGCTCAAGGCCCGCTTCTCCTCGGCCTACTTCCAGACGTATCCTCTGGCCCCCGCCGCGGGCGACCTCTTCGTGCGCGTCTTCCCCGACTCGATACTCGCCGTGTGGATGCCGTTCACCCTCGTCCTCGCGCTCTTGTCCCTGTCCGGCGCCCTCCTCGCCCCAAATGAGGGCCCCCGCACGAGCCCCGACGCCCTTTTCTCATGGTGGTTTCTCGCGGTCTTCGCCGAGGTCGCCTTTCTCGACTACAGGCCGACGCGCTACTATGTCCTTCTTGTCCCCGCGGCCTGCTACCTCGCCGCCCGCTGGCTTGTGGCCTTTGCCTCGCGCCGCGAGAGGCTCCCCGCCGGCGCCGCCTCCGCGGCTTCCTGGGCCGTAACGCGTTTCTTCGCCGCTGTCGCGATAGCCGGCATAGCGCTCAGGTTCCTCGTTGACAGGAGGCACGACCTGCTCGTAGCGGCGAACCTCGACACGAACGCCCTCTCGCGCCTCGAGGCCTTCATCGAATCCCACTTTATCGGTTCCAACGCCGTAACCGGCCCTCAGACGCCCGCGCGCATCCTCGTCGAAACCCGCGCGATGTGGGAGCATGTCGAAAGGCTCTCGCTCCTCGGCCTCGGCATCCTCGCCCTGGCCGCCGCCTGGATGTTCGTCAGGAACTATCTTCTTCCCAACGGCCTCCCGGACCTCGCGCGGATGGTCGTGGTCGTCGTTCTCGCCTTCGCCGTCATCGTCTCCCAGGCCGGCCAGGCGCTCTCGTTTCTCGGCCTGCGAAATCGCCGTTACGAAGTGCGGGCCGCCGAGCGCTCTATCATGGCCCTCGTCGGCAAACGCCCTGACGCCTGCATCGGCGGCAACTGGGCGCCCACCCTCTGCATGGGCACGCCCTATTTCACCTTTCCCCTCGCCCGCGGCAACGGAAACGCCTGGAACACGTTCCAGCGTTTCCCCGTCACGCACCTTGTCGTCGAGCTCGGCTCCGCCGACGAGGAGTTCTATCTGAGGCGGACCTATCCCGCCGACATGGCGCGCACAAAGGTTCTTGCCACCTACCATGTCGATTTCTACAGGATTGCCCTGCTCGAATACTCGCCGCCCGAGGGCGCCCCGCGCCCGCCGTGGCCCTTTGCCCCGAAGGGCGACAAATGACGGCTAACACTGCGCCCGAAGTCAGCGTCGTCGTCCCTGCGTACCGCGAGGCCGCGAGGATCGCGGCCTCCTGCGCAGAGATACTGCGCTTTTTCGACGCCGCCGCGGTTTCGTGCGAGGTGATAGTCGCGGACGACGGCAGCGACGACGGCACCGCCGAGGCGGCCTTCGCCGCCGCCGCCGAGGACGCGCGCGTCCGCCTCGTGTCTCTCGCGCCGCACAAAGGCAAGGGCGCCGCCCTGCGCGCCGGCATCCTCGCCTCCGCCGGCCGGCTCGTCCTCATGATTGACGCCGACCTCGCCATCCCGCTTGAGGAGTTTCCCGCCTTCGCCGCCGCCGCCCGCTCCGCCGACGTCGTAATAGCCTCCAAGGAACTCGGCCGCCGCGACGGCCTCGTTACCCAGCCGTTTCTGCGTGCGCTTTCGGGCCGCGTCTTCAACCTCGCCGTGCGCCTCCTTGTCGTTCCCGGTTTCCTCGATACGCAGGCGGGCTTCAAGCTCTTCCGCGGCGACGTCGCCAGGCGCCTCGCCTCCCAAAGCGTCGTCGACGGTTTCGCCGGCGACGTAGAGCTCCTCGCCCTTGCCCGGCGCGCGGGCCTGGCGATTGTCGAGCTGCCCGTTCACTGCCGTCTGCGCACGCGCACGAGCGTCCGGCTCACGCGCGACAGCCTGCGGATGCTCCGGGACCTCATCGGCATCCGGAACCGCCTCGCCGCGGGAAGGAAATCGCGAAATGCCTAAGCTCGACAGGAAGGACGCTCTTTGGCTCGCGGTCCTCGTTTTTCTCGTCCTCGTGTTCTTTCACAAGTTCGTCCTCTTCGGCAGGATCCCCTTGAACGCCGACTGGCTTCAGGCGAATTTCCAGCCCGGCCGTGCGTACCTTGAGTCCTCGCGCCCCCCTCACAACAGCGAACTTGACGATCCCGTTTACCAGTTCTACCCGCTCCGCGTTGAGGCCGTCCGCCAATGGAAGTCGCTCGAGCTGCCCCTCTGGAACCCGAGCGTTCTCTGCGGCACGCCGCTTTTGGCTGACGGCATCTCGAAGCCCTTTGACCCTCTCATCGTCTTGTGGCTGCTTTTCAGCGCCCCTGTTGCGCACGCCGTCGAACTCGTCTTCCAGATGCTCCTCATGGTAACGGGGATGTACGTGCTCGCGCGCGCGTTCGCCATCCCGCCGCCCGGCGCCGCGCTCTCGGCCGTCGTCTACGCCTTGAACCTCCTGGCCGTCACGTGGCTGGAGTTGCGGACCGCCACGGGCGCCTTCGCCTTCTTCCCGTGGGCGTTTCTCTTTCTCTACTGTGCCGTCGAAAAGCGAAGCCTCGCCTTCGCCGCCCTCGCCGGCCTCTTCGCGGCGCTGATGGAATTCGCCGGCCATCCGCAGTTTGTCCTGTACGCCTTCGTCGTACTCGGCGGCTTCGTCGCCTGGCGATTCGCGGCCGACCTTGTCGCCGGCAACCGCGCGGCCGCCGCCAAAACTCTCCTCTTGGGTCTCCTCGCCCTCGCCCTCGGCGTCGCCCTCTCCGCCGTTGAGACGCTTCCTTTCCTCGAGCTCGTCCGCCACAGCTCGCGTAACCCGCATCAGTATCAGGCCGCCAACATGGACGCCACGCCGCTGTCCTTCATCACCTACTTCTATCCGAACTTCTTCGGCAACCCCGCCCGCGGCGGCTATTACGGCGGCGTCGTTATCGGACGCCCCTACATGACCGCCTCGGCCGGCTTCGTCGGGGCGTCCACGGTCGCGCTCGTCTTCGCGGGCCTCTTTCTCGCGCGCCTCGCCGCAAAGCGTTTCCTCGCCGTCCTCCTCTTCGGCGTGTTCGCCTTCATCCTCATCGCGGGGGCCGGCTTCGGCACGTCCATCGGCCCGATCACAAATCTCTTCTCCGGCATGGACGTCGCGCGTATCGTTTTCATGTCGAATTTCGCCGCTGCGATTCTCGCGGGCGCGGGCGCCTCGGCCCTCGCCTCGGCCGACTGGAAAGACGTGTCGTTCCGCCGGCTCGTCGCGGTCCTCGCCTCGATTATTGCTGCGGCCCTCGTCCTCACCGGCCTGTTGCGTTCCTTCGCCCCGCACCTCGCCCTTTTCGATCGCTTTCAGTCCGACGAAGTAGGCTGGTTTCTCGACGAGCTCGCGAATCTCTTCCCGAATCCTCTCCTCTCGCCGGCCGTCTACCTGCCGCTTCTTTTCTTCGCGGCCGCGCTCGCGCTCGTGCTCCTTGCGCCCGACCTTCGCCGCGTTTCTCCCGGGATCGCCCTGCTCGTCGTGACCGTCGAATTGTTCTACTCGGGCCTCGACTACAATCCATTTGTATCGCCCGCGCGTATTCGCCCGGACTTTCCCGTCGTCTCCGCCGTTCCGTCGCCCGCCGCCGGGAGGATCCTCGGCGTCGATACGCCCCGCGGCGGCGAGCTCGTCGACGTGAAGGGCGACTTCCTTGTCCCCGACACCGCCATCCTCTACGGCCTCCAGGACGTCCGCGGCGACGAGTCGCTCGTCATCGGCCGCTACTTCGACTATGTCCGCCGCATCGTCGGCATGACCACGGACATCACCGCAAGCGTCCACCTCCGCATATACTCCTCGCCTTTCCTCGATTGCCTGAACGTGCGCTGGATCCTTTCCGCCGTCCCGCTCCGGCATCCCGGCCTTCGCCTCGCCTTTGCCGACGGACGCGCTTTTCTGTACGAGAACACGCACGCCTTGCCGCGCGTCTTTCTCGTCGGAAACTGGGAACGCGTCGCCTCGCCGACGCGCGCCCTCATGACGATGCACGAGCATGCTGACTTCGACGCCCGAAACTACGCCGTCATCGAGCCCGGGGCAATGACCCTGCCCGCGCGCCCCTCCAATTTCACGGGCGGGTCCGCTGTCATCGCCTCTTACGCCCCGTCCGAGGTCGTTGTCAGGACGGACTGCGCTTCCGAGTCCCTCCTCGTCCTCGCCGATGCCTTCTACCCCGGCTGGCGGGCGACCGTCGACCGCGCCCCGGCCGCCGTACTGCCTGCATACTGCGCCTTGAGGGCGGTCTTTGTGCCCGCCGGTGCTCATGAGGTCGTCTTCACCTACCGGCCGACGAGTTTCACGGCAGGGGCCGCCATCTCCGCAGCCGCCCTCGTGACGCTCCTCTGTATCGTGCTCTTCGCGCCGCGGCCGAAGTCTCCTCCCGCTCCCGCCTCGGCCTGATAGCCCGGTTCGTGACAATCCTCGTCACTTGCGGCGTTTTTGGGTGGGCCGTTTGTGACAAATTCCGTCACTTCACCCCTCGCCCCAAGAATGTCGTCCGACGGGGCCTTTTACAACACCTTGAGCCGTAAGGACTTACGCTGTGCCCGTCTTTTGTCGCCGGCATTGGCACGCCCCTTGCGTATGGTTACGTAGGACTTTGAAAAGTCATAGTCATTATTTACTTTGCCTCCCGTCGCCTTTGAAAGGGGGTGAGCAGGCGGAGGTAAGGGGGCACCGGGCTGGAAAGGTCACTTACGCGAAGGAGAATACGATGAGACACGAACACGGCTTTACACTGATCGAGTTGATGATCGTCATAGCGATTATCGCGATCATCGCCCTAATCGCGATTCCGAACCTCTTGAGCAGCCGTTTGGTTGCCAACGAGACCTCGACGATCGGCACGCTTCGCAGCCTTGCCTCGGCCCAGGCCGAGTTCCAGGCCCGCCAGATTGTCGACCAGGACGCGGACGGCCTTGGTGAGTATGGTTTCCTCCAGGAGCTGGCCGGTTCTGTTACCCCTCGCGGTGCCGCGAGCCCTTTGGATCCGCCTTCGATTTCTCAGGCGTTGGGCAACGTGGACGCGACTGGCATAGCGACCAAGAGCGGTTATGCCTTGGTCTTCTTCCTGCCGGGCGGTGGCGGCGCTGAAGTCATGGAGCCCGCCCTTGGCGCCTTCCCTGGCGCGAATCCTCCGGACGCCAACTTCCAGGAGACCAGGTGGGCCTGCTACGCGATTCCGCAGACCATCCGGAACACTGGTAACCGCGCGTTCGTAATCAACCAGCAGGCTGAAGTCTATGCCACGCCGAACTTCGGCGTCGGCCTCCAGAACTACGACATCGCCAACATGGCGCCGCTCGTTGCCAACCCCGATGCGGCCTATGAAGCTGGCGCTACCAACCTCGAAGGCAAGTTCGCCGTCGGCGTGGGCGCTGGTCAGGATGGCGGCACGTGGGTTCCTGCGGCCTAACTTAGCGTAGCAGTCCGAGCAACAAAAAGGCGGCGCCTTCGGGCGCCGCCTTCCATTTTCCATCTCTGCCCTTCGCCTTGTCCTTCTTCGCGCCTTCGCGTCCCGGCGGTCGAATCTCATCCCCTTACGGGCTCACGACCGTCTTCAGGCTCGCGGATTTCTCGCCCGTCTCGAGGATCACCAGGTTCTTTACGGCGTTGTGGTTCGCGTCGATCGTGATCTTCCCCGTGACGCCGTCGAAGTCCCTCGTCTCGGCGATGGCCTTCGTTATCGCTTCCCTGTCGCTCGACCCGGCGCGTTCCACCGCCGCGAAAACCACCATCGCCGCGTCGTACCCGAGCGCCGCCAGCGCCCCGGGTTCCTCGTTATATGCCGCACGGTAGTTCTGCACGAACCGCTTCACCGCCGTCCTGTCCTCCTGCGGCGAAAAGTGCGTCGTGAAGTAGTTCCCCTTCACCGCTCCCGCCGAAAGAGTATACAGGTTCGGGCTGTCCCACCCGTCCGTCCCGACGAACGTCGACCTTAACCCCGCCGCCCGCGCCTGCGATATGCATTTCGCCGTCGCCTCGTAGTACGCCGGCAGGAATATCGCGTCCGGGCTCTTCAGCCTCAACTGCGATATCTGCGCCCCGAAATCGTCCGTGTCCTTCGTGAACGACATCTGCGACACTATCTCGCCCCCGCGTTCCTTGAACCTCTTCACGAACGCGTCCCCGAGCCCCATTGAGTACGACTCGCTCGAATTCACTAACACCGCCGCGCGCCTCGCCTTGAGCGTGTCGTACGCGAAGTTCGCCGCCATCGGCCCCTGGACGTCGTCGGTGTAGCACACCCGGAAAACGTACTTCTTGTTCACCGTCACCATGACGTTTGTCGCCGTCGGCGTCACCAGCGGCACCATCCCCGCCTCCGCCTGGTCGCCCGCCGCTATCGCCTCGTTCGACGTGACCGGCCCGAGGATGACGCTCACCTTGTCGCTGTCGATGAACCGCTTGACTGCGCTGGCCGTCTGTGTCGGGCTCCCGCCGTTGTCGACCGTTATCATCTCCGGCCACGTCTTGCCTTCCGCCTTGATGTCCGTGACCGCGAGGTTTATCCCGTTCTCGGTTTCCACGCCGAAGGTCGCGCCCCTCTCGGCGGGCTTCGCGCCCTTCTCCGGCTGCGCCGCGGTCTTTTCTGCCCCCGTCTCGGTGGTTGCCGGCGTCCCGCCCGACGGCGCCTTTCCCCGCTCCTCGGTCTTGCCGCACCCGAAGGCCGCCATCGACGCCAGAGCGAAAAGCACCGCCACCCTGAAAGTCACCGAACCCATCCCGCCCTCCTCCTTGCGCGACTTGCGCTTAGCCGCGATGCGGTTGGCACCTCTGGTCACAAAAAAACAGGGCTTGGCGCCGCTCTCGGCGGGACCAAGCCCGTTCATTCCTCTGTAATCGACGCCCGTCGATCTCATCGAGGCCTTAGAGCTTTCCTATTCGGCGGGTGCCGGTACTTCCGACGCCGTCGATGGCATTTCGGCCGCCGGTGCCGCCTTCTCGGCCGCGCCTTTTACGGCCGTCGGCGTCGTCGGAGCCTTGGGAGTCTCTTCTTTCGAGCCGCATCCGGCAACCGCGAACGAAACAAAAAGCACCAACGCAAGGCAGATGGATATCGCGCGATACATACGTGCCCCTTTCCTCATCCGTTTCCATGTCCTATGGTGGCGGGCACCGTGCCCGTCCCGTGCGCCTGTGGCGTGCTGCACGACGCCTGCGCCTGTTGCGTTCTCCTCATCTGGTTAACCGCCGCCCCGCGCCCCGCCGCGGTCGGGCGGCTCCAACCTCCGCAAACCCTTACATTTAAGGCGGCGACGCCCCTGCGTCAAGGAAATTCACCTCCCGCTTCGCGCCCCCCCAAAGAGCCCCTGATACGCGTTCGAAACTTAGACCGCTATCACATAAGAAACGACGGGCCGGGTCTGAATTCCGTGAAACACGGATTTTCGCGCGGCTTGTTTCTTGCGGCGGGGCCTGCTTGCCTCAATGCTCGGCCGCCGTTATCCAACCCCCGCCCACGACCTCGTCCCCGACGTAGAACACCGCCGCCTGCCCCGGCGTTACCGCGCGCACCGCCTCTTGAAACTCCGCCCTCGCTCCCGTGCCTTCCGGCGTCACGAGCGACCGCGCCCCCGCGTGCGCATATCGTATCTTCACCGCCGCCTCAAACGCGCGCTCGGCCGCTGGCGGCACCACCCAGTTGACGTCCCCCGCCCGAAGCCCCTTCGCGGTGATCTCCTCCGCGCTGCCCAGAGTTACCCGCGCCGTCTTCGCGTCAATCCCGACGACGTAGGCCGGCCGCCCGAGTGCTATGCCCAGCCCCTTCCTCTGTCCGATCGTGTAAAACTGGTACCCCTCGTGCCTTCCCACTTGGCGCCCCGCAGCGTCCACGACCTCCCCGCTGCGGATTGCGCCTGCCGTGCGCGCTCCGAGAACCTCGCGGTATCCGCCTTCGCCGACGAAGCATATCTCCTGGCTCTCGGCGCGCTCGGCCGCCGGCAGCCCGAGTTCCCTCGCAAGCGCCTTCACCTCCGTCTTCGTCATTTCCGCCAGCGGAAAGACCGTCCGAGACAGTTCCGCCTGCGTCAGCCGGTGCAGGAAATACGTCTGGTCCTTCCCGGCCGCCTTGCTCCTCGACAGATGAAACGCGCCGTCCCGCTCTTCCACCCGCGCGTAATGCCCCGTCGCTACAAGGCCCGCCCCCTCCTCGCTCGCCAACTCAAGAAGCGCCCGCCACTTTATCTGCACGTTGCAGATAACGCACGGGTTCGGCGTCCTGCCCGCGTTGTATTCCGCGCAGAACGAATCCACGAGCGCGTCGAAACTTCGCCCCGCCTCGATCGTCCGGAGCGGTATCCCGATGATTCCCGCCGACCGCCGCGCGGAAGCGAGGCTCTCCTTGTCGCGCGACGCGAGCTCCGGCGGCAGTCCGGGCAGGTCGAGTTTCGTGATGTGCGCGCCAATCACCTCGTACTTGCGCGCGAGAAGCGCCGCGGCCACGCTCGAATCCACGCCCCCGCTCATTGCGACTATTACTTTCGCCCTTTTTTCCATGCTTCCACGCAAGAGTCCGGCCTGCTGAATGCGTCTGCGCTATTCTAACTTCCGCGCCCCCGCTTTCATAGGACGCCAACTGCGTCTCCCCGGCCCGAACCGTTGCCGCCCCATGACTCCCATCTCGTCAATTGACTTTCCGCGTCCGTGCTATAAAATGCATTTTTCTCGACGGCAACGCACGCCAGCGGGGGCCAACCGTGATTCTTGCCGGAATCGATGAGGCTGGTTATGGCCCGCGCCTCGGGCCGCTTGTCGTCGCCATGAACGCCTTTCGCGCCGGCGGCCCGAAGATTGGCGCCCGGCCCGGCGGCGTCTGGCCCGAGTGCAGGTTTTGCGCCGGCGACGGCCCCGTCAAGGTCTGCGACAGCAAGGCGGTCTATTCGGGCCCCGATGACCTCGGGGCCCTCGAACGGCCTGTGCTTGCCTTGAAGGAACAGCGGAGGCGTTTTCACGCCCCTGGTACGGCTGGCGGGAACTCCGCATGCCCGCGGCGCTTTCGCCCGCGGACGTTGCTGAGTGTGCCCGCGAAGCCGCCGCTTACCTCGCCGCGTCGGGCCTCGAGTACCTCGGGGCGCGGATGTGCGTCGTCGACGAGGGGCGCTATAACGAAATTATCTCCCGCATCGACAACAAGGCCACGCTCCTCTTCGGCCGCGCCTCCATCCTGATGCGCCGCCTCTGGGAAGACTCCGGCGGCGAAACCGTCTACCTCACGGTCGACCGGCACGGCGGACGGAAATTCTACGCCGGCCTGCTTGATATCGCGTTCCCCAAAGCGGATATCCGTATCTTGATGCAGACAGACGACGAAAGCGCCTATCGCCTTTCCGGCGGCGGCCGCGAAATGTTCGTGCGCTTCAAGGTCCGCGCCGAGTCGATCGATTCGGCCGTGGCCCTCTCGTCGATGTGGGCCAAGTATGTGCGCGAGCTCTTCATGCGCCTCTTCAACGACTACTGGGTCGAAAGGGCAGGGGGCCTCAAACCCACGGCCGGCTATTGGGTCGACGCCGAGAGGTTTCTTGCTGACCTCCGCGCCGCCTCGGTAATCACCGACGCCGAGATAGCCCGCTTCACGAGAGTCAAGTAGGGGAGGGGCTCGAGTGGAGATTCGTTGTTGCGCCCGGCGTGCTTTGCGCCTGGGCCGTCTTCCGCGGGCGATAGGGGGCCATGGCCCTCTTCTCATGTTCCGGCGCGCATCGGCTTGCCTTCGCCGTCTCCTTTGCCCGGGTTTCCTGGTTCTTCGTAACGTCTGATTACCTGGCGTGATGGCAACTCTTCACGTCTTCTCTGTGTTTCTGTGGTTTGCATGTATTGGAGTGGATCGCAATGGCCGTAAGAGTCGCAATCGTTGGCGCGACCGGCGCCGTCGGTCACGCGATGCGTGACGTCCTCGAGGAACGCAACTTCCCCGTGGACCGCATCAAGTTCCTCGCTTCCGAGCGTTCCGCGGGCAGAAAAATGTCCTTCCGCGGCCAGGAGTACGCCGTCGAGGAACTGGCTACCACTTCGTTCAACGACGTCGACATCGCCCTTTTCACGCTGCCGAAGAAACTCAGCCGCGAGTTCAGTCCCATTGCCGCCCGCGCCGGCGCCGTCGTAATCGACAACTCGAACGCCTTCCGCATGGACCCCGACGTCCCCCTCGTCGTCCCGGAAGTGAACGCCCACGCCATCAAGGCGCACAAGGGCATCATCGCCAACCCCAACTGCTCGACGATCCAGATGGTCGTCGTCTTGAAACCGCTCCACGACGCCGCCAAAATCACCCGCGTCGTCGTGACGACGTTCCAGTCCGTCTCCGGCACCGGCCGCGAGGCGATGGACGAACTCGCGCGCCTCTCCCGTCAGGTCCTCGACCAGAAAGCCGCGGTGCCCGAAGTCTACCCCTTCTCGATCGCCTTCAACTGCATCCCGGAGATCCCGAGCCGCACTCCCTTCGAGCCCAACGCCTACACCGAGGAGGAGATGAAGATGGTGAACGAAACGCGTAAGATCATGGAGGACCCTTCCATCCGCATTACCGCGACGTGCGTACGCGTGCCCGTCTTCATCGGCCACAGCGAGTCCGTGAATATCGAAACCGCGCGCAAGCTCACCGCCGGCGAGGCCCGCGCCATCCTCTCGAAGGCCGCCGGCGTTCGCGTCAAGGACGACCCGAAAGGCGGCGTGTTTCCGATGCCGATCGAAGCGGCCGGCAAAGACGAGACCTTTGTCGGGCGTATCCGCGAGGACGAGTCCATCGAGCGCGGCCTCAACATGTGGATCGTCGCCGATAACCTCCGCAAGGGCGCCGCCACGAACGCCGTCCAGATCGCCCAGCACCTTATCTGAAGAGTCCGAGGCGTGCCACGCGTGCCCATCCGCGAGAATAGCCGCGAGAAACCGGGACGGGAAAAACGGGGACTGGCTCGGATTTCCGCGGTTCGTAGGAAATTCGTGCCTGTCCCCGCTTTTCCTGCAACCCGTAACGTCAAACTCGTAATCGAGTTCGACGGCACTGACTTCGCCGGCTGGCAGCGCCAGCCCAACGGCCGCACCCCGCAGGAGCTCATCGAGAAGGCTATCCGCCTCGTGACCGGCGAAAAGGCGAATCTCCTCGCTTCCGGCCGCACTGACTCCGGCGTCCACGCCGCCGGCATCGTCGCCAATTTCATGACCCGCTCAGAAATCCCCGCCCGCCGCCTCCTCGCCGCCATAAACTCCAAACTCCCCGACGACGTCGTCGTCCTCTCCGCCGAGGACGTGCCGCTCTCTTTTCACGCTACGCGCGATGCCGCCGGCAAGCTCTATCGCTACCGCATCTCCCGGCGCGCCGTCCGCCCCGCGCTCGACCGCCGCTGCTCCTGGTGGGTACGCGGCCCCCTGGACGTCGACGCCATGCGCCGCGCCGCCGCTCACTTCGTCGGAACCCGCGATTTCGGCTCCTTCCGTGCCG
>Ga0315279_10008603_pt1 | contig 12331 bp, 6 predicted proteins | sample YL17G06_20_MG_FD_203694 | JGI IMG/M metagenome (GOLD analysis project Ga0315279, IMG submission 203694) | Sediment microbial communities from Yellowstone Lake, YNP, Wyoming, USA - YL17G06_20 | ecosystem: Environmental > Aquatic > Freshwater > Lake > Sediment | place: USA: Wyoming | collected... | reverse complement strand
CACCGACATAAAGTCGGCGGGGGGCGATCATGGAGAGCGTGACTGCTCTGGAGCAAAATCATCGCTCCACCGACATAAAGTCGGCGGGGGGCGTTTGAAGGAGGCAGGCGAGACGCCCGCCCTACTTTGTCCCTCCCCACAGTTTAGTAGCGGAGTCAAGATGCGCCCCCGGAAAATGGGTGCGACCCACCGATTTGCAGGATGGGGCGGAGAAGCGTTTTCAATCCCTACCAAACTCCACTGCGCAGATTGGGGCTCTGCAACCCCGGTTTGCGCTTTTCCCACAAGAAAATCCGAACCGCACAGTCCCGGAAAGACGGCTGACAATAGCCCGCCACTTCAGTGGTGGGAAGACGCGCCACTTCTCCATATTCAGTCCCGGAGGGACGGCTGAGGCCCTATCCGAAGACGCGTTTCAGCCGTCCCTCCGGGACATGAACGCCATGTACTTCCTGCAAATCGGCGGGTTGCGCCCCCAGAAAATGCCCGCCCGAGGGTCTTGCGAAATCCGGGTTTTGGGAAATGGGCGGAGAGAAGTTAGTGGTAAGCCCCGTAAGGCGCGTCAAGTGTCGCCTTGCCCGTGCCTTGCTTGAGCGTCTAAATGCTTGTCACCCCGGCGGGAAAGTCGTATCCTTCCTGCCATAAGGCTGCGTGTGGCCGCTGGATTGTGGCAATGCCGTTGGGGAGATAGAGCGTCTTGAGAGTCTGTTTGATTAACCCAAGGTTCCCGAAATCCCAGTTCCTGGTGATGAACCAAGGGCTTCTGCAATTGGCCGCCGAAGTGAAGCGGGCCGGGCATTCCTGCGAGATCCTCGATTTCACCGACCGCGCCCAGGCTTTCTCGCCGGATCGCCTCAAGCGCTTCGACCTCGTGGGAATTTCGGCCATGACGGCCCAACTCTGGCACGCCGTCGAGATCGCCGAAGCCCTCTCGCCCCACGTCAAGGTCGCATGGGGAGGGGTCCACTGCCTCCTCGACCCCCTTTCGATCCTGAACAGGTTCCCGGACCATTATGTCGTCTCGGGCGAAGGCGAGATCCCCTTCGTGAACCTTCTGGAGCACCTCGAAGGGCGCCGCACAATCGAGTGGCTCTCGCGGCAGAAGGGGGTCTGCTTTTCCCTGGAGGGACGGCCCCATCCGGCCGAGCCCTACTTCATCACCGATCTGGAAGCCTTGGCCGACGTCAACTACCACGACTATCCGAATATCGCCAGGTACATCGCCCTCGATTTCCACTGCTTTCAGCAGGTGATACCAACTCTCATCGCCGTCACCGCGAGGGGATGCAACTGGAACTGCAGCTTCTGCATCAACACGATATGCAAGAAGTATGGAGCGCTCCACAGAAGCAAGTCCATCGGCAAGATCCGGCGCGAAACGGAAGCGATCATAGACGAATTCGGGGTGAAGATACTCCTGCCCCGCGATGAGGATTTCCTCTCGAACAGGAAGCTCGTGGCGGAATGGATGGAATACACCACGGAAAAAGGCCTTCTGTGGGCCGCAAGCGGACGCTACAATTACTTCCGAACAGCCTACACACCTCATCTTCTCGCCAAGATGAAGGAATCCGGCCTGATTCAACTCGGCCTCAGCATCGAGTCGGGATGCGAAAGGCTCCGGAACGAAGTGCTGCGCAAGCAAGTCACGGACGAAGACATACACAACACGATCCGGACCATAAGGGCCACGGTGGGCGACACCGTGATCGTGAACTCGGGAGTGATGCAGGATTTTCCGGGCGAAACGGCCAAGGACAAGATCCGCACCATCATCTGGATGGACCGCCTGAGCAGGAACCTAAACGCGCAGTTCTCCGGGCCTCAGCCGTATCGAAACTACCCTTACACGGAGCTGAGCGAGAGAGACGTCACGATTCCTCGAGGGTCGTTGGAGTTCTACCTGAAGAACGTAGCGCCGGACGGAGCCATTCTCACGGCGGGAAAGCGCTCCTGGAGTTCCCTTTTCTACGAGTTTCCCCTTTCCCTGTACTTCAACTCCAGGACGAGGCTCTTCCGGGCCCGCGACGTCGCCGCACGGCCCATCCAGTACGACGTTCTTCCCCCGAAGTACCCGTCAGGCTACGGCATTCTGGGACCCTTGTTCTGGACGATCAGGCTCCGCCTGAGATTCGGATTCTGGGGCCTGTTCATGGAACCCCCCGCGATCTACGTCCTTTTCCTGCTGTGGAAGAAGGCCAGAATCCTGTATTTCGACACCAGGGGGAAGTTCCAGCGGCTGCCGGGCAGGATTCGGAGGCTTGTCAGCGCCCGCGCGGGTGTTCGCGGGAAAGGCGGGGAGAAATGAGAGCCGGGTGATTTGAACCTGGAACGCCGCTTCTTCGGGAGATCGTCATGTCTGAAAAAACGATGATCATGTTCGGAATGATTGCCGGCTCCTTCATCGGAGGGTATGTGCCCCTTCTCTTCGGAGCCGATTCACTTGGGGTGGCCTCCTTGCTTGGATCCGCCGCCGGCGGAGTCCTCGGAGTCTGGATAGCGTACAGGCTGACCCGGTAGGGTTCGCGCCGTTTCGAGCAATCGCTTCACGAAAGTTGCTGGCGACTCAGTAGGGAACCCACGCCCGCGCGTGCGCCGGGGGGAGGAGCGCAACCTGAATAGTCAAGTCCGCCGTATCCTCGCCGCCGTTGCCATCGGAGACCTTGACCGTAAAGGTGTTCGGCCCCGCGTCCCCGCTTCTGGGCGTCCCCGACAAGGCGCCGTTGCCGGCGACCGAGAGCCACACCGGCCCCGATATCTTGGAGAAGGTCAATGTGTCGCCCGCGTCGGGATCGGTGGCGTCGCCGGCGATGCTGCCCGCGTAGGCCGCATTCGCCGTCGCGTCCCCCTTCACGATCGGATCGCTTGTGAATTGGGGCGGCTGGTTGACCGTGACGTAGCTGCTGTAAAGATCGGAAATCTCCCGGGCGCTCAGGATGCGGTCATAGACGCGGAAATCATCCATCAGGCCTTTGAAGCGGCGCGATCCGCTGTTGGTGTCCCACCCCAGGTAAGCCACCCCGTCGAACTCCTCGATGGCGTTGGCCACGGTGTTGACGCCCCACTGCATGCCGCTCCCGCTGTTCATGTAGATGGTCGCTTTCGTGGGTTCGATGACCAGGGCCACAAAGGTCCAGGCGGCGTCGGGCACGACAAGTCCGCTGCTCCAGCCCCAGTTCCCGCCGTTCCAGTGATAATGGAGGTCCTGGCTGTCGCCGAAGCTCAGGCCCGCCGTCGTGCTGCCGGCCCGGCAAAAGAATATGCCCGCCCAAGCGGGCTGAGCGCCGTTCCTGCGAATCCAGCCGGTCAGGGTGACTGTGTTGGTGTTCAGATTCAAAGAAGGGACCTGAACGCTGTCGTCCGAGCCGTCCAGGCTGATGGCGTTGGCGGTGTTGACCGTGGCGCCGCTCTGTCCCAGCGCAACGCCGCCCAGGTACGTGCCGTCGTGTGCGCCCGCCGCGTCGTCGGCCACGGTTCCGGAGGTTTCGTCCAGAGGCCAGTGAGCCACCAAGCCGCCGACGGCAATTGTCACGGTTGCCGTCTTGGCCCCGACCGTGTAGGTAAAGGAATCCATGCCCCGATAGCCGGCGGCGGAGGTATAAGTCAGAGTGCCGTCGCCGTTGGGGATAACCGCGCCATGGGAAGGCTGGGTGAAGCTGGCGATGTCGGTCACGGCGCCGCCTTCCAGGCGATGGTCATTGCTCAGCACGTCGAGGATGGCGGGCTGGCCGCTGTCGGCGCCGAAGGAATCGTCGGCGATCACGTAGAGGTTGGTTTGAACGCCCCTCACGATCCCATGAGGCTCGTAGGTCAGATCATACACGCGGTCTTGGTTGGTGATGCGCGTGATGTAGCCCTTGTCATCGCGCTCGAGCCAGGCGCGGGAGGTGTCGTACTGCGCATGCGGGTACGGGGTGGCCACGCCCGTGGTGTCAAACATCACGACCTTGTTCAGACCGGCGGAGGTGAAGTCCAGGAAAGTGACGACCTCGTTGATGTTCGCCTTCATCGGACCAATCCCGGTTTCCACGCCGCGGCGGTAACGATCAATCGCTCCGATCAGGCGCGCTTCGCCGTGCGCCCAGCTGTGATTCGCCTGAGTGGCCAGAGACTCTTGCGGCGCGCCCAGGAACCAGCTGATGTCGAAGCGCATGAAGGACAACTCTTTCCACGCGCTGCCGGGGCCGGCGCTCCAGTAGTTGGCCCAGGCGGTGTCCCAGGTCGCCGGATTGCCGTCCCAATAGCCTCCGGTCTGGAATTTGGCCTTTGTGGCATTCCAGTCATACCAGCCGTAATCGTCGTTGTTGCTGGTCACGACGTCCGGCCCCGCGGCATAGGTCAGCACCTGGCCCCAGCGGCGGCGGAGATCGGTGTTCTTGCGCGAGTTCACGTACCCATCGAGAGAGTGCGTGACTTCGTGGCCCATCACGAAGGTGAAGTAGTCGCCACGCTGGACCGGCGAGCCATAGAAGGACTCGATGGCCGTGTTCAGGTCTGCGGCCCATTCGGTCACATTGCTGCCGATGCCAAAACCGAAAGTGTTCTTCGCGCTCGTGAAAACGTTCACCCAGCCACCGCGTCCGTCTCCCATATAATTGTCGAGCGTGAGAGCCGCGTCCGGGAAATTCACGCGCGGATAGATCGCCATCGCGTCTCTTACCGATTCCAGCATTCCCTGGGCGCCGTTGTGGTTGTCGCCCACGTGCAGGCCGGAGTTGAGGTACACCGTGCGCCAAAGCCCCGCCAGGCCCAGGGCGGTCGCGACGTTCGCGCGGTGCGTGGGCGTGTCGGGCAGCATCTGGTGCATGGTCATCAGGTTCTGCCCCGCGATGCTTGGGACATGATGGTAGAGCGGGAGGCTAAGCGGCGCGCCCATTTGGAGAAAGGAATACTTCTGAACATGGGTGGTCATTTGGGCGAACATGGTCTGCCGCTCAGGCAGGAGCGCGGAGAACATGTGGCAGATGATGTTGTTCTCGGCCGCTTTGACCTGGTTGAGAAGCTGCTGGCTGTTGGCCTCCAGCGCCGTGCCCAGATCGCTGGGGTGGGCGTTGTAGATGGTCTCGACGTCGGCGATGCTTTGGGCCACGGTCTTGGACTGCCCGTAAGCGATAAAAACGTTCGAACCGGCGTGGCCGCCGAGCACCATGTCATATACGCCGTCCCCGTTATAGTCCGCGAAGTCCACCATGGAGCCGTCCGTCAGGGGGTGAAGGTCCGGGCTCGAACCGTCCCCGTAAGTGATCGTCAGTGTCCCGCTGCGAGAGCCGAGTCCCTCATAGAGGAGCGGATCGAACCAGTAGTCCACGGTTCCCCAGTTGATGCCGCGGATATAGTCCGGCGTGCCGTTGCGGTTGATGTCGAAAACGCGCGGGTAAAGGTTATAGGCGCCGCTGTCGAGCGCTTCGTATGTGGTGAGACTGAAGCGCGGGTCCGAAGCGGTGCCCACATTCTTGTAGGCGCGGCACTCGCCGGCCCAAGACCCCATGACCACGTCCGGCAACCCGTCGCCGTCCCAAAAGGCGATGTCGAAGCGCTGATCGGGAAGGACGAAGTCCGCCCCGCCGCTGTCCTTCACGATCGTCGCGGCCGCGTAAACCGGCGTCTGGCCCTGGGCCGCGGTGTTGCGGAAAACGTGGATCTTGCACGTGCTACTATCCACGGCAACCAGATCAGTCACTCCGTCGCCCGTCATGTCCGCCAGGGCGATGGCCACCGACCCCGAGAGCGCGATGTCCGTGTTATTGGCTTTCACCTTGACCCCGGCGGCAAAAGACGGGGCCGATACCGTGCCGTTGTTGACGTAGAGCCAGACCGCGCCGTTGTGGCCGATCAGCAGGTCTTTCTTGCCGTCCACGTTCCAATCTATCATCCTCGGAATTCGCCAGCCGCTCAAGGAGATGTCCACGCCGCCCGCCTGGATGGCCGCGAAGTTCGTGAAGGTGGTTGTGCGTTTGCCGGCATCCGGATCGGACGGAGGCGCCTGCACCACGATGTTCATCACAGCGTCGCAGAATCCGCCCTTGCCGTCTTCCACCATCACGCCGAAGGAATCGGCGCCCGTGAAGCCGGGATTGGCCGTGTAGGTGAACGTGCCGTCGCCATTGCTGGTCACGGCGCCATGCGCCGGCTGAGAAAAGCTGAAGACCGAGAGCGGGTCCTGCTCCGGATCGTAGGAACTGAACAAAACGCTCGCGGTCGAGAAAGGCGCCGTATTGGTCCCGTTCGTCTGAGTATCCCAGGTTTTTGGCGCATGGTTGTCCCGGAGTTGAGTGACCATGGCTTGGTCAATCACCGTGTTGAAGACGTGGATCTGATCCAAGCGCCCCAGGAGATATGCCGGCGCGCCTCCGGAATTCTCGATGCGCCCGATGCTGTGGAACGCGGTCGTAACCGCTCCCGTAGGCCCCGTGCCCGGAGTGCCCACCACGCCGTCCATGTAGATCTGGCATGCGCCCGTGCTCGCGTTGCGGGTGATAACCACATGATGCCATTGCCCGTCGTTGATCGCGGCGGTTGAACGCACGACGTTTTCCGCGCCCAGAACCGACAGCGCCACGCGCCCAGAACCGTCTATCCAGCCCCACTGAACGTCGTTCGATCCGGCGGAGACCTTGGCGCCCATAACGCCCGGCGAGACCGCCCCCGTTGCGCCGCCCGTCTGGGTCGTCCGAATCCAGAAACTCAACGATGCCGTGCCGCCCAGAGTCGCGGCAAGGTCCTCGGCTGACTCCAGGTAGTCGTCCGCTCCGTCAAAGTCCAGGGCCGTAAACTGCCTGCCCGAAACCCAGACGGCGCTAGCCATGTTTCGCAGAGTCGCGTGTGCGCTTCCCACGCTATCCCGGGCGACTGTGGCGGCGCAGACGCTTTGGAAAGGCGAATCGTGCCAATCCGGTCCCTCGTCGAACGCCCAATGGTGCGTGAGCCCGGCCGGGGCGGCGATGGCTGCCGTCGCGGCGATGGCTGCCGTCGCGGCGAGAGCCATCATCGCGGCCGCGAGAATCCCGGCGGAACCGTGCCGGAGCGCTTCCGTTCTCTGCTTCATAACTGGTGTTCCTCGTTTCTTTGTCTCAGCGGCCAGCCGAAGGGCGAACCGCGGAGCCATTTGGTTGGGTGGCTATGATACCAAGGCCCATCCTACGACAGACTGTGATGGGCCGAGGCCCATCCTACGGCAAACCGGTGAACCGGTCAACCGGCCGACCAGGAAACTCGCGGATTGGCGAACCGGCGAACTGGCGAACCGGCGAACTGGTTAACTGGCGAACCGGCGAACTGGTTAACTGGTTAACTGGCGAACCGGCAAACTGGTTAACTGGTTAACTGGCGAACTGGTAAACCGGCGAACCCCTGGCACGTCACGGGAGCCTGTCCAGTGCCTTCTTCCCGATATCGCGCCGCAGGTACGCGCCCTCGAACCGGATGCGGCCGCACATCGCGTATGCCCGCGTGATCGCGTCCCGCAACCTCGGCGCCGACGCCGTCACTCCCAGCACCCGGCCCCCGCTCGTCACGATCCGTCCCTCCTTCACCGCCGTGCCCGCGTGGAAAACCATCGCCGAGCCATCCTCCTCGACCCCGTCCAGCCCTACGATCTCCTTGCCCTTCTCATACGACCCCGGATACCCCCCCGAGGCCATCACCACGCACACCGCCGGGTCCGCCTTCCACTTGAGTTCGATTTCATGCAGGCGTCCCTCCACCACGGCTTCGGCCACGTCGAGGAGGTCGGTTTCGAGCCGCATGAGGAGCGGTTGGGTCTCCGGATCGCCGAAGCGGCAGTTGAACTCGATGACGCGGGGGCGCCCATCGCCGCAGATCATCAGCCCGGCGTAGAGAACGCCCTTATAGGGAATGCCGCGGGCGCGCAGGCCGTCCACGGTCGGTTTCAGGATCGTATCGTGGATTTCCTTTTCGAGCCGGGGGGTCACGACGGGCGCGGGGGAATAGGCCCCCATCCCGCCCGTGTTGGGCCCCGTGTCGCCCTCGCCGACCGGTTTGTGGTCCTGGGCCGAGGGCATCGGCAGCACCGTCACCCCGTCGGTGAAGGCCAGGACGGAGGCTTCCTCGCCGCGCAGGAACTCCTCGACCAGGATGCGGCTGCCCGCCTCGCCGAACACCTTTTTCTCCAGGCAATCTCGCACGGCCTCCTCGGCCTTCTCCAGAGTGGGCGCCACGATCGCGCCTTTTCCCGCGGCCAGGCCGTAAGCCTTGACCACGTAAGGCGCTTCGAGGGTCCGCAGATACGCGAGCGCGGGGGCGGCCTCGGCGAAGTATTGCGCGCGGCCCGTCGGAATGCCCGCCTCCAGCATGAAATCCTTGCAGAATATCTTGCTCCCCTCCATCTGCGCCGCGGCCTTCGAGGGACCGAAAATCCTCAACCCGTCCGCCTCGAACGCGTCCACCATGCCCTCCACGAGAGGCATTTCGGGACCCACGAGAGTCAGGCCGACGCCGTTGTCCCTCACCCACTGCCGCACCTCTGAGAAATCGCCGCCCACCTTCACCGAGACGCACTCGGCCTTGGGCAGGCGCGCGATGCCGGGGTTGCCCGGGGCGCAGTAGACCTTCTCGGCGCGGGGCGACTGCGCCAGCTTCCACGCGATGGCGTGCTCTCTTCCGCCGCTTCCGATCACCAGGACTTTCATGGTTCATTCTCCCGTCCGCGAGATGCAACGCCTGATCTTGGCCACCGCCGGGCGCGATTTCAACTGTTTTGTGTCCGCCGTGCGCGTCCGTGTTTTCCTGTTGCATTTCTAGCCGGTTTCCTCTGAGGATAGTTCAGGAAGAAAGAGTAGCGTAGGCGTCCCGCCTGCGAATGCTGTAGCCGTTGGCATGGAGCAAACATCGTGGGAAGACGATTCGCAGGCGGGACGCCTACGCTACTATAGTGGTCAGTCAACCTCGCCTTGACGCGCCACATTGGGAAAAACCAGAAAACAGGAGTCCAGACATGGCTAGAATCGTGTACGGTGTTGCGGGCGAAGGTTCCGGGCATTCCTCGCGGGCCTCGGAAGTGATCGCGCACCTCAAGCAGGCGGGCCACACCGTTCGCGCCGTCAGCTACGACCGCGGCTACCGCAACCTCCAGGGCGTTTGCGATGTGTACCTGGCCGCCGGACTGAACATTGTCAGCGAGGACAACCGGGTCCGCCCCATGCGGACCATTCTGCACAACCTTCGCAAGTCCCCGCAGTTCATCGAATCCACCCGCGCGGTCCGCCGGGACCTCTTCGACGCCTTTCAGCCCCATTGCGTCTTCACCGATTTCGAGCCTATCACCGCGCACCTGGCCTGGTGGACCCAGACCCCGCTCGTCTCCATAGACAACCAGCACCGCATGCGCTATATGGAGCATCCGATTCCTGAGGGGATGTCCCGCGACGCTTTCACCACGCGTTTCATCATCCGACGGATGGTCCCCCGGCCCACCGCGGCCCTGATCACGACGTTCTACTTCGGCAGGCTCACCAGCCCCCGCGCGTTCGCCTTCCCGCCCATTCTCCGCAAGGCCATCCTCGACACCAAGCCCTCCGATGGCGATCACATCCTCGTGTATCTCTCCTTCGGCTTCGAGAGTTTCATGGAGAACCTCCCGTCCTTGCCCCGGGAGCGTTTTGTCGTTTACGGCTATGACCGCCAAGCCACCGAAGGCAATATCGAGTTCCGGCCCTTTAGCCGCGAGACTTTTCTGCGCGACATGGCCGGCGCCAAGGCCATCATCACCACCGCCGGCTTCACCACGATCACCGAAGCCCTGCATTTCCGCAAGCCGATCCTGGCGCTGCCGATGGCCCACCAGTTCGAGCAGGAACTCAACGGCGTGCTCTTGAATGAACTCGGGTATGGAATGAGCGAACGCAAGCCGGATGCGAGCACGGTCCGGGCGTTTCTGGAGCGTCTTTCCGAGTACCGCGAGAAGCTGCGGGAATACCCCGCCGCGGACAACTCGGCCCTGTTCGCGAAGATTGATGAACTGCTGGAAAGAGGCTTTAGGCTGTAGGCTGTAGGCTGTAGGCTGTAGGCTTTAGGCTGTAGGCTGTAGGCTGTAGGCTTTAGGCTGTAGGCTAGAGGCTAGACTCCCCAGGTGGCGGTTCCCCTACAGCCTAAAGCCTACAGCCTACAGCCTAAAGCCTACAGCCTAAAGCCTACAGCCTAAAGCCTGATTTCCTTGCTTTTCCCGCTCTCTCGCGTAGAATTCCCTTAGTAGCGTCAGTTTCGAAATGCCGGGGGATTGTGTCCCGACGGGGCTTTCGAAAGGAGGCGGAACTATGGAGCGTCATCGAGTGAAACCGGGCAGCCGGGTCAATCTCACCAAGCTGGACCCAGAGGACACGAGCGGCTTCAAGGGCGGCAAAGGGCAAGGCCGCGAGCGGCTGCGCAGACTCAACCTTCAGCTCGGGGAACTGCAAGAGACCCTCTACGCCGAGCACAAGCACAAGGTCCTGATCGTTCTCCAGGCCATGGACACGGGCGGCAAGGACGGCGCCATCCGCAAAGTGTTCGAGGGCGTCAACCCGCAGGGCGTTCGCGTGGCCAGCTTCAAGGCGCCCACCCCGGAAGAGCTCGATCACGACTACTTGTGGCGCGTGCACCGGCACACGCCCGGAAAAGGCGAGATCGTCATCTTCAACCGCAGTCACTATGAGGATGTCCTAATTGTACGCGTGCATGGCCTGGCGCCCGAGAAAACGTGGCGCAAGCGCTACGACCAGATCAACGCTTTTGAGCAAATGCTGGCCGAGGAAGGAACGACGATCCTCAAGTTCTTCCTGCACATCAGCCGGCAGGAGCAGAAAGACCGCTTGCAGGCCCGGCTGGACGATCCTACCAAGCGCTGGAAGTTCAACCCCGACGACTTGGAAGAGCGTAAGAGATGGAACGACTACATGGACGCCTACGAGGAGGTTCTCAGGAGAACCAGCACCGACTGTGCGCCGTGGTACGTGGTTCCCGCCAACCACAAATGGTACCGCGACCTGGTGATCGGCACCGCGATCGTGGAGAGGCTGAAGGCTCTGCGCATCCGTTTCCCCGAACCCAGATTCGATCCCGCGGCCATTTCGATTGAATAGAATCCGCCACGGGATACCTGGAGCAGCGCAGCCGCAACCAAATGGAAAAGTCTGGAGTCCGGAGTCCGGAGTCTGGAGGGAAACATATTGGAGATCATTCGCAGGATGAGCGTGAATCCCGAAGGGATTCCACAACAAAGCCCAGGGTCGCGAAGCCACCCTGGGAAGGAGATCCATCATCATTCAGATGAACTCTGAAAGAGTTCCATATCGGCGGGCAAGCATACGGTGTTGAATGACTTATCGAGATAGATGCGTGAACTTCTTGCTCGAAAGACAAGGAAAGGATGGATAGCAGTACAGAAAGGGAGCTTTTCCGTGTGTTCCTTGTATTCCGTGGTAAAAAAAGGGGGGGCGAAATGAAATATCGTGAACTTGGGAAAACCGGAGTAAAGGTGTCGGAGATCAGCTTCGGCTGCTGGACGATGGGCGGCCTGAACTGGGTCAACGGCACCCCCAACGGCTGGGCCAACGTGGACGAGGACGAGATCGCCGCGGGCATTAAGGCCGCGCTCGACGCCGGCGTCAACCACTTCGACAACGCCGACGTCTATGGCAACGGCCGCGCCGAGCGGATGCTGGCCCGCGTGTTGGACCGGCTCGGCGTGCGCTCGACCGACGTGATCATCGCCACCAAGGTCGGCCACTTCCCCGGCACCGCCGAGCACGCCTACGAGGCGGCCCACGTCCGCCATCAGTGCGAGCAGTCGCTCATCAACCTGAGGCGCGACTACGTGGACCTCTACTACTTCCATCACGGCGACTTCGGCCCGGACGACCGGTACCTCGAGGGCGCCGTCGAGGTGATGGACGCGCTAGTGAAAGAAGGCAAGGTCCGCATCAAGGGCCTGTCCGCGTACTCCGCCAAGGACTTCCTGCGCCTTGTGCCGGTGGTCCGCCCCTCCGCTTTGCAGAGCTGGGCGCACGCGCTCGACGACCAGAACATCCGCGCGGGATCCCCCGTGCAGGGTCTTATGGAGAAGCACGGCCTCACGTTTGTCGCCTTCAGCCCGCTGGCCCAGGCGCGGCTGCTGGACAAGTACGATCCCAAGAACCCGCCCGTTTTCGAGGAGGGCGATCATCGGCGCGGCAGGGAGGCTTTCTCGGCCGAGGGCCTCGCGGCCCTCAGACCGAAGTTGGCGAAACTCAAAGAGCGTTTCGGCGCCACCACCGAGGACCTCGCGGCGGTCGCGCTGCAGTACGTTCTCGCGCACCCCCGCGTGGCCTGCGTGATTCCGGGCTTCCGCAACGAACGC
>Ga0315279_10008602_pt1 | contig 12333 bp, 6 predicted proteins | sample YL17G06_20_MG_FD_203694 | JGI IMG/M metagenome (GOLD analysis project Ga0315279, IMG submission 203694) | Sediment microbial communities from Yellowstone Lake, YNP, Wyoming, USA - YL17G06_20 | ecosystem: Environmental > Aquatic > Freshwater > Lake > Sediment | place: USA: Wyoming | collected... | reverse complement strand
ACGGTCCCCAGCGGTAACAGGATGATGGAACAAAAGAACAGGGCGATGGCTATTACTGCCAAGGAAAATGAAAAGCTAGGGGCCTGCATAGATGTATCACCCGGCCCCTGGGAACACCGGCCCCGCCTACCTGACCGAGTCGATGTCCAGGTTCCTGCCCGAGAAAGCCGGCAGGCTGGTCTTGCCCACGATGTCCTTGGACCTGATGCCGGTCACGACGAGCATGACGCGGATGGTGCCCTCGAGGTCCGGGTCCACCGAGGCTCCCCATATGATCCTGGAGTTCGTCGGGATCTTCTTCTGGATGAGCTCCGCGACCTTCTCGGCCTCCTGGATGGTCATGTCCGGGCCGCCGGTGACCTTGATCAATGCGCCCGTGGCCGTGGAGATATCGTACTCCAGCAGAGGGCAGCTCAGGACCTCCTTTACGGCCAGTTCGGCGCGCTCGCCGGGCTCGCTCGAGGACCCGATGCCGATCATCGAGACGCCGCCGCCATCCATGATGGTCCTAAGGTCGTTGTAATCAAGGTTCACAAGGCCGGGCTTGGTAATCAGCTCGATGAGGGACTTGATGGAGTTCATCAGGAGCTCGTCGAGGACCATGAAGGCCTTGTTCAGCGGGAGCTTCGGCGATATCTGGAGGAGCTTGTCGTTGGATATGGCAATGACCGTGTCCGAGACGGCCGAGAGCCTCTCGAGGCCGGCCTGGGCCAGGTTGGCCCGGCTCGTCCCCTCGCCCTTGAATGGCTTGGTGGCGAAGCATATGGTCAAGGCCCCGGCCGCCTTGGCGAGGTGAGCGACAAAGGGCGCTGAACCCGTTCCTGTCCCGCCCCCGAGCCCGCACGCGACGAAGACGATGTGGGCGTTGGCGAGGACCTTCTTGAGCTCCTCTTCCTCCTCCCTAGCGGACTCCTCTCCGACGGAGGGGTCTCCGCCGGCCCCGAGGCCCCGTGTCCTCTTCTTGCCGATCAATATCTTCCTGTGGGCATGAACTGCTACGAGGTGCCTGGCGTCCGTATTGATCGCGATCATCTCGGCTCCCTTGACGCCTTCCTCCATCAGCCTGGAGACCGTGTTCGAGCCACCCCCACCGCACCCGATCACCTTGACGCTAAGGTTCAGGCCTTCTACGATCTCGGCCAGTTCTGCGTCGTCGGGTGAGACCTCGACATGGCGGTCCTCGTGAGGGGCGATCGGTGGTCTGTCTCTGTCAAGCGCCTTATCGAATAGCTCTTTCATGGGCATTGCTCATCACCTGGTCTCTTGTTAAATCCGTTATCTCGGTATGGAAATAGGTATTTATAAACTATTCTTTTATAGTTTACGCTAAGAATATAAACACCCTATAGAAAAGATAAAGTAACTTTTGGTCCCAAATCACCAACCATTTTTTCAAGGTCAATGACCGTTCAAGAAACCGGAACAAAACCAGTAACCTCAAATATCGCCCCATCCAGAAAGTATCCCAACAAGCCGGTGGTGGACCAGGGAGCGGTGGGGCCTCACGGGGTCAGCAAGGACCGAGCAAATGGGCATGGCAGGAGCGTGGGATGAAGATGTTATGGAAAAATGGGAGATCTCCGACGGTGGGGGGTTCGAATCGTTCGTTCGTAATATGGGGAACGATTTCGAAAGCCTTTTATACAGTACATAATTACCAGATGGTGGGAGAACATGAGGATCTTCGGTAATGTCATACTTGATTATAATTCGTTCAAGGCCCTCTCCTCCCACGTCAGGATCGACATCCTTAAATTCCTCGATAAGAGGCAGATGACCGTCACTGACCTGGCGAAGACCCTGAAGATAAGCAAGTCCACCGCCCACAAACATCTGGAGCGGCTTGTCGAGGTCGGCCTCATCGAGAGACAGAACGACAACAGGAAATGGGTCTATTACCGGATCACCCGCAAGGGCATCAAGATCCTTCACCCGGAGAACGTGACAGTCAGCTTCATCCTGTCCTGGGCCATCTTGCTCGTCGGCGTTGTGCTCGTGGCCTTGGCACTGTACCTGGTGTGGTTCCCATTGCCATTGATCCCGCTCGACAGGACCGCCCTGAGCATAAGCTCAGTGATCGGCGTGATCCTCCTGCTGTCTGGCGGCTCCCTGGTGATGAAGAGCCCCATACGGCCAAGGACCAACGATGATGATGATACTGAATGATCAATAATATGAGAGGGGGGAACGAAAGGGGTCTAATGAAAAGGACCAACAGAAAGGACCGATGGTGGATGGCCGTCACCGACCACCAACGTCCTTCTGTAAAATCCTAGAATAATAATATATAAATATCCACATCGGCATTAGCCGCGGAATACCACGGTTTCTGCCGATGACCTGAGGTTGTTAGATATCAGGCCTTGAGGCCAGGTTCGAGAGGAGGTATAACAATGGCAATGATGAGGAAAGTGAAACAGATGGATACCATCAAGCTCATCGAGCTGATGATATTCCTCGTGATGTTCATAATCGCGGTCGGACTGATAATAGCTGCCGGAGTGCTGTCCTCCAGCGGTAACACCAAGTACACGCCGACCGACAACATCAAGTTCAGCACGGCAAAGCCATCGATCCTACCCTTGCAGGACACGGACCACGATAGCCTCTCGAACATCGCCGAGAACTACATATACGGAACTAACGAGAGCAACCCGGACACCGACGGTGACGGGATGCCCGACGGGTGGGAAGTGAGGTACGGGACCAGGGACCCGGTCACCCATAAGTACAACATCGACCCCAACGACCCCTCCGATGCCTATGTTGACGCAGACAATGACGGCTATGATTTCAACCACAATGGCAAGTTAGATGCCTATTACGATGACATCGTCCTTTCAAAACTGCATATACCGAAGCAGGTGGACTACACGGATGTGACCATCAATAATCTTATCCAGAACATCGGTCAATATAGCCAACCAGGTCACAACCTGGTCCGGCTCGAGGTCGCACAGGTCACGGACAACGGCTCCTTCAAGGAGGGCCTCGGCAGGGAGGTCACCTTCAAGATGAGCAAGACCTCCGATTACGTCTGCGCCATGACCATCACCGTCGCGGACCTTACCTCGATGCAGCCCCTCGAGGTGTGCGTCGAGGCTGGTGGCAACAGGCCCTTTAAACTTAGCGACAAGGACACCTATGTGGACATCCAGGGGGTCTTCAGGATAGTCGAGAACCTGAAGCCACAGATCGTCGTCCGGGGCGGGGAACAGTACAACAACCTCATGGAATACCAATACAGGGGATTGACCGGGAACGATACCAACCCGGTGAACCCAGATACGGACAAGGACCAGATGTACGACGGATGGGAGGTGGCCTACGGCAGGGGTTACATGAATACCACCCTGAACCCGCCGAGATGGACGTGGATCTATCACATCGACCCGACCTGGAACGGCGATTGGAACCTGGATCCCGACAACGATGCGATAATGTACGCTGATAAGCTGTTGGGCAACAACCTGGACGAGTACCATTGGGGAACGGACCCGACGCAGGGGGACTCGGACCATGACAGCTATGACCCGATCCACCCGGACCAAGCAAAGAACTGCATCGACAGCGCCGAGTTCCTGATCTATCACACCGACCCGAACAACTGGGACACGGACGGGGATGGGATGTCCGACGGCTGGGAGATCTACTACGGCCTCAATGCGACAAACCCCACCGACAAGTACCAGGACCCGGACAAGGACGGGCTGGCCAACATCGATGAGTTCCTGGCCGGGACGAACCCGAGGAAGTGGGACACGGACGGGGATGGCATGCCCGATGGCTGGGAGGTCAAATATGGCCTTAACCCGCAGAACCCGGCCGATGCGCTGATGGACAGCGATGTCGACAAGACGGGCAGGGCAAAGCCCGACCTCCTCATCAACCTGTTCGAGTACTACAACAACACGGACCCAACGAGCCCCGACACGGACGGCGACCATCTTGGAGACTATGAGGAGGTCGTGGTCGGGCAAGAGGTCAAGGTCAACCATCACTGGGAGCACTATCGCACGTGCGCCACCAGCGTGGACACGGACCATGACAATAAACCCAGGGACCTCGACGGGGACAACGACTTCTCTGCCGATGAGGACCTGGTGAACGGCATCACAGGGCAGATCATAGACAACGACAATGACGGGGTCGACCCGGCCCATGTCGAGCTGAACACGAACGACTACAACGAGGTCTACGCCGGCTGCCGCGGCTATGTGACCAACGCGAGCAACCCGGACACGGACGGGGATGGCATAGACGACTGGACCGAGATATTCACGGACCGCGATCCTACGCAAACAGGGATACAAAGTACGGACCCCACCCTGGAGGACACGGACGGCGACGGCCTGAAGGACGGGCAGGAGATCCTGGGGGTCTATGCCTGGATGCCCGGGCGGCAGGTGAAGACACTGCTCAAGACGAACCCGCTGAAGCAGGACTCGGACAACGACGGGCTCTCGGACGGCAAGGAGGTCCTAACGGACTTCGACCATCAGACATGGGAGAAGGGCAACCCTGCGATCAAGCAGTTAAAGGACCCGCTCACCGGCCTGATAATCGCCTACGATGCCGTGTACTCCACTGGTGTGGGCGTGGTCAATAGCTCGGACCCCGGGAACCCGGACACCAATGGCAATGGGATACCCGATGGCTACGAGTACGATTATTCGGACCTGGACCACGACGGCATGCCGACCTGGTGGGAGGAGCAGTACGGCCTGGGCAGGCTCGACCCGACCAAGCTCGACACGGACGGGAACGGCAACATCGACTCCGAGGAGGACTTCGACCTGGACGGCTTCGACAACCTGCAGGAGTTCATCCACAGGGCCGACCCCAACAATCCTTATACCTTCCAGACCGGGCTCTTTGACAGCAAGGTCACTTACACCGATCCCTACGGAAGGCCGCTCATGCTCCGGATGCCGGTCTATGACAGCACGAACGGCGACCATATACCGGACTGGTGGAAGAACTATTACGGCCTGAGCACCACCTTGAACATGACCTTGCAGGACCTTGACACCGACGGCTTCAGGAACATCGACGAGTACCTCTACAATACGGGGCCCAGCACCCCCAACCCGAACGACTGGTTTGACCATGCGATAACCTACTCGCCCTACGCTGCGGACTCGAACGATAAAGGCCTGGCCGACTGGTGGCAGCATTACTATTGGGGCGATGACTGGGAGAAGAAGTGCGACCCGGTCGCCAATGACGACGGGCCCCCGGACCACGTGAACGGCGACAACTGGACCAACGCGCAGGAATGGCAATCAAAGACCTTCGACGACACGCGGAACGTCTACAGGACCGTCCCGGTCTTCCAGTTCCAGGACCCGTTCACGGGCAGGAAGTACAATGGCAATGACTCGAACAACAACACGATCAACGACGACATAGACCCGGTCCCGATGGATATACCCATCCTCCCGGCCCCGCACCCGATGAACCCGGTCGATATCGGCCCGAGCCTCAACCCGATCATGTCGGGTGGCGAGAGGGCGGACAGCGATAACGACGGGATGAACAACCTGGAGGAGTTCAGGAGACCCCTGGGCCAGACGAACCCGACGGACCCGGACTCGGACGAGGATGCGATGCCCGACGGCTGGGAGTGGGGGCACGGCATGTACAACAATGATACCCGCACATTGAACCCGGACCCGCTGATCTCGGATGCCTACACCGACGCGGACATGGAAGGAATCAACTACAGCAGGAAGTGGATCGACACCAACGGCGACAACAAGAAGGACACGAACGAGTCCTGGGACATCCATGGCCTCGACTTCAACGGGGATGGTCTTCTGGACCCGCTCTTGGAGAACGAGAGCTTCGGGAACCTGAAGGAGTACTACATGGGCATCGACATAAACGCCGACGGGTTCAACGAGATCACCTACGACCCGAACAACAACTGCACCTACTGCACGGAAAAAGATAAGATAGAGGACGGGTTCCGATGGGCCTTCTCGGACAACGACCTTGATGGGTTGCCGAACTGGTTCGAGATCGTCTTCGGTCTGGACCCGAACAACCCGTATGCGGACAACGGGAGCACCGGGGACCCGGACCATGACGGGTTCACCAACAAGCAGGAGTACAAGGCCCGGCCCTGGCCCACGGCCCCACACAACCCGAACTCATACCCGGGCAGGAGCATTGCCGGCGACAAGGACTATGGGACCGGCAGCAGGGCCGAGAGCGACACCAACAGCCTGTTGGACTGGAACGCTCTCGAGCAGAGGATGGCCCCGACGACGATCTATCCCTATGGGCAGGTCGGCGGGACGACCGGAAGACCGCAATCTAGGTGACCCTGGGGTCACCGGGGGACAGGCGATGCCTGCCCCCCTGTTCCATATTTTTATTTATTTCGATAAAATAGCAACGCCTATCTCTTCCGACGAAGGACGCAGAAGTGCCTTGTGAGGCTCCTGTGGACCTTGTACGGATAGCGGCCGCATAGCTCGAAGGGCTCGTGGAGGTCACCCTCGAGATAATGCGGGCTTGGCAGCAGTATGGACATATACCTTCCAGGGGCCAGTATCGTTCCCATGGCCTCGAAGGCCCGCCTGTATATCTTCCCGACCGGGTCCCCAAAGGTCCGCGTGGCCCTCCCATAGGGCGGGTCCATGGCCGCCGCGGTCACGCGTATCCTCTTTCCTTTGGTGTCCCTCTGGTCCTTCAGCCACGTGGCGATGTCCCCAACATCGCCCTGGAAGATGGGCGTCCTCTTGAACCCGAAGTGCTCGAGGTTCTTCTTCGTGTACCAGGCCATCTTACTATAAAGGTCCCCGCCGACGACATTGATGCCCATGAGGGCCCCCTCGATAAGGATCCCTCCGGTGCCGCAGAAAGGGTCCAGCAGGTATCCCTTGCTCGGGGCCCTAGATAGGTTCACCAGGGCCCGGGCGAGCTTTGGGTGAAGCGATATGGGCGAGAAGAACGGCCTCTTGGACGGGGTCCTGGCCTCGAAGTCCTCGTCCACCTCGGCAAGGACCCGGCCGATATAGGCCTTGTCCGAGAACAGGACGCTGATGACCTCCTTGGGCCTCTCAAGGTCCACCTTGACCTTGGTCCTTTCCTGGATATTACCGCCAAGCTCCCGCTCGGTGGCCCGGATGACCGTGTTCGGCACGGAGCCGAATATACGTCGGGCCCTGACGCAGAAGGTCCTGCCCGTGACCTCGATGTCCTTTCCCTGCTTCACGACCTCCTCGGGCCTGCAGGAGAACAGGAACTCGCTGACCTTGCGCGTGAGGGCCAGTCTCGAGGCAAGCACCGGTGCCAGCGCTGGCTTGACGCCCTTCCCCCTCACGACGACGATACCATCGGCCTGGGCCACGACCTCGGGGCTGGCGCCCTCGGCCTCTAGGGCGCCCAGGACCTCCTGCGTCGGAAGGTCGGGGTGCTGGCCTGACAGCTCGAACATGAGGGCCATGGTCTCTGGAAGACCCGGCCGGGATAAAACCTTTGTCAAGGCCGAGCTTCCTTGGCGTTGACTATTTCCGCTTTACCTTGGTCCTTTGTCATGCGCGTCAGATAGGCATATCATTAGAAAGGATTTCCAGTCGGTATTTCAAAATGAGAAAAAGATAATGTTTGGGGGCCGGTCATCCCGGCCCCCGAAGCTCGAACCATCGGACCGTCCTATCCCACCTTATAGGCGTAGATGTGCGCCTCACTAAGCGTAAAGTACCAGTCGATGAAAAGGAGGTCCACCGTGCCGTCCCCGTCCACATCGATCACGAAGAACTCGTACCAGACGATTATATGGAGCCCATCGACCTTGTAAAGGATCTTGTGGGTCGTGCTGGAGAACACCAAGAGCGTCGTGTTCACCATTCCCCCTGAGTCGTATGTGTTGTTGGTTGCGATGATCTCGACCTTGCTGTCACCGTTTATGTCCCCTGTAGCGACCAACATCACCGCGCCAATGGCCTCGGAGTGCCAGAGCTCATTATAGGTGCTATCGTAGACGTAGAACTTGCCCGTGCGGTTCTCCCCATCATCAGTGTCCTTCACGCCCACGATGAGGTCCATGCCCGTGCCATATACGTTGGCCACGACGATGGACTGCACGCCACCTATGCCCTGGATCTTGTGCTTGGCCGCGAGCTCCTGGGTCATGATGGACACGTTCCCGGTGACTGTTTTACCGCCGGCATTGAAGCTGTCACCAAGGAGCACCTCCTTTATGCCGTCCCCTTCGATGTCCCCCACCGCGAATGCGCTCAAGGACGACATGCTAGTTATGGGGATGGTGCCCTTCTGGACGGGTTTGTTCGCGCTCCATTCGAAGGATGACATGTTCGCGTCGCAGACCATCGTAATGAGGTTCATCGATTTCAAACTGAAGGACACCATTTCGATGGCCGGGTCTGCATCCATGTTCCCAAGGGTCACCAGGGAGGACGCATTCCAGCCCGTGCTGTTGTATTTTATGGCAAGGGTGGGGTCGTAGACGATGATGCCTCCCTTTGTGTTCATACTGAACGTGGCGATGTTGATCGTAAAGTTGTACTCATAACCTGCCACGATCTCTAGCTTGCTATCGGCGTTGATGTCCGCCACGTAAAGAGCAGTTATCAAACCCAAGTTCAGGCCAGTCTTTTCCACGGCGTGCGTGGCGCCATCGATCAGGAGGACCTTGCCATAGAAGGACGTGTTGAGGAAGCCCGTATCACTGGTCTGCAACCCGACCACGATCTCCAGGGCAGGATCCGCATCCAGGTTCGCGGCCGCCAGTGCCGTCGCCGTTCCTATGTCGGTGGACTTCCATTCCTCAGCATGGGTCTTCAGGTCGTAGATGAAAAGGTATCCATGCGTGATGTCGGCAATGTCCGTACCACCGTCGCTACCGACCACGAACTCCTGATTGCCGTCATTGTCCACATCCGCGACGATCATGGCGCTGTAATCGTCCGCGGAAGGACCGATTTTGAACAACTGCTTAAGTAATGGAAGGGGCAGCAGCACCGTGGCGTTCAGGCTGGCCGTGCTGTTGGCGTCATAGGGGTCCTTCACTGTGAGGTTCACCTTGTAGGCGCCGGCCTTGGCATAGGGGTGTGTCACCTGCATGCCGGTCCCGAGGGTCCCATCACCGAATTGCCAACTGTAGGTCAGTAGGTCGCTGTCGGGATCGGTCGATTTGGACCCGTCGAAATGGAACAGCTCTGTGATGTTCCTGGTCGTGAGGTCCACCTCGACCTTCGCCGTGGGGACCCTGTTCAGGTTCTGGACGGTGATGTTCCAAATGCGCTGGGCCGAAAGGCTCTTGTCCGATACCTTCCCGATGAGCACGTAGGTCCCGTTGGATGTGTAGTTGGTCGTGATGGTGTATGTCTTGAGGTTCGTGCCAACCGCGACCCCGTTCAGGGTCCAGTTGTACGTGATGGCGTCGCCGTCCGGGTCCGTGGCGTTGATGACGAATTCCTTCGAAGCGGTCTCCTTGATGACCACATCACCCTTTGGACTGAAGCTATCGATGACCGGGGCCCTATCGACATCTGTGACAATTATCTTCCAGCTGTGGGACACGGCCAATGTGCCGTCCGTGTAGGACACTTGGATGACATGGGTCCCGTTGGCGTTGTAGTCCGGCGCGTATGTATGGTTCGAGGCCAGGGTCGTGCCAGTCTTGAGCTGTTTGTTGTCGAGCTTCCAGGTATATGTCAGGTTGTCGCCGTCCGGGTCCGAGGCCGTGACCTTCAGTTGCTTGGTTTCCGCCTCGGGCATGGAGAAGTTGCTGGCCGGTGTGATGGAGCTAAAGGATGGCGACCGGTCCACGTTCGCGACGGTCAGGACCCAGGTCTTCGAGTCGTTGAGCTTCCCATCGGTCACGACGGCCTTGACCCTATGCATGCCCGCGCTGCTGTAGTTCGCCGAGAAGTTGTACTTGGATGTCGTCTCCGTCGTGAGCTTGTCGTTCAAGAACCAGCTGACGGCCAAGGTGTCCAGGTTATCGTCGGCCACCGTGATGTTGATGACAATGCTCTGCCCCTCGTTCATGGACACGCTGGTGGAGACGGGCGAGCTCCCGGTTATGCTCGGGGGCACATTGTAGACCTGTATCACCTGCGAGGTGGAGTTGGTATACTTGCCGTCCGACACCGTCAAGGTCACGGTGTAGTAGCCATCCTTCACGAACTTGTGTAGGATGGTCACGCCCGTGCTGGTGGTGCCATCGCCGAAGTTCCAGCTGAATGTGAGCTTCGGTATGTCGCTCTTGTTCGGGTCCGTGGACTGGACCCCATTGAAGTTGACGGTCTTGTTGTGAGGCACCTTCGTCGGGGTGGCCGTGAACATGGCCACGGGGACATGTTTCTTCGGCTTTTCCGAGCCCTTCGTCACAATATAGACGACAGGAACCAGGACCGCGATCACGACTATGACTGCCACTATACCAACCAACATCTTATTTACCATGATCATACCCTCTTGGACATATGCTGATCATCCGATTGTTCCGACAATTGGGTTGAGCATATAATAACCCAATCGAAAGATTCTTTCGAACTGTAAATGAAATCGACCGCCCGGTTAAAATATCCTTCTATGGGAATTCCCGTGGCCCCTCGGCAATAATATGGGCACAGGTCGCAAGGTTCTTTAACGAAAATGGCATTGATGTGGCGCCATGACCGGACGCAAGGAAAAGGCCTCCATGGAGGCCACGACGGAGGAACGGCCGAGCCCCGAGGAGATAGACGGCTCCCAGGGCGAGGGCGGTGGCCAGATACTCAGGACCTCGGTGGCCCTGTCGGCGGTCACCGGCGTGCCCGTCAGGGTCTTCGACATCCGCAGTAACAGGCCCCAGCCAGGCCTCAAGGCCCAGCATCTGGAGGCGGTCAAGGCCCTCCAGAAGCTCTGCAACGCCGAGGTGACAGGCCTCGAGGTAGGCAGTCGGGAGGTCATCTTCCGGCCCGGCAAGGTCGCGGGCGGACGGTTCACGATCAACATCGGAACAGCGGGCAGCATCCCGCTGGTCATACAAACGCTCGTCCTCCCGGCATTATGGGCCCCGAAGGAGACCTTCGTGCGCATCAACGGCGGGACGGACGTGAAATGGTCCCCGTCCATCGACTACACGCACTACATCTTCCTCTCGATACTCAGGGTCATGGGCGCCCACACGAACCTCGGCCTCATAAACCGAGGCTATTATCCCGAAGGCGGCGGCGAGGTAGAGCTGCGCATATGTTCGCTCGAACCGACGGGGCTGAGGCCGCTAACGCTCCCAGGCCAGAACGGTGAGCCCAAGGTCTTCGGCAGCGTCCATACGGGCAACCTTTCCGAGGACATTGGGGCCCGCATGAAGAAGACGGTCCTGAAGGAGCTGGTCGGGATCAAGGACGTCAAGGTCATGAGCAACCAATGGGCGGGCCGGAGCACCGGGTGTGGCCTCACGCTGGTGGCCGAGTTCGGCAACACGCTCTTGGGCGCATGCGCGCTCGGCGAGAAAGGCAAGAGAGCCGAGACGGTGGCCCACGAATGCGTCGAGGAGGTCATGGCCCAGGGCAAGGCCGGGGCCACCGTCGACCGCCATATGGCCGACCAGATATTGCCCTTCGTGGCCCTGGCCAGCGGCCCGTCGGAGTTCCTCGTGGTCGATGTCACGGAACACGCGATGACGAACATGAGGGTCATCGAAAGGCTCGTCGGGGCAAGGTTCGAGGTAAAGGCGGCCGAAGACGGCCTCACGAGGATAAAGGTAGAGCCGGGGCGGGTCCCTCCTCTGCCAGCGATCTCGTCGGACGAGAAATCCATGGACGGCTGACGTCTCAGGTCTTTTTTGAATCCCCCTTCTTCTTCATCTTTATGAACCTGTCGTACAGGGCCATCTGCCTGGACGTCGAGACCAAGTAGCTCATATCCAGGTGGTTCCTCCAGTAGGAGTACAGGCCCAGGGCCTCCTGGAACGCCCTCTTGCTGTCGGACCGCAGGTCCCTGAGCACTAGGTCCTCCACCGAGGCCAGATAGACGGTCGTATATGCATAGTCCTGCAGCGTCCTCCGGCCTATGGTCATGAGGTCGAACTGGTCCCTGGCCTTCACGGTCCTTATGACGGTGTCGCCCCACCGGTCCTTGAAGGTCCGATAGCACTCGCTCCTCTCGATATAGGGTATCATCTCGTTCGTGTAGAAACGTCCCAGCGTGTCCCAGTCCTCGTCCCTGAGGTTCAATAGTATCTCGATGGTCTTGACCTCGCGCGGTTGGCCATAGACCTTCTTTGCCAGGTCGTCCACGATGACGTAGAACAGTTCCCAGTCGTTCATCACCGGCATGATTAACCGGAGGATGTCATCCAGGCCGCGC
>Ga0315279_10008601_pt1 | contig 12333 bp, 9 predicted proteins | sample YL17G06_20_MG_FD_203694 | JGI IMG/M metagenome (GOLD analysis project Ga0315279, IMG submission 203694) | Sediment microbial communities from Yellowstone Lake, YNP, Wyoming, USA - YL17G06_20 | ecosystem: Environmental > Aquatic > Freshwater > Lake > Sediment | place: USA: Wyoming | collected... | reverse complement strand
GGCTACAAGCCAGCGGTGGCCTTCGGCATCCTCATCCTCATCCTGCTGGTGCGGCCGCGGGGCCTGTTCGGGAAGACCTGATGGAGAGGGGAAGGCTCGTCGCGTTCCTGGCCGTCGCGGCCATCACCGCCGGCATCGTGGGCATCTCCGCCAACGACTCCGAGACGCTCGGTGGGTTCGTCTCGTTCCTCACGGTATTTGTCACCACGGTGGCTATCTTCGCCGTCTTCGCCGTGGGGCTGAACGTGCAGTGGGGCTACACCGGCATCTTCAACTTCGGCGTCGTTGCCTTTTTCATGGTCGGCGCCTACACCAGCGCCCTTGTGACCAAGGAACCCTCAAGCAGCGAGTTCGTGAAGTATGTGGGGGGGCTGGGCCTGGCCGAGGGCCTGGGGCCGCTGAACCTGGGGGGGCTGACCGGCTTTGTCCTGGGGGCGCTGGCTGCGGCTGCGGTGTCGGGGGTCGTGGCTTTCCTTGTCGCCATCCCCGCCTTGCGCCTGCGGGAAGACTACCTGGCCATCGCCACCATCGGCGTGGCGGAAGTCTTTCGGCGCATCGCCATCGAGGAAGAGGGGCTGGTGAACGGCACCCGCGGCCTGACGGGCATACCGCGGCCCCTGCACGACCTGGTATCGCCGCCGGACTACAAATACATCTACTTCGGCATCGCTGTCGTGGTTCTGGTGGTCATTTTCGTCGCCATCGAACGGGGGGCGCGCTCGCCTTGGGGCCGCGTGCTGAAGGCCATCCGCGAGGACGAACTGGCCACCGCTGCCAGCGGGAAGAACATCTTCGCCTTCCGGATGCAGGCCTTCGTGCTGGGGGCGATGATCATGGGCATCGGCGGCGCGGTCTACAGCGCCAACCAGGGGAGCATCGTGCCCGACACCTTCAGCCACTTCTTCGGCACGTTCATCATCTGGGCCATGCTCATGGTGGGGGGCAGCGGCAGCAACCGCGGCGCCATCCTGGGTGCCTACGTAGTATGGGGATTCTGGACCCTCACCGGGCTGATCCAACCGCATCTCCCTGAGGCGCTGGAAGCGCGCACCTCCTACATCCGCGACCTGCTCATCGGCCTGTTGATCATCGTCGTGCTCCTCCTGCGGCCCCATGGGCTGATGGGGGAGGAGAGGAGGGTCTCGTTGTTCGCGGAACAGGAGGAACAGGAGGAACAGGAGACACCCCGAATGGGCGCCCCCGCCGCCGGGCCAACGGAAGAGTGAGAGCCCGACGGGCCTGGCCCGCCGGGCTCTCAGCTTGCTATACCCCTCCCTACTTGCCTCCAACGATCTTGAAGATCTCGATCGCGCCGGTGAGGACGTCGCCGTTCGCGTCGAAGTTGTCGGAGTTGGCTGCCCCCTCGAAGTCGATGTCGGTGCCGGCGCGGATGGCCGTCAAGGCCTGCTGGACGCCGTCGGCGCCGGCCGCGATCTTCTCGCCCGGAGGGCCGTCCACCTTGCGCAGGTTGTCGCGGATCTTGGTGGGGTCGGTGGACTTGGCGGCCTCCGCTGCCAGGGCGATAGCGACCACGGCGTCGTAGGACTCGCGGACGTAGGGCAGAGCCGGCACGTCCTTGCCGTACTCCGCCTTGTAGTCGGCGTCGAACTTGGCGGTAGCCTTTGCGTTCTCGACCGCGCTGGGGGAGGTGCCGGTGGTCCCTTCGAGGGCCGCCGCGCCGATGGCGTCGACGATCTCCTGGGACTTGGTGCCGTCGACGAACAGGAACTTGTCAATGAGCTTGTTCTCGATGGCCTCCTTCAGGTAGATCTTGCCCTCGGCCGGGTAGCTGATGGCCACCAGGACGTCGGGGCTCCCCGCCACCGCCTTCTGGAGCTCCGACAGGTAGGTGGTCTGCTCCTGCTCGTGAGAGACAGCGGCCGTGACCGTGCCGCCCTTCTCCTCGAAGGACTTCACGAACTGGTCGGAAAGGCCCTTGCCGTAGGCGTTGTTGGTATAGAAGGTGGCCACCTTCTTGTAGCCCTTCTCCACGGCCCAGTCGGCCAAGACGACGCCCTGGGCGGCGTCGGAGAGGACGGTCCGGAACAGGAAGTCGTTGTCCTCAACGGCGGTCAGGCCGGGGGAGGTGGAGGCGGGCGAGATCATGACGATCTTGTTGGGCACCGCCACGCCCTCGGCCACCGCTATGGTCACGCCGCTGGACAGGCAGCCGACGATGGCCTGCACCCCATCGACGTTCACCAGGCGCGTGGCTGATTCCACGCCCACCTGGGGGCTCGTTCCCGCGTCGGCCTTGATCAACTGAACGGGCTTACCCAGGACGCCGCCGGCGGCGTTAATCTGCTTGACTGCTAGCTGGGCTCCCGTTTCCATGTTCGGCCCGAACTCACCCAGTGACCCCGTGTAGTCGAAGAGCATGCCGATCTTCAGCGGGCCTCCCGCCGGTGGTGTGGCTGCCGGTGTTCCCGCGGGTGTAGCCGCGGGTGTGGCCGCGGGTGTGCCCGACGGGGTAGCCCCCTGCAGGGAGACGGGAACGACCTTAATGGTCTTGAAATTTGTCCCTCCGGCCCCCTTCTCCTCTCCCCCTCCGCAGGCGGCGAGGAGAGCGGTGAGGGTCACGGCCAGAAGAAGGACAGGCAGGGTAAGAAGCCAGGGTCTCATGCGTCGCATGAACCGCACTATCGCCTCCTTTTGTAGGCGGGCCCGTTCTTTGGCCCACGCTGGCTCCCCGCCGGCCGGGGTGTCCCCGGCGAGGAATTAGTCTTCGCTATCGCGCGGATTCTACATCCTAATACGCACGCCGTCAAGCAAAGCATTACCTGCTGCAAACGGTATGCCTGCGCTCCCACACAGAGAAGGCCACCCTACCTCGTTGCTCCTCTCGTTTGACAATGCCCCCGCCGACGCGCGATCATCGTGGTGTACTGCTACCGGGCTGCCGTGGTGCACTGCTATCGGGCCGCCGGCTTGCCGGCGGCCTTCATCGGAAGGTGGAACATGGAATCGGTGGAAGCAATCCAGGAGGCGCTGGCGCGCCGCCTCCTTCTGGGGGAGATAATCGCCCGCAACGGGCGCAAGTTCCCCAACAAGGAGGCCGTCATCTTCGGCGACACGCGCCTCACCTATCGACAGTTCAACGCCCGTATCAACCGACTGGCCCACGCCCTGATGGACATCGGGATCAAGAAGGGCGAGCACGTGGCCATCCTGATGTTCAACTGTCACCAGTACCTGGAGAGCTACTACGCCCTGGCCAAGATCGGCGCTGTGGCTGTGCCCTTGAACTTTCGTCTCCACGCCGAGGAGCTGAAGTATGTTATCAACAACGCCGACGCCGTGGCCATCATCATGGGCGGCCCCTTCGTGCCCACCGTCCGCGATATGCAGGCCGACCTCCCCCAGGTGCGACAGTACATCTCGGTGGCGGCCGTGCCCGTGGAGGGGATGCTGCACTACGAGAGCCTGATCGAGAAGTACCCTGACCACGAGCCCCTGGTCCTGGTAGACGAGGAGGACCCGGCGTTCATCATGTACACGGCGGGGACCACCGGTCGGCCCAAGGGCGCCGTCATCACTCACAAGAACGAGATCCTCATGTGGATCCTGGTCGGGACGGAGGTCGCTTCGGAGCCGGGGGTGGGCGGCCTGGACGAATTGCGGGCCTTGGCGGCGCCCCCCGTCTTCCACCTGGCGGCCTTCGGCTACTGCCAGGCCCACCTCATGGCGGGCGCGACGCTTGTCCTGACTACCCAGGTCTTCGATCCAGCGGAGATCCTGCGCCTGATCCAGGACGAACGCATCGATTCCCTCATCCTCATACCGGCCATGGCCAACTTCCTCCTCCAATCGCCCGACATCGACAAGTATGACAAATCCTCCCTGAAGATCTGGGCCAGCGGCGCTGCCATCCTACCTACGCAGACCCGCAAGGATTTCGCCAAGCACTTCCCCGGCGTCAAGATCTTCGACATCTTCGGCCAGACGGAGATGTGCCCGGTGGTGACCATCCTCAAGCCTTCCGATTCTCTGCGGAAGGAGGCCTCGGTGGGCAAGACCATCGCCTTCGTGGAAAGCCGGGTGGTGGACAACGACGACCGTGACGTGCCCGTGGGCAGCGTGGGCGAGGCTATCTACCGCGGCCCGACGGTGATGAAGGAGTACTACAAGAACCCCCAGGCCACGGCCGAGGCCTTCCGCGGCGGCTGGTTCCACTCCGGCGATATGGTGCGTCAGGACGAGGAGGGATTCCTCTACGTCGTCGGGCGCAAGCAGGACATGATCGTCAGCGGCGGCGAGAACATCTACCCGGCGGAGATCGAGGACGTGCTCCAGAGCCACCCCAAGATCTTGGAGGCGGCGGTCATCGGCGTCTACGATGAGCAGTGGGGTGAGTCGGTCAAGGCCATCGTGGTATCCAAGCCGGGGGAAACGCTGACCGAGGAAGAGGTCATCGAGTACTGCAAGCAGCACCTGGCTAGCTACAAGAAGCCGCGCTCCGTGGACTTCGTGGGCGCCCTGCCGCGCAGCTCGACCATGAAGGTGCTGAAGAACGTCCTGCGCGAGAAATACGGCGCATCAGTGCGCTACTAGGCTCTATCGGGCATGGGCTATTCTGCGCAGGGCCTTCCCCCTGCCCGCGGAGGGAGGCGAAGAGAATGCTCTCCGGTGGGGCGTGGGCGCTAATTGGGGTAAGCATAGCTTACATTGTCATCTTGTACCTTTGGAGCATTGAGTCAAAGCTTAGCCTTGCTCAGTGGGTTTCGGCCCTTCTTTTCCTTGGACTCTTGTTTGGGCCGGTGATCATAGGCGCGCTGGTGCTAGCCCTCTTCTACGGCGCGCCGCTGGACTGAGCCCTACCGGCGCGGCGCAGGTCGCTCGACACCGGCCTACAGCAGATCGTAACCAGCAGCCCACGCCGCGCAATTCGGTGCGTGGGCGGCTCACCAACCAGAGAGAGCCCCCTACTCCTCCTGAATCGTCACCTTGATGATGCGGTCGCCCGGCGGGGCGTTGGGGTTCTGAGCCGGGTTGCGAGGCGTTAGTTTCTCAGCCACGTCCATGCCCTCGATCACCTCGCCGAAGACGGTGTACTTGCCGTCGAGGTCCGCCCGGCGGACGTAAGTGATGAAGAACTGGCTGCCGCTGCTGTTAGGCTGACCGGTGTTGGCCATGGCCACCACACCCTTGTCGATCGGGCGGTCGCTGAACTCATCGGGCAGGTTGTAGCCCGGGCCGCCGTGGCCAGTGCCTGTGGGGTCGCCCCCCTGGGCCATGAAACCGGCGATCACGCGGTGGAAGGTGACACCATCGAAGTAGCCCTCCCGCGCCAGGAAGATGAAGCTGTTCACCGTCTGCGGCGCGATGTCCGGCAGAAGCTTGATGCGGATGGTGCCCTTGTCTGTCTCCAGCACAGCTACGTAGCTCTTCTTCGGGTCGATGGTCAGGGCCGGCGGCGTCGCGTACTGGCGGGCGGCCGGGCTAGCCGCGGCCGTCGCTCGCGGAGAGGCGGCCGCGGTGGTCGTAGCGCGGGGGGTGGCGGTGCCGGAAGGCGCCGCCGTGGGCGTGGCTTCCTCCTCGCCGCCGCAGGCGGCAGCGACCGCTGACAGCGCCGCCAGGGCGGCGACCAACAGGACAGCAAGGTGGTATCGATGCGTCATTCTTGGCTCCTTTACGGCTAGCACCAGCCCTCGAATCGTGCTCGAACCATCACGGCGAGGGCGTCACGTCGCCGGCGCCGGCAGGGGCGAAAAGCAGCAGAGCCTCGAGGCTCAGGAGCATCTTCGCAACGTTAGTCATGGCCACCCCAGCCTTTCACGGACACTTGCTATCAGATACACGGATGGGGTGTCCGTTGTCAAGTTTGCCCCCGTCTTGACCCCCTATCCGCGGCCGCGATACGATACATCCGGCTGATACCCCACCCCCGTATCGATAGGTGATGAAGGACAAGCGGTTCGTCTACCTGGACCACGCGGCCACCACTCCCCTGCGAGCGGAAGCGCGGGAGGCGATGCTCCCCTACCTCGGCGAGCGCTTCGCTAACCCCTCCGCTGCCTACACCAGCGCCCGCCAGGCCCAGCGCGCGGTGGAGGATGCCCGCCGGACGGTGGCCGAGGTGCTGGGCTGCCGCCCGGGCGAGGTCGTCTTCACCAGCGGCGGCACCGAGTCGGTGAACGCGGCCATCAAGGGGGTGGCCTTCGCCCAGCAACTGGCCCACGTGGGCAACCACATCGTCACCTCCGCCATCGAGCACCATGCCGTCCTTCACAGCGCCCAGTACCTGGAGAAGTTCGGCTTCGATGTGACCTATGTGCCCGTGGATGCCTATGGCCTGGTGGACCCGGCCGCCGTGGCCGAGGCGGTGGGCGCGCGCACGGTGCTGGTGAGCGTCATGCTGACCAACAATGAGGTGGGCACCATCGAGCCCATGGCCGAGATCGCCCAGGCGGTGAGGGCCCGCGGCCGCAGCCTGGGCCGGCGCATCCCCCTGCACACCGATGCCGTCCAGGCTCCCTGCTCCCTCGACCTGAACGTGGACCGGCTGGGCGTGGACCTGCTGAGCCTGTCGGCCCACAAGTTCGGCGGGCCGAAGGGCGCCGGCGTCCTCTGTCTGCGACGGGCCACTCCCTTCCTGAGCCAGCAGTCCGGCGGTGGCCAGGAGCGACAGCGGCGCGCCGGCACCGAGAACGTCGCCGGCATCGTGGGCACGGCGGTCGCCCTGCGCCTGGCGGCGGCTGAGCGCGAGGCCTACGTTCGCCACTGCCGCCGCCTGCGCGACCGGCTGTTGAACGGCATTCGGTCGGCCATCTCCGCAGCGGAGCTCAGCGGCCACCCGCAGGCGCGCCTGCCCAACAACGCCCACTTCACCTTCGAAGACGTGGAGGCGGACGCGCTGCTGGCCGCCCTGGACGGGGCGGGCGTCGCCGCCAGCTCCGGCAGCGCCTGCACGTCGTCGGTGTGGGAGCCGTCGCACGTGCTGGTAGCGATGGGCGTGCCCCTGGCCCGCGCCATTGGCAGCCTGCGCCTGACGGTGGGGACGGAGAATACAGACGAAGAGATAGACTACGCGCTCTCCGTCCTGCCCGGCGTCATCGACCGCTTGAGGGCAGGCCCTTCGGCTCGGCTGAGGACAGGCCCTTCGCTTCGCTCAGGGTGACAGCGCGGGCTAGCTGTCATGCTGAGCGTAGCGAAGCATCTCCACGGAACGTTGAGGCCCTTCGGCCGGGTTCAGGGCAGGCCCGGCCCACGCGGGCAGGGCCTCTTAGCCTCGCCCTTCTGCGTTCGGGCCCGAATTTGTGAAGAGAGTGGGCCTTCTCTTCACTTTTTCTTTCTGAACGGCCTTGCGTTCTGAGATGGAATTCTCCACAATACTGGCGCACGTATCGCCCTGTGTATGGGCTGTCTTCGTCTGACTGATATCTCCCGTAGGGGAGGGCTCCGATGTCTCCTCAGGATGAGCAGGCGCAACAGGGACAGACTTTCGAGCCCACACAGGGAGGGCTCCGGCCGGCGCAGCCCGCCGCCGGCAAGGGCGAACGCCCCCAGCGAATTCTCCCCGGCGACTGCTTACCATCTTCTGCCGACGACGCCGCGGGCCAGGACGGCAAGCGGGCGGAGGAGGCGCTGCGCGAAAGGGAAGAGCGGTTCCGCAGACTGTGCGAGGCGAGTTTTGAAGGGATAGCGATTCACAGCAAAGGCAAGATTCTTGATGCAAATCCGGCGTTGGCGAGGATGTTCGGGTACGAACTCTCTGAGGTCATTGGGATGCCCGCGCTGGACTTTGCGGCGCCCAAGTCCCGTGATCTGGTGCTGCAAAAGATGCGCTCAGGAGATGAAGAGGCCTTTGAAGCGGTGGGCCTTAGAAAAGACGGATCGACTTTTCGCGGTGAGCTCCGCGGTAAGACCATTCCCTACGACGGGCGCATAGTCGGGGTGGCGGCAATACGCGACATCACTGAGCGCAAGCGGGCGGAGGAGGCGCTGCGAGAGAGCGAAGGCAGGCTAGCGATCATCTTGGAGTCAGTGCAAACGGGGATTGTGATAGTAGATGCCGAAACACATGTAATCACCGATGCGAACTCAGCTGCCGTCAAATTGATAGGTGCACCGAAAGAAGAGATTATCGGCTCAGTATGTCACAGATATATCTGTCCTGCAGACGAGGGGCGATGCCCAATTACCGATCTTGGACAAACCGACGACAACTCGGAGCGGGTATTGCTTAGGGCCGGAGGTGAGAGCTGTCCGATCATTAAGACTGTGGTGACAGTGAACATCGGGGGCCGAAAGCACCTTCTGGAAAGTTTTGCCGATATCACCGAGCGCAAGCGGGCGGAGGAGGCCCTCGAAGAGAGCGAGAGACGCTACCGTCTACTTGCCGAGAACGCGACGGATATCATCTGGACTAGGGATATGAACCTGCGCCCTACCTATATCAGCCCCTCCGTCACCAGTATACTAGGCTACAGCGTTGAGGAAGCAATGGCCCAGACGATTGACGAAGTCCTGACTCCCGCCTCCGTTGCGCTTGCCAGGAAGGCCCTTGCGGAAGAACTGGCCATGGAAGAGATGGAGCAGAAGGACCTGTCCCGGTCGCGGACGCTGGAGCTTGAGCAATATTGCAGGGACGGCTCCACAGTCTGGGCCGAGGTCAGAATGACTTTCCTGCGGGACGAGCATAACCGGGCCGTGGGGATTCTGGGCGTCTCGCGCGACATCACCGAGCGCAAGCGGGCAGAGGAAGCGCTCCAAAAGGCTAGGGAGGGGCTGGAAAGCCGGGTAGAGCGGCAGGTGCAGCGAGGGAACGCCTATGGGCTGACCTTTCGCGAACTCACGGTTCTCCATCTGGTGGCGGCCGGCGAATCGGACAAGGAGATTGCGACCGTACTGGGCATCAGTACCCTTACGGCTAGCAAGCACGTAGCCAATATCCTTCACAAGATGGCCGCCGCCTGTCGCACGGAGGCGGGCGTGCGGGCGATCAGGGAAGAGCTGCTGGACTAGCGGCGGACGACAGGCATCGCCTCTCGCTGGGATTCTTCGCTTCGCTCAGCACGACGCTGGCGGTCGTTGTCGCCCTGAGCGCAGCGAACGGTCTCCGCGTTGCGCCAGATTCTTCGCTTCGCCTGCCTGCCGGCAGGCGGGCTCAGAATGACAGGGGCCGTGCTGTCACTCTGAGCGAAGCGAAGAGTCGCATTTCAGCCGTCCCCTTACGCGCCAGCCTCAGGATGCTCAGGAATCGGTATAGAGCTACATGAGAATGCGTAGGCACTGCCAATAGCGATGCCGCTTGACAGCCTAACAGCGGAGTGCTAACCTCCAACGAAAGAAGCGCCCAGGGGCGGGGCATTCTCCAACTGGATATTCTTTCTCCCCTATGTTGCCTCTGACTACTGGCGGAAGCGGCCTTGGCTCCGACGATGGATCCGAACAGGCAGCCCGACTCATCCTCAGCCCCCCGCCACGGGGCCAGCGAGTCGCCGCCCGACGCCGCGTGCGACGCTGAGGGCGTCACCCTTAGCATTACCGATGCCCAGGGGCTGGCCCGCCGCGGCAGCGTCGTCGTTCGCACTAGCTGGGTCCCTGACCTGGGCCGCCTGGAAGAGAGCGCCGACGAAGAATTCCGCATCGTCGTCCTGGCCGAGCCGCTCCCGCAAGCGACGCCCTCGCTGGATTGCGGCGTCGCTATTTGCGCGCCAAATGTCGCCATTCGGCCAGCCTCAGGCGTACGGGAGGCGGCCGTTGCCTACCGAGCGGAGCCGGCCGAAGCCGTGCCGCAAGATGGGGAGCCTGAGCTCGCCCTGACGCCGGAGCACGCCGCCGCCCTTTCCCGCGGCCGGCTGGTGGCCAGCCCGGCGCTGGACCTGAAGGTGCACCACGTCTTCCCGCTTGAGGAGGCATCGCCGCGTCTGCTACTGCTGGCCGAGGCTCTGCTGGCCCAGCGGAGCGCTCACCCCTACCTGCGGGTCCTCGCCGCTGCCCTGACCGCCCCCGCGTCGCCTCCACGCTGCGACCGGCCGGGGCTCCTGGCGGCTCTGGATGGCCTGCTGGGGGACGCGCGCGGCAAGTCCCCCGATCGGCAGCGCCAGCCCGCGCTTGTGGCCCAGACGCTGGATAACCTCGCGCAACTGGCGCGGGTGGCAACTCTGGTGGAACTGGCCGAGACCGCCCGGCGCCTCTATCCTGAGCCCAGCGAGTTGGGCGAGGCCGTCTTCCTCTGCCGCGCCCTGGTCGAACGGCCTCGCGAGGCCAAAGAGCTGGCCCGCCTGCGAGTGTTCCTGGCTGAAGCCGTCGTGCCCGAGACCAAGCCCGAGCTGGCGATGGACCGCACGCTGGCCCAGGAGCAGCTCTCCTTCGCCGTGCTGGTGGCGGAAGAGCACCGCTGGCCCGGAATGCAGGCCGCCTTCGACCGCTTCCGCGGCCGCTATCGGGCGGCCTATCTGGAGCACCACCGCCAGTACTGGCGCGCGGCCCTGGATCTCCACTCCCAGCTTATGGACCTCGCCCCCAAGGTCTATGCCTTGCGGCGGCTGAACACCCTCACCGAACTGGGGCCGCCCGTGGGTGACAAGGCCATCGCCCGCTACGAGGAATTGCCTGCCCGCATCGGTGCGTGCCGGTTGGCCCTGCGGCCGGAGCTGGACCTGTGCCAGGAGGCCCGCTGCCCCGCCTGCGGCATCGCCATGGATCAGGAGCCGCCCTGGCGGGAGGTGGAGGACGTGCAGCACCGGCTAGAGAAGGCCCTGAGCCAGCAGCTCCAGCGCCTGTCCTCCAAGGCGGTGCGCCCAATCCTGTCCCAGAGCGGCGAGGCGCGGGTAGAGGAGTTTCTCCAGGTGGTGCAGGCCAGCCAGGTCCAGTCCCTGGCCCACATCCTGGACGATGAGCTCCTGGGCTTTCTGCGCCGCTTCCTGGTGGAGGCGCGGGTGGCGGAAGTGCTGCGCCCTCTCGTTCTCAGGCTGCAAGACCCCGTCCCCGACCTGGACCCGGAGATCGTCGACGCCGCCGCCGAGCTCGTGCGACGCACCATCCACAATGCGTTCTCCGCCGCCCAGCAGGCCCTGCCCTCCGACAGCACTGAGGAGGCGCAAGTCCAGCTCCCTGCCGGCCCGCCCGAAACAGAATGACGGCGCCCGTTGCCGGCGTTCGCCTGATCCTGGGGCTGGGCAACCCCGGCGAGGACTACGCCGCTCATCGCCACAACGTGGGCTTGTGGTGCATCCAGCGCCTGGCCCGCCGCTGGGACATCGCCCTTAAGGGGGCTCGCCATGGCCGGCTGGGTGAGGGCCGCATCGCCGGTGTGCCCGTCATCCTGGCCAAGTCCCGCGCCTTCATGAACCGCTCGGGCGACGCCGCGGCCGGCCTTCTCCAGCGCTACAAGCTGCGGCCGGAGGAGATGCTGGTGGTCTGCGACGACCTGGAGCTGCCGGTGGGCCGCATCCGCCTGCGGCCGCGGGGCAGCCACGGCGGCCACAACGGCCTGCGCGACATCATTTTCGCCCTGGAGACCGAGGAGTTCCCCCGCCTGCGCATCGGCATCGACCGGCCGCGCACGGCGACGGGCGAGCCGCTTACCGACCCCGATCTGGTGGCCGCCTACGTCTTGCGGGAGCCGCGGCCCGAGGAGCGCGAGGCGCTGGAGGAGGCGGCGGAGCGGGCGGCGGATGCCGTGGCCTGCCTGCTGACCGAGGGCCTGGCGGCGGCCATGAACCGCTATAACCGCTAGCGGCAGCGGCACTGACGTTCCTCGCTTCGCTCAGCACGACGGCAGGCCAACTTGTCACCCTGAGCGAAGCGAAGGGTCTCTGCGTTCCGTCCAGATGCTTCGCTTCGCTCAGCATGACAGTGGGTCAGGCTGTCGCCCTGAGCGAAGCGAAGGGTCTCCACGTTCCGTCGAGGTGCTTCGCTTCGCTCAGCATGACGCGAGGGCCCGCCCGTTTGCCATCCTGAGAGCGCCCCGCTAGAATGGTTTGCTAGGGGCCTCGACCGCGTCGGGGCCCCTAGAGGCGTTATGAACCTGTCCGGTCTGCTGCCGCTGATCCAGTCGATGACGGCCTTGGCGCCGGTGCTGGCCCGCCTGCGGCGGCCTGCGGCTGCCGGCCCCCCTCTGGTGCTGGGGCTGCCCGATGCCGCCAAGGCGGCGACGCTGGCCGCTCTGGCCCAGGGGCTGGGGGCGCCGCTGCTGGTGCTGGCGGCCCGCCCCGGGCGGGCCCGCGCCCTGGCCGAGGAGCTGGCCGTCTGGCTGGGTGACGAGTCGCGGGTTGTGCTCTTCCCGGAGCGCGATGCCCTACCCTACGAGCGTCTGGCGCCCGACCCCGAGGCGGTTTCCGATCGCCTGCGGGTGGTGAGCCTCCTGGCGGAGGAGGCCGAGGCCGC
>Ga0315279_10008600_pt1 | contig 12335 bp, 8 predicted proteins | sample YL17G06_20_MG_FD_203694 | JGI IMG/M metagenome (GOLD analysis project Ga0315279, IMG submission 203694) | Sediment microbial communities from Yellowstone Lake, YNP, Wyoming, USA - YL17G06_20 | ecosystem: Environmental > Aquatic > Freshwater > Lake > Sediment | place: USA: Wyoming | collected... | reverse complement strand
GCCTCCGGCATGGACGCTTTCCGCAACGCCTGCTTCGCGGTGGCCGCCGGTGTCTACGACATCGTGGTCGCTTGCGGGGTGGAAAAGCTTCTGGACCAGGGCTCCAGCGGCCTGCCCATGGAGGGGGGCCACCCGGTGATGAGCGGAGCTAGCGCACCGGGCTTGTTCGCTCTGGCTGCCACACGCGCCTTCCACGAGTGGGGCTGGACCAGGGAGGACCTGGCGCGCGTGGCCGTCAAGAACCACAAGAATGGCGTCGCCCACCCTAAGGCCCACTTCCGTCGGGCAATCACCATGGACGATGCCCTGAAGGCCCCGATGATCGCTTGGCCCCTGGGCCGCTTTGACTGCTGCGCCATGTCCGATGGCTCCGCCGCCCTGGTGGTCACTCGGCCGGAGATCGCCAAGACGATGAAGCACAAGGACGACTATGTGGTGGTGAAGGCCAACGCCCTCGCTGTTGACTCCACTTTCCCCATGTACAGGCCGGGCTACAACTGGCTGGGCTTCCCCGCCACCAAGAAGGCGGCTGCCATGGCCTACGAGGAGGCGGGCGTCAAGGACCCCGTCAAGGAGATCGACTTCGCCGAGGTGCATGACTGCTTCACCAGCACCGAGCTGTTCAACATGGGCGACCTGGGCTTCGTCGACCCGCCGAAGGCCGCTGAGGCTGTCCGCGATGGCATGACCGAGGTGGAGGGTGACATCCCCATCAACCCCAGCGGCGGCCTCAAGTGCTTCGGCCACCCCATCGGCGCCACCGGCTGCCGCATGCTGTACGAGGTGACTAAGCAGCTCCAGGGGCGCGCCGACGGCATGCAGGTGAAGGACCCTCGCCTGGGCATGGCTCACAACCTGGGCGGGCCGGGCTCCGTCTGCTCGGTGACCATCCTCGGCAGGCACGACTAGCGACGAAAAGAGCGCCCTAGCCTGGTTGTCCTTTCAGGGTCGCCTGCACCAGCCGGGGCCCTGTTCCCTGGCGTCTGGCCGCCAACCGCAGGCTTGACTCCCTCGGCGGGCGCCAATAGAATCGGGCCGCTGTAGCTGCTCGGTACAAGGGGAACGGAACACCTTCTGGGCTGTTGGCTACCGGGGGAAGAATCGATGAAGGTGGAAACCGCTCTACCGATAGGTGGCCTGGAGCAGGTGGCGGCGGCCGCCACTGAGGCCGAGGAGATGGGCTACGATGGCGTCCTATCCCTCGAGGTTGGCCACGACCCCTTCCTGCCCCTGGCCATCGCCGCCGAGCACACCCAGCGGGTCACTCTCGGCTCGGCGGTAGCCATCGCCTTCCCGCGCAGCCCCCTGACGGTGGCTCAGATGGCCTGGGACATACAGGCCCTGTCGCGCGGGCGTCTTCTCCTGGGACTGGGCACCCAGGTGAAGGGCCACAACGAGCGGCGCTACGGCACCCCCTGGCCCTCGCCGCCTGGGCCGCGCCTGCGGGAGTACATCCTGGTGCTCAGGGCGATCTGGGACTCCTGGCAGAACAAGAGCCGCCCCAACTTCCGCGGCAAGCACTACACCTACACCCTTATGACGCCCTACTTCGACCCCGGACCAATCGAGCATCCTCACGTCGCCATACACATCTCGGCGGTCAACCCCTACATGTGCCGCCTGGCGGGCGAGCTGTGCGACGGCGTCCGCCTGCACAGCTTCTGCACGCCCAAGTACCTGCGAGAGGTCATCCTGCCCAACATGGAGGCAGCGGCCAAGAAGGCCGGCCGCTCCCTGAAGGACATCGACATTTCGGGCGGCGGCTTCATCATCACCGGCGAGAAGGAGGAGGACGTCGAGAGGCAGAAGGAGGCCATCCGCGCCCAGATCGCCTTCTACGGCTCCACCCGCACCTACAAGGGCGTGCTGGACATCCACGGCTGGGGTGAGACCTGCCTCAGGCTGCACCAGTTGGCCGCCGAGGGCAGGTGGGCTGAGATGGGGCGGCAGATCAGCGACGAGATGCTGGCCCAGTTCGCCGTCATTGGCACCTATGACGAGATCGTGGCCAGGATCAGGGAGCGCTGGGGCGGGATAATCAATCGCATCGCCTTCGTCATCCCCGTCACTAACCAGGGAGATAAGGAGCGCTTGAAGGCGCTGATCCGCGAGCTTCAGGCGATCTAGGTGTCGCTTCCTGAGGGAGGACGAGATGATCTTGGTAGCCGGCGGCACCGGATTCGTGGGCGGTGGCATCGTGCGCGAGCTGGCCCGCCGCGGCAAGCCGGTCGCCGTCCTGACCCGCAACGCGACCAAGGCGGCGAGTCGCTTCCCCCACATTGAGGTCGAGTACCGCGAGGGGGATGTGACAGAGCCGGCGAGCTTGGCCGCTGCCCTTCAGGGGGCGGAGGTCGTCATCGGCTGCGTCCAGTTCCCCAACTCGCCCATCGAGAATCGGCGCCGAGGCTATACCTTCCAGGAGATCGATGCCGTCGGCAGCGAGCGTTTGGTGGAGGCGGCCAAGGCGGCGGGCGTTCGGCGCTACATCTACCTGAGCGGTGCCGGCGCCGCCCCCGACGCCAAGTACCACTGGTTTCGGGCCAAGTGGCGGGCGGAGACGGCCGTCAGGGGTAGCGGCATCACCTACGTTATCTTTCGGCCGTCCTGGGTCTACGGGCCGGAGGATCACAGCCTCAACCGCTTCCTGAGGATGAGCCGCTTCCTCCCCTTTGTGCCCGTCATCGGCGACGGCAGCAGGCAGCGGCTTCAGCCGGTATTCATCGACGACGTGGGCTGGGCCGTGGCAGAGGCGGTGGACAACCGGGCAGCCGACAACAGGGTGTTCGAGATGGGCGGCCCGGAGGTGCTAACCATGAAGGAGATCATCCGCACAGCCCTGGAGGTGATGCATAGGCGGCGCTTCCTCCTGCCCGTCCCCAAGGTGCTGATGAAGGCCCAGGCCGCGCTGCTGCGGTTCCTGCCGGGGCCTCCTCTCACGCCCGATGCTATCGACTTCATAACCATGGATGCCCTGGCCGACAGCTCGCAGCTGGTGGAGGCCCTCGGCCTGCGGCTCACGCCCCTCAGAGAGGGGCTAGCCACCTACCTGGTGCCCTAGGGAGGGCCGGACTGAGCAACATTTTGGGGGATTTGCGCTCAGCGACTCTGGTGGTAAGATTGTGCTCGGCGGAACAATCGAATCGCCGCTGGAGCGTCGTGGTGACGACGCCAGGCGGTGATCTACCCAAGGTTGGGAATTGTTATTTAGAGTTTCAAGAAGGAGGCGAACATGGCTGAGGTTCGATTCGACGGGAGGGTGGCCATCGTCACCGGCGCCGGCGGTGGACTGGGGCGCTCGCATGCCCTTCTGCTGGCGTCTCGCGGCGCCAAGGTGGTGGTCAACGACCTAGGGGGCACAGTCGAGGGCACCGGTGCCGGTAGCGCGGCGGCGGACAAGGTTGTGGAGGAGATCCGCGCCGCTGGGGGAGAGGCAGTAGCGAACTACGACGGTGTGGACACCTGGCAGGGCGGCGAGGCAATTGTGAAGACCGCTCTGGACGCCTTCGGAAAGGTGGACATCCTTATCAACAACGCCGGCATCCTCCGCGACAAGTCCTTCATGAAGATGGAGGAGATAGACATCGATAAGGTGATCGCGGTGCACCTGAAGGGTGGCTTCAACGTGACCAAGGCGGCTTTCCCTGTCATGAGGGAGAACAACTACGGTCGCATCGTCATGACCACCTCGAACACCGGGCTGTACGGGAACTTCGGCCAGGCCAACTACGGCGCAGCCAAGTTGGGCCTGGTGGGGTTCATGAACACCCTCAAGCTGGAAGGCGCCCGGTACAACATCCTGGTCAACACCATCGCCCCCATAGCCGGCACGCGGATGACAGCTACGGTCATGCCGCCGGACATGGTGGAGAAGCTGAAGCCCGAATACGTGTCGCCCATGGTGGCCTACATGTGCTCCGAGGAGTGCACCGACAGCGGCATCATCTTCACAGCGGGCGCCGGCTACTTCTCGCGGGCTGTCATGGTAGAGGGTCCGGGTGTTGCCCTGAACGCCCAGAAGGGCATCACCATCGAGAACATCCGCGACCGGATAGGGGACATCAAGAAGCTGGAGGGGGCGACGCCCTTCAGCCAGTCCAACGAAGAGATCGCCCGCATCGTGTCCGCTCTGAACGCGTGAGCCGCTGGCAATAGGGTCTTGCCGGCGCTCAGAGAGATCGGCTATAGCCGTTCCGCGTGGCAGTGCTACGGTGATCGCAGAGGCTCCTGGGCCTTGCGGACCTGATTTCGATCTGCTAGCGAGGCGGGCGAGCTGAGATGCAGAGCAGCGGTCTCGTGATGGGAGGCCGCTGCTCGCCATTTGGCTGGCCGCAACGCTGTAGGAAAGGGTGTATGCCATGGATCTGGAGCTAGCGGGCAAGACCGTCATCGTCACCGGCGGCGCATCCCACATTGGCCGAGCTATCGCCCTAAGCTTCGCCCGCGAGGGGGCCAACGTGGTCATCGCTGACATCGACGAGAGCCAGGCCCACAAGGTGGCATCTCAGGCCGACGCACTAGGGGGCGGAGGCAGGACCATCGTTGTCAGAACCGATGTGACTGACTATCAGGAGGTGGAGGCCATGGTCGGCCGGGCCAGCGATGAGTTCGGCCGCATCCATGTCTTGGTCAACAACGTGGGCTGGGTCCTCGACCGCCTCTTCCTGGACCAGCCCCGCGAGGACTGGGAAAAGACAGTCAACCTCAACCTGTGGAGCGTGATGAACTGCATGCGGGCTGTCCTGCCTCACATGATAGAGAACGGCTACGGCCGCGTTGTCAGCATAAGCTCCGAGGCTGGGCGTGTCGGAGAGTACCGCGAGGCGGTGTATGCGGCCTGCAAAGCGGGGATCATAGGCCTCACGAAGTCGCTGGCTCGCGAGACTGGCCGCTACGGGATCACCCTCAATGCGGTCTGTCCCGCCGTCACCGTGCCCACCAGTGAGGAGGAGGTAGGCGAGCAGAGCATGTGGAAGATCATGCTCCAGGTGTTTACACCCGAGGCGCAGGAGAAGGCCAAGCGGCTCTATCCCCTACGGCGCCTGGGAACGGCGGAGGACACGGCGAACGCTGTCCTCTTTCTGGCCTCCGACGTCGCCAGCTACATCACCGGCCAGAGCCTCAGTGTTGGCGGTGGTTTCACGATGATATAGCTGGTGCGCCCTGCTAGCGGCAACACTCTGCGGGATTTTCTCCCGCCGCCTGCGAGGTGTTAAGATAACGATCGACGGGGCCGGGGTAGCTCAGGGGTAGAGCAGCGCTTTCGTAAAGCGCGGGTCGGGGGTTCGAATCCCTTCCCCGGCTCCATACTTGTATCCGCGGGCTTTCTACAGGCGCGGTAGCACCAGGGTCGGCAATCTTTCCCGCAAGTACTCGCCTAGCGCTCGCATGTACTTTGCGCCGCTCTCCTTGACCAGCGGGTGGCCAGTGCTTGCATGCCAGAACTCGGTCTTGATTCCTGTCTCACCAAGGATTTCGTAGATCCTGTGGCTAGAGAAATTGTTGGTCTCACGGCAGAGTTGTACCACGTCTGGAAAGGTCATGTGGAGAGCGTAGACACCGCCTGTCTTTTGGATCTTGTAGTCGCGCGGCTCCAGAAAGGCCGTGGGCCAGCGCTCGCGGATAGCGTACCAGTAGTTCAGCAGTATCTTGCCCACGTCTTCGTCGCCTAGGCGCTTAATGAAGGCATCCTTGAGGGCGGGCTCCAGCGAAGCCACCATCGTGTGCTGGCCGATGAGTTGGTTGCGCAAAGCCTTATGGCCAGCAACCTTCACCTTTTGAAACCAGGGGCTGTCGGGGGTATTGCGGAGAAGGTCACACAGCTTTGCTGCCCTGGCCCGCAGGTAGCTCCGTTCCCCTTCTTTCCCCGCAATCGCTGCCCCCTCCAGTTCCCACATCCGGAGGAGATGACGATCGACCATGTCCGTGGGCACCCCTTTATGCCGGGTATTTATGATGTGGAAGTGCCGCATCTCCTCATAGCTGTCGATTCCTTCCACGATGGTTACCGGTAGAAGGTAGTCTTTGGCTGGTTCCAAAGAATCCTTGCTGAAGGCGTACTCAAGACCGTAGAGTCGATGCTGGCCATCCACCACCCACAGAGTGACAGATTGGGGAATCGTCAGCACACCCGGTTGCGGCACCCCATCGTTGACTTTGTCGACAAGAGTTTCCGGCTGGAACTCCGCTCGGTGCGGCTGACGAATACACAGGAGGATCGAGATGGGCAGTATGCCCTCCTCATGCTGGATGAAGGCCGAGATTTGCTTGAGTCTCATCTTCGTTAGAGGTCGCTGATAGCCTCTAGGGTTGTCCTCCCGGAAGTAGTCCACCCGGCACTGCTGTAGCAGTTGGCGGACGGGGAGGACGGTTAGGTACAGGTTCACCCGTCCTTCCTTCTGCTGGAAGCGGAGAGCCTGCACCTTAAAGGCTGACGGGTTGCGGTTGAAAGCGTCCCTGAGAGCGCCGACAACCCGAGAAATCATGTGCCCGCCGTTGTTCGCCATGGCGTTCTCCTTGGAGCTGAGACAATCTCAGTCCGCCGACGGCCTAGGCAACAGTACGGGGGCTACTCTGTCCCGCCCGCTAGGCCCTGGGGTGCTCGCCAGGCGTTGCGGGGACCAGTTGATAGGCAGCAACCGAGGCTTGCTTAAATATTAAAGAGTCCTCGTCCATTGTCAATACTTCCCCGGCAATTTCTCCCCATTCCGCTGATCTTTTGCCGAGTGATCTCGCGAGCAATGGCGGACTACGGCCATTCTCCCGACTGGAACACCAAAGGCCCCGGCTATGCTGTCCGGGGCCTCCCCTAGAGGCGATCGCGGCGCGACATCGCTATCGTCTTCTACTGCTAGCGACTCCCTGTCATCACGATGACCTTCGTAGTCCCCTCCGCCTCCGTGGCCGCCATCCAGGCAGCGGATTTCCGGTCGTCCTTGCTCCAGACCGCCGCGCGGGCTTTCATCCCCCCTTCATCCGCATTAAGGGTCAGCTCCGTCTTCCACCCTTCGAACTCGCCCTTGTAGAAGTCGAAGACACGATCGGCCGGATCAGCGGTCTCGAAGACCCTGTAGCGCATATTATTCTTGTACTTGTCCGGTTCGAGAGGATTGTCGCCCGGCAGCGCTATAGGGAAAGTACCACGGCTGCCGGTCTTGGCGTCTTTGGCTGCTGGGTACTTAGCGATCTCCGGCGCTTGCTCCTGACAGCCGACGGCGAGCAGGAGAAAGGCGGCAGCCCGTCTGATCCGAGGCATCATACCGCTTCGGGGAGCCGATTGGCAACGGCCGTTTTTCCCCTGTCGGCGTGAATGTTCGGGCAAGAGGGCGTGAAGGAATAAGCTCGGCCTGCCCTGGCCGGGGCCTTTTCTTGCAGATAGCAGTGGATGAGGGCGGCCGGCTCGCCCTCTCGGATGAGACCGATGAAGTCGCCTTCCCCGACGTTGCTGCTAGAGCTGTGGGTGCTCGTGCATGGCCTTGAGGCGCTGCCAGCGCCGCTCGATCTCCGCCTCCAAGGCTTCTAGCTGGGGGGCATAGTGGGGCTGGAGCAGGTGTCTGGTCTTGCCCATCAGTGCCAGCCACTCGCGCACATCAACGCGGTGACGTCCCCTGTCGGGGTCGTAGGTGAGCTTGGTAATGCCCTGCTCCACCTCATACAGGGGGAAGAAATGGCAGTTGACAGCGGTCTCCAGGACCTTCACGCCGACGCGTTCCTCACTGCGCCAGTTGAGAGGGCAGGTGATGAGAACCTTGCCATAGACCAGCCCTTCGTTCTTGGCGTACCACTGGGCCTTAGCCGCCTTCCTTACCAGGTCATCGGGGAAGGCCTCCGTGCCAGTGAACACGTAGGGGATATTGCAGGCGGCCAGGATCTGGGGGGTGTCGCGGTGGTGAAAAGCCTTGCCGGCCTGAGCCGGGCCGACGTGGCTGGTGGTGGTCATGTGGCCCAGGGGCGTTGAGTAGCTGAGCTGGCTGCCGGTGTTCATGTAGCCCTGATTGTCGTACTCCAGAATGATCATCTTGTGGTTGCGGACGGCGGCGCCCAGGACAGCGCCCATGCCGATGTCCATGCCGCCGTCGCCGCTGAGCATGACGAAGGTGATGTCTTCATCGGCGGGCAGATCACCCCGGCGCTGCCGCTCCTGGAACATCTCCACCAGGCCGGCCAGGGTAGCCGCTCCGTTCTGGAACAGATTGTGGACATAGGTCACGCGATGGTTGCTGAAGGGGTAGCCGCTGGTGACGATCTCGGCGCAACCGGTCTGGTTGAGGATGACGATGTCGCCCTCAAGGCCCTTGAAAAACAGGTTGAGGGCGGGGAAGATACCGCAGCCGGGGCAGGCCCCGTGGCCGGGGGTGATACGCTTGGCCCGCGCGGCCAGGTCCCAGCGCGCAATGGGCTTTACCCTGAGCTCTCCCGTCTCTTCGTTGCGACTCACCTGCACCAGGCCGGATGAGGTCTCCTCATTGGTAAGGGGCGGCAACACCTGCATTGGCAGCCTCTGGGGATCGCCAGGGGTGACGCCGTGGTACTCGAATCGTGTCTCGACCTGCCCTGTCTTGGCTGCCTTCAGGGCGAGGTTGAAGAACTCCTCGGCGTCCTCGGCGTAGAAGTCCTTGCCCCCCAAGCCGTAGATGCGGGTGAAGCAGAGGGTGCGATTTTGGGGGTCCTCCTGAAGGGCTGCCTTCACCTCGTGGGACAGGGGGCCGCCTTGCGCACCATAGGAGTCGGCCCGCTCGCCGATAAGCAGGGCCTTGACGCCTCTCAGGGCCTGTCGTATTTCCTCGGCCGGGAAGGGGCGCAGCACATTGAGACTAACGACGCCCACGCGCTGCCCCCGCTGGCGCAGGGAGTCGGCCATATCCTTGGCCGTCTCGGCGGCCGAGTTGAGGAGGAGAACGGCCACCTCGGCGTCGTCCATTCGGTAGAGGTCGAGGAAGGAGTAGCGCCGTCCGCTGATCTGGGCATACTCATCGAAGACCTGCGGGATGACTTCGCGGGCAGCGTCCATGGCCAGTTTCACTTGGTATTTGCTGTTGATCAGGTCGGGGTCGTTCATGTAGGCGCCGATGGTGATGGGGTGGCGAGGGTCCAAGGCGTGGGGAAACTCGGGCGGCCGCCCGATGAAATCGGCCACTGCCTCATCGTTCTGGAAGTACTGCACCCGGCGCTTCTGGTGGCTGGTGAAGAAGCCATCGTAGGCCACAATGACCGGCAGGCGAACCCGGGGATGCTCGCCAATACGCACGGCCATGATATTCATGTCGTAGACGGCCTGGGGTTCGCGAGCCAGGAGGATAATCCAGCCGATGGTCAGGGTAAAGTATAGGTCGGAGTGGTCGCAGCGGATGTCCAGGGGGCTGCTGACCGTGCGATTCACGAGCTGTAGGAGCATAGGGAAGCGGCTGCCTGACTGAACAGGGAGTTGCTCCAGAGAGTAGAGCAGGCCCTGGGAGGCGGTGGCGTTGAAGACGCGCCCCCCGCCGCTGGCGGCGCCGTAGCAGAGGCCAGCGGCGCCATGCTCGCCGTCGGCGGGGACCATGCGGATCTCGTGCTCCCCCTGCGCCTTCATCTCGTCCAGGAACTCAGCGACCTCAGTGGAGGGCGTGATGGGGTAGTAGCCCATCAGGTGAAAGTTGATCTGCTTGGCCGCGCGGGCGGCCATCTCGTTGCCGGTGCGGAAGTCCACCTTTTGGACCAGCTTGTCCTTTTCTTCCGTGACTAGCTGAGCCATGATTCCTCTCCTTGCCCAATCAGCTTAGAGTCACCTGGCGTGCCTACTTGCCCTGATCCAGGTGGGGAAACAGGGCTACCCTATGAGCATCGGCATAGCCCTCCGTCTCCCGCATCTCCACCAGGGCGTCTGTGGGGCAAGCCTCGATGCACTTCAGGCAACCCTTGCAGTAACGGTAATCGATGCCAACCAAGCGCACCCCAGACTTGCCATCTTCTTTGGTGTAGGTCTCCCAGACAAAGCAGTAGTCTGGGCAGACGATATCGCAGAGGCCGCAGTGGACGCACTTCTCCATTTCCAGGGTAGGCAGAAAGCCCTGGCGGGAGGCCGACAGATCCTTAGTGACGGCGTTGCCCGGGTTGGTGACCATGCCACCCCACGGGGCGTTGAGGTAGCCATAAGCCGGTTGGGGACGAGCAACGACGGTCGCCCACTCCCCTTCCAGCGGGAATGTCTCCAAGCGGAGCTCATCGTAGCCCCGCTGGAAGGTGCGCAGGTTGGCTTCCAGTAGGTGGGGGTAGCGATGGCCGAAGGTCTGGCGAATGGTGGCTTTCACCGCTTCGGGGTCGATGAAGGCAGCGACACGGGTCACCGCCCCCAGCATCGCCATGTTCGGGCGGCTGTTTTCAGCCACGGCGATGCCTAGAGCGTCCACCACGCCGATGGTGCCGCCCGGCAGCCCCAGGCGCTCCTTGATCTCCCTGGGCGAGGCGACGCTGTTCACGATGATGATCCCATCCGGTCGCATGCCCAGGGCGACCTTCTCCCGACCGATGAGGGCCTCGTGGAAGACCGCTATCAGGTGGGGTCGGTCGATGGGGCTGTTAGTGCGCACTGTCTGGTCGGGGCTGCAAAATCGAATATACGATTTCAGGGGTGTGCCCTTTTTCTCCGAGCCGTAGGAGGAGAAATGGGAGCCATTTAGACCCAGGCCTAGAACGCCGGCCTCGGCCAGGAGCTGGCCGGCCAGGTGAGCACCCAGCCCGCCGATGGACTCCAGACGAATGCCGTAGAACCCGTCCTCATCCAGGTTTTTCGGCAGGGCAGCGACCATGTTCAGTCCTCCTCATGGGGCGCAGGCAAACGCTGGCCTTGTCAAGATTGAAGGAAAGTACCTTCACACATTTATGGTAGCGTAAGGACACCTTACAGGACAGATCGGCCTTCACGAGCCGTCTAGGGTTTGACAAATTTTCGGCGGCAGTGTATCCTAGATCAACTGCTGGAAGCGATCCCAAAACACTGTTGGTGAGGCCGCGAGGCATGCTGTATCCCTCCAGGCAAAGGCCTGGACCGCCACCCGGCCCCTGTGGGACCCACCTCCAGAAACGAAGGAGGGGAAGGAGCACCAGCCAGCACGGCAAGGCCGGAGCAGGGTGGCTTCCGCCAGCCGGCGAGGGTGGTGCTGTTAAGAGAAGAATAGCAACTGGTTAGGGCTGAATTCCCACCAGGGGAACGGGGGACCCAACCCTTGGGGTGCATCCTGCGGTTAGCAGGTAGGGTAGTATCTCTTTCAACCCGAACCCGTCAGCTAACCCCGTAAGCCACTGAAAGAGGCATAGTGCTAGTACTGAATCGGCCCGAGGCTATGCCTCGGGCTTACTATCTGTCTCTTCTTCTGCCCTGCCGAAGGCGGCAGGCAGGATGTGATGTCTAGGGAGAGGCGAACGCGTCGCCGAGCAGGGCCAGCCGTCGCGGCCCAAGGCCGAGGCCGCCAAGAAACGTGAGCCGGCTGCGGAGCCGGAGGCCAAAGCCATCAAGGATAACAGCGTAACAGAAGAGGAACGGAAGGTAGACTATCGTTATGCGCAATGCCCACCCCAATAGCTCCCAGGACCTGGGCGAGCTTGGCCAACGAGTCCTCGGAGACAAGCGCCTCATCCTGGTCAGCAATAGAGGGCCGATCGAGTATCGCACCGGCGGGGGCGATGACCATGAGAGCCAGGCCTGCCACGGGAGCGGCGGTGTAGCCGTCGCCCTGTCCGCGGCTGCTCGCTATGCCCCCGTGACCTGGGTGGCCAGCGCGATGACCGACGCTGACCGCCAAGTGGCCCAAAGGTCCGAAGGCAACATCATTGGTGGGGACTCCGAGGAACATCCCTGGCGGGTGCGATTTGTTGTCGTGCCCTGCGGCATCTACGAGCGGTACTACAACCTGATGAGCAATCCGGTGCTGTGGTTCCTACAGCACTCTCTCTGGAAACGGCTCGAACGGCCCAGCCTGTGGCGCGAGATACAGGAAGCCTGGGAGCAAGGCTATGTGCCGGTGAATCGACGCTTCGCCGAGGCAGTGCTAGCCGAACTGCAGGTGGCCGACACCGCCCCCTGCGCCATGTTTCATGACTACCATCTCTATCTGGCGCCCCTGTATGTCCGAGCTCAAGCGCCGGAGGCGATCCTGACCCACTTCATTCACATCCCCTGGCCCCCGCCTGAGACCTGGCAGCGACTGCCCTGGGACATCACTAAAGATATTTGCCGTGGTCTGCTGGCCAATGACGTGGTTATCTTGCAGACAGCGGACTCGGCCCACAACTTCCTCGCCACCTGCGAGAGATTCGTCGCGGGAGCAGAGCTCAGGGTCGATCTTGGCGAAGCCAGCATC
>Ga0315279_10008597_pt1 | contig 12335 bp, 6 predicted proteins | sample YL17G06_20_MG_FD_203694 | JGI IMG/M metagenome (GOLD analysis project Ga0315279, IMG submission 203694) | Sediment microbial communities from Yellowstone Lake, YNP, Wyoming, USA - YL17G06_20 | ecosystem: Environmental > Aquatic > Freshwater > Lake > Sediment | place: USA: Wyoming | collected... | reverse complement strand
AAAGGCGCTGTTTCCTCAGATCTCGGATGCCCTTGGCGGAGACCAGGTGATGACGCTTTTCCAGCTCGCTGCTTAAAATCTTGATCAATTCCCGGACTTCCTCTTTCCGGAGCCGGGCGACCACCTCGGCCGTGAACTCCTGGCCCTCGACGCTGGCCAGGATCAAAACCTCACCCATCTTTTCCGTCAACCGGCTGATCCGTTCCATGATGACCGCATCCACGCGGGAGGGAAGTTTGCGCCAGTCAAATGTCCGTCCCTCAACCCACCGGCCGTCCCGGTCCCTGACCAGCATCCCCTGTTCCTGCATGGCTCGCAGCAGCTCAACGGTAAAAAGGGGCTGTCCTTTCGTCTGGGCGGAGAGCGTCTCGCGAAACTTTTGGCCGAGCTCATTCGGTTCAGAATCCAAAAAGGCATCTACAAACTTGCGGCCTTCGGCCTTCTCCAAATCCACTTCGATTTCTCCAAAGTCCCGCTTGAATTCATGGAGAACAGGTATGATAGGATGGCGCTTCTCCTCCCTGCCCATTGCGACTTCGGTCGGCCGGAAGGAACCGACAACGAGAATCCGATGGCCCTTGATCTGACGGCCGATGTGGAAAAGCAGATTGGCCGACCCCTCATCGACCCACTGCAGATCTTCCAGAATGAGAAGCAGCGGCTTTTCTCTCGATAGAGACTGAAGCACCCGTGTATATTGCTCAAAAAGATGGCTCTGCTGGAGAGTCAAGTCCGCAGGAAGAGCGGATTTCCGCTCAACGAGCTTTTTCAGCTGAGCCAGCCAATCTGTCCAACCGGACGAGAACGTGGATGCTCGTGAGACAAACGAGGCTCCGGGAGTGAAAATATTTATCAGGTCTGTTCCATTTTCCAGGATGGCTTTGACCGACGACGGGATAAGATTCCACAGACGAAGAGCGTTCTCCCTCGAAATGACTCCGGCCGTATATTTCGTTTCGACCTCTCCGGTTAAGAGACTCAGAATCTCGATAAAGGGGAGGTACGGATCTCCGGCACCCGTCTGGGCATTGCACTTGCCGCCGGCCACGATAAGATCGGAGTGTGACTCTTGAGCTCGACGGCAGAACTCCTGGATAAGGGCTGTTTTGCCGCTCCCGGCATCCCCCGTCAAAAAAAGGACTCGTCCTTTGCCGAGAAGAGCTGTTTCCAGGGAGCCGGCCAGTGTATACAGCTCCGGTTCGCGCGCCACGAAGACCGGGAGCGACGGCACCGCTTCTTCTTCCTTTGTCTCGAGAAATGGAGGGAGATGCGGCCCTTTAGGACGAGCTGCGGCAACAAGGCCTTTCCCTATGCTATCGAGCTCAAAAATCAGTCCTTCGATATCTTGATATCTTTTCTCCGGATTCTTCTCCAGGCAGTTTAGGATCAGATGATTCATTCCATCAGAGATATGGGAATCTATAGCTTGCGGGTCCAAAGGAATTTGGTTGATGTGTCCCAACGCTATGCTCATGGAAGAATCACCCGCAAAGGGCACCTGACCGGTCAGCATTTCATAGAGGACCACTCCCAGGGAATAGATGTCGGAGCGCGCGTCGGCCTCTTTGCCTTCGGCTTGTTCGGGGCTCATGTATTCAGGTGTCCCGATGATCATTCCGGCTTCGGTTTGGCCTTTTGTCTCCATCGAGCGGGCTATCCCGAAGTCCATAACCCTGGCATTCCCCTCCGTGTCGATCATGATGTTTTGCGGCTTCAAATCGCGATGAGTGACTCCCAAATGATGCGCCTCCCTGAGCCCCTCACAAACCTGTTTCGCTATGGCCACCGCCTTTCCCTCAGGCAGCTTTCCTATTCTCTTGATGAAGCTTTTTAAATTCTCGCCGGGGACGAACTCCATGGTGATAAAAGAGGTTTCCCCATATTCCATCAGTTCATACATGCGGGCGATATTCTTGTGGATGATTCGCCGCGCCAGCTTCAGTTCGTTGGCGAACCGCTCGATCGTTTTTCGATCTGACGCAATCTCTTTTTTGAGGAACTTGATCGCCACATCCTCATTCAATTTCTTATCGATGGCCCGATAGACCCTTCCCATTCCGCCCGTGCCGAGTTCCTCGATAATTTCATACCGGTCCGCGAAAAGAGTTCCCCGGGTAAGCTTATCCCTAGGTGTTTCAAGGGTCCTGGTGACAGCCGGGATCCCGACAGAGGTGAGCGGCGTGGCGCATTCTCTACAATATTTGGAATCAGAGGGGTTTTCAGTCTGGCAACTCGGACATTTCATGGATTATAACCCAATAGTTTATTGTGTGATTGCATAATATTGATATTTTGCAGAATAGTCAATGAGAACCGCTTCTTCTCGACCACTGAGCCCAAACTGCGCCCTAAAATATCGATAGAAGTCAGAGGTCCCCTACCTGCGAGCCTCTTCGGTCGTCGGCCGCGCGCTCAGCTTGTCGGGATCAAAGAGCCAGCCGCCCTTGATGACGCGCCAGATTGCCTCGGTGTTATGGATGTCCCGCAGAGGATCGGCGCTGAGTATGACGACATCCGCGATCTTGCCCGGCGCAAGCGTCCCGAGGTCACCTGCACCGACCGCTGCGGCGGCTTCTTCGGTCGCAATCCGCAAGACCTCAAGCGGAGTCAAGCCCGCTTGCACGAAACGTGCCAGTTCCCAATGAAGCGATTGGCCGGCGAAACAATCCGGTTCCGGGGAGCCTGTGCCCGTATGGAGTTTCACGCCGCGGCGGTGAGCCTCGCCGACACGAGCCAGCAAGTCGGCCACGTATCCCCGCAGAGCAATATCATCCACTTTGCTATAGGAGCTCCCATAAAGCGTCTCTCCGAAAGCCTGCTCCGTAATGAGTGACCGGAGCTTCGGGTCCAGGAGCTTTTCCGGTTCATCACGCAGCAGCAAGGCGTCGGACCCGGAAAACGCCATCACCGGATCCCAGTGCGTGCCGGATAGCGAAAGCATCTGGACGACATCGTCGTAAACCTGCTCAGCGTCGCCGTACTCCAGGGAAAAGCAGCCTAATGTGACCCCCTTGGTGATCTCCTCAACGTCCACGACATTAGCCACGACAGGCAAACCCAGCCGGCGCGCCTCGCCCGCGACGGTACGCTGCAGCGGCCAAGACAATGAGGCAGCCGCCACGCCGTAGAGCTTGATGAAATCGGCGCCCCATTCCTTGTACCGGCGCACATAATCTCGCGCAACCTGTTCATCGTAAATTTGCAGGAAGCTGTCTCCCCAATCCGGATGCCCTCCCTCAAACATCCCTCCCGAAAAGAAATAGCGAGGAACCGGGCCAGCGGAAAACTCCCCCCGGTCCCTCAGGGCGTTCATCCAGAAGATGCTACCCTCCATATCGCGAAGCGAGGTGACGCCGTAGGCAATGAAGGGAACGGGCTTGTAGCCGGCGGTGTAGGTATGGAAGTCAAACAGGCCGGGGATAGCGAACCTGCCGGTGCAATCGATCAATTCGAAATTGGCAGAAATCTGATGCCCGCTCTCGGGACCGATCCAGGCGATTCTCCCCTGCTCGATGAGCATGCTCGTCGGCGGGCCGAAGCCGCCCGATTGGAAATCCAGCACACGCAGGCCGCGCAACAGGAGCGGCTTCGGCGTGAGCTGCGGCAACTCAAGTCGTACGGGGATTTGCTTGTTCTCTCCGCCCGCGAGCGGCTGGAGCCAGACCTTGTTTCCTACGGAATAGATCAAGGCCGAGCTATCGGAAGTGAAGGCAAAGGAATCTCCTCCTTCCGCGCTGAACCGACGCGCTTGATCATCCGTGACCGGCAGGTTACCGAAGGGCGCGATCCAGAGCTCCTTATTGCGACGGAAGGCCAGCCACTTTCCGTTCGGGGAGATCAGCCCGTCGCTGACGTGGCGCGACAGGCGCGTGAGCAAACCCTCCTTGCCTTTCTCCATGAGCGATGTACGATACAATTCACCCGTCCCGGACTTATCAGACGTGTAGTACAGCCACCGACCGTCGGCAGAAAGATGCGGGCGTGGCGACCACTTGCCGAATTCAGTGAGTTGTTCCTTCTTGCCGTCGGCGAGGGATACGGACACGACGTGGGGTCCCGACCACGTGTACTCGGCCAAGATCACCTTCCGCCCGTCGCTGCTCCAACTGGGCTCCCAGTAGTATATTCCCGAAACGATAGTGCGCATCTGCCGTGTCTTGAGATCGTAAGCTACGACCGATGCCAGGTCTCCTTCGAACCGAAGAAAGGCCAGCCGGCTGCCGTCCGGGGAAAGCGAAGGGCAGTCTTCGTATCCGTCACCGGATGAGACGCGTTCCGCCTTGCCGCCGGCAAGCGGCTGCCGCCAGAGAAAGCCGGCGGCGCCGAAGATGAGCGTCTTGCCGTCGGGCGTGAGGCGTGGCGTCATGATCGAGCGGGGCGCCGCCGAGCGGCGGATTAGAGCAGCCGGAGACGGCGGCGAGGGTGTTCCAACTTCAAGCTTGACGTGGGCTTGCAGGGGTATGGCCAGACGCGCGCCTTCAGGGAGCTTAACTTTCCACAGGCGCCCGGCTTGCCCGAAGTAGAGTGTCTTATTGTCGGGCGTCACGGCGAAGCGAGAACGGCCGCCGGTGGCAGGCAGGACGGATCTTTCGACGCCGTCGGGCAGGGACAGGAAGACGATCTCGTCTATCTGCACAAAAAAAGACTCGTTCACCTGGCGGCGGAAGTAAAGACCGTCTCCGGCAGGACTGGCAAGGACGCGACGAGCAAGACCGTCAATTGTGGCGAGGATGGTTACTTCACTTTGCTGACCGACTGCTTCCACCCGGGTTTTCCACCGTGAGGTCTTCTCATTACGTTCGGCCACGCTCCAGGCCAGACGGCCGTCCGGCAGATAGAAGAGCGAGCCGAAATCACGCGCCGGAGAGCTGATCGTTTCTGCTTCACCGCCCTTCAAGGAAATACGCCGAACAACTGCGCTTTCCGACCTTGGATTTCTGGGTTCGAAGCATAGATACACAATAGCCTGTCCGACGGGCGACCACGCCGGGCGGCCAGCCCGAGCCTCTGTCGTCAATGGTGATATTTGTTTCGAACCGAGATCCAAAACGAAGACATTGCCTTCGCTGCCGTCGCGGTCCGACACGAACGCGACGTTGCTTCCGTCGGGCGAAATGGCAAGGTCTGTGTCGTAGAAAGGCCCGAAGGTGAGCTGCTCGGCGTTGCCTCCGGCGGTCGGCAGGCGGAACAGATGACCCAGCATAGTGAAGATCAGGGTCTGCCCGTCAGGCGCGATCGCTACGTCGGGCTGGGTGACTTGACGGGTGTCGAATTCGATGGTTCGCATCTCGGGCACGCTGCCCAACGCACCTGCGCTAAAGAGCAATGCACACACCGCACATAAAAACTGTTTTTTCATCTTAACCTCCCTCCATTCCCATTCCCGGCGCTTGCGTTCATTGATTGCCGGGCTGCTTACATCTTGGTCCACCTGTCCTCGCTGAACAATGTCCAGGGTCCACCGTCTTCCGAAAACTCCCATTTTGACGTGGTTAGAATGGGCGATTCCTCGACAATATTCCCGCGTAGTTTGAATGACTTGCCCCCTTCCTTCCTTGAATCGCTCACGAAAGTCCAGGTATTTCCCGCCACCGTTCCGGTGAAGAGGATACGGTGACCTGTACTCGTAAAGCTGGTCCAGGAGTAGGTCTTGGTTTCCGTATCGTAGCCGACAATCACCAGTTCAGTGAAAGGACCTGTCGGCAGAGTCTCTTTGAAGCGGCACAGTACCCAGAAATTGCCGTCAAACCACTCGCCAGTTTGGGTGGCCATGCGCTTCTCTTCTAGCGGTTGATATTGGTTTTTCTTCATCGTCCTATCAATTTTCCAGGTTCCCACCAGGAATCCGAGCTTCTGGTGCTCCGGCCCCGGCATCTGAGTCTTGGTGCTATCCTGAGCAACAGCCGGGAGGGCAATGACCAAGGCAAACATGCTGATGACTCCAGCGCAAACCAGTCGATAGAAAAAAGCGAATCTCGAATGTTTCATGATACCCTCCTTTCCGATGTCATTGATGACTCGGCCCAACCGTCTATTGAATTTCATAGCCCAGCACCGGCAGGAATTTGCGAATTTCGGAAAAGAACGTCTCCGGTTGTTCCATCCAGATAAAGTGCCCGGCTTCTTCAATCAACAACAACTTTGAACACGGGATACCCAGATGAAGGCGCTGTGCCTGTACGGATGAGCAGGTGAAATCGTCTGATCCAACGACGATTAGTGTCGGCGCCTTGATCTCATGGAGCCGTGGAAATAGCGAGACGGAGAAGAACCCGGAATCAACGCAGCCGCGATGAGCATGGGCGAGAAAAGTAATACCTGCAAAGGCCGGAGCGTTTCTTTTAAGAATTTCCTGGTTGTGAAAAAAGAATGGCAACGTACGAAGAAATAAGGAGCGCATCTCCTCATCTTTGGTCTGCGCCGTATGGAAGAGGATGGACAAGGCTTGGTCGGCATCGGGGAACCATGGTTCTTTGGCCCGCCGCGCTACTTGAGCCCGAAAATCCAAGCCGTATTCGTCATCATAGCCGGGAAAGCTGCTCAACACGACCAGGCCCTTGACTCGCTTCGGGTATCTCAGGGCATAGCCCATGATTTGCAGGCCGCCGCAGGAATGGCCCATCAGCCAGACTTGGTCTTGCTTGAGATGCTTGCGCAGCGCCTCAAGGTCACCGGTAAAATGTCCCAATGTGTATTCTTTCGTTGTCTTAGGCCGCTCCGAACGTCCGGTTCCACGTGTTTCGAGGTAGACCATCGTAAACTGCTCTTCGAGCGGTTTCAGGCCGAATAAGTAATCAACCCCGACTCCCCATCCAGGCGAAGGGATGAGGCAGACCGGTCCTTTGCCCGATACCTTGTACCACAGCTCAAGCCCATTGAGCTTGGCCTTGAACTCCCCCTGTTCCAAGGTTAAGGCTGATGTGACCCCTGGAACGAGAAGAAAAATGATCACGAAGATTATTTTTTTCATGAACCCCCCCTTCGCTTTAAAGATAGTAACCTCTCTGTCCTTTTGTCATCAAAGGCAGAGTGCTGTTTTTCAGGTTAATCCTCATCGCTGGAAAAGTTCCATCCAAACTCCGTGCGTCAAGTCCGACGGGATCATTTTTGTGTTTTATCTCTCCACTCCTTCGCAAGAGACAAGTAAAGTTGCGCGCCTTCAGTCGAATACCCGCCCTTAGCCATCCTGCCATATTCTTGCGGGTGCTCCTGCCTGGCCCATTCGGCGAAGGGTTTAAATTTATCCTCGATCATCTTCCAGCTTTCAGGGGTGAATTCGAGTTTTACTTTTCCTATTAGACGACCCTGGAATTCATAAGTTGCCGTAAAAGGAAGCTCCTCTATTCCCAGTAGTCTCCAGCCTTCATCTTTCTCTGTAAGATTGACAATAACGGTGTTCCCTTCCACTTTCAGATCTTTAATGGTAAGCCGGGCATTGTTGACTACATCCCATTCCATCAAATTTCTCAATTGGCCTTTTCCGGAAAGCTTTGTATTTGCATCCGGTTCAAAAACAATATCGTCTGCGAAAAAAGTCTGGTTTTTCTTTATATCATCACTGTTGACGGCCTTGATATGCTCTCTGACGATATCACCAAGATTAGGTTTAGAGCATGAAGTAAAAGAGACTATCAAAATCAGGGAGAGCAGAAGAGGCAAAGCAACAATCATGGATAATTTAAGAAGCGGTTTATTCATTTTTTCCTTCTATCTTTTATTTCCAAGAATTGGGTGCTCCGCTATTTCTCCAGGATCTTCATCACTCCGGCTTTCTCAAACGCCCTGAAATAGAGTTCGAGCACTTCGATGGAGATCGGCGCGTATTCGGCGGCGACCGCGTCGCGGATTTCCAGGATTGAGCGTTTGCCGTCGGCATAGGAGGCAGGTGCGTCCCGGACGCCGAACAACCTCAGATCGCTTTCCCCTTGAGCCCGCAGACGCTGGGTTGCCTCTTCCAGGGCGGCTGTGATCTTCCGAATCTGGGCATCCGGATCCTTGGTCAGCATCCGGGTGACGTAGCTCAGATTGAAAAGCTCTTTCCCTTTGTTTGCAACAGGAATTAGTCGCGCTGCCCGCCGCTCCGCCTCAGTCATAGACGGTTCTGCCCTTACGACGCCGAGCTCGGCGGCTCTCAGCGCAGCGGCTTCCTCCACTTTTCTCCGGGATGATGTCTCATCACTATTCAACAGAGACATCGTCTTTTCAATGTCGCTACGCGCTTTAGCTGTCCGGGCAAACACGATCGCAGAACCTATGGTGGCGCGCTCCCGGCGGTAAACATGGGATATCAAATTCCTGGCCGATCGCTCAGCTTCCCCAAAACCGTCCTTAGAAGCAGCCAGCAACGATTTAACCGCGGAGAATTCGTTGCCGGCGATTCGCCTCCTCCCGTAGATTAGAGACAGTCGGGCGAGATCCTGCGCCTGTTCGTTGTCAGCATAGGCAAGCGTTGTGATTCCGGCCAGCCCGATGACCACGGCCCGATGGAGCTGGGTCGGGTCCACTTTGTCGGGTGAATCCTCGCTGGAATGGTAAAAATTGTCCGGCCAGGCGCCCAATGTTGCCGCTCCGATTTTTAAGTTATTGAAAACCTCGTGATCAGTGCCTGTGGTATAGGGAACCATTCGGCACGCCAGACGGTTGCGCGAGCCGGTGATGGATCCGATATAAAGGTCCATCTGCGGCGGATACTTTTCGCCGTTGAAGTTGTTGGCGAAATCCACGATCGACTCCAGGAGCGCGTTTAAGAATGAGGGGTTGGAATCCGAAGTGTAATTCAGGTTGAGCAGGGAGTTTGTCTTGATAACGTTCTCGCCGACCATGTCAAAGTTGAGGTTGGCGAGCCGTTTGACGGGGTCGTTGAGATGGGCCGACAGCCAGGCATATGTGCCGCTGTACTCCGCGACCCACATGAACCGGATCGTTCTCAGGGGGCGGCGGCAGCTCTTTGTTTTCGATCAACTCCCGCATCGTTTTGGCCATTTCGAGAATCGCGGCGCTCCCCGAAGCGTTGTCGTTCGCGCCGGGCTTATAGTGATCCAGATGGGCCGTAATAACGATCTCCTCATTGGGATAGGTCGAGCCGGGAATGAGGCCGCTGACGACCTGGAGGTTACCGGGCACGAGCTCGGCATCTACGATAGCGTGGACGCGGAGCGCTTTTCCCTGTTGCATCAAAGCGCGGAGCTCTTGAGCGCGGCGGGCGGAAATGGCGAAGCCGAAATGACCGGAACCAGCGGCTTGTCTTCCGGGGATGCGTTGCCATCCCACTTGATCGGGGAAATCGCCGGGCCGGCGGTTGAGATGGTCAAAATCAGGCGCCGACCAGGACGAGACGATGCCGGCGGCACCCCCCTTAGCCACAGCGCGCTCATAGATCTCATGGGGCGGGGCGGTTGTGAGGACAATCTTGCCTTTGACACCGGCAGCGTAATCTCCGTCCGCTGTCCCCGCGCCGATGTCCACAAGTTCAGCCTCAACATCCGCGCTCGCGCTGAAGGTGGCCAAAGACAAGGGAACCTCGTCATAGGAAGTGAGCTTCATCAGGAATGGGGAAGTAAGCCACAGTTCGCCTTTTTTGACCTTCCATTGAGGAGGCATGACATTGCCGAAATACTCGATTTTCCCATCGCATGGAAAGCGCTCAACAGTGACCTGCTCGAGACCGAAATCCTGGGCCTTCTGACTGACCCATTCTGCGGCGCGAGTGTATCCCTCCGATACCTGAAGGCGGTGCCAGAGCGCGAGCTGCGATACATAATCGTGGGCCTGATCGCCGGAGCTCAACTGAATGAGCAGGACGACGACGTCATCCTTCAGCAGAAGGCCGGTTCGAGAGCTGAACGGTCCAACGGGTGAGGAGGGCTGTTGTTGCGCCTCTCCTTGCCATGTCGCCAGAGGCTGTTTCTCTGCCCAGAAAGCAGAAGCGATAAAACACAGCGACAACGCTGCGTAAACCAAAAGAGATCTTCTCATGTCACCCTCCTTTTCACAAATATTGCGCGCAATCGGCACGCAACAGCACGACTATTCCGTCCGCTGCACTTCTCCCCGGTACTCCTCAACCTTCCATAACGAGAACCCGAAGCGCTTTTCATGCCAATTCTGAATGGGGCTGACCACAACCAAGCCACCATTCCGCAGGAATAGGATGGGAAGGTATTCGCCGGCGGTATCTTGTACCGGAGGGAATTCAGACGGAACGAAACGCTGCCAACTATCGGGCTTGAAAGGCGCCGATTCGACCATACGGGGCCGCGCTCCGCCCTCGCCGACGTCGATGCGGGCCACATGCGCTTTCCACGTCCCGGTCCAACTCGAAAACCACGTCGCCGCCAGTTCGCCAGCCCCACGCGCAACCAGATATGGATAGTACGCCACATCAGGGCTCTCTGCCAGGTGCCAAGTCGTCCAGGTCGCGCCTTGGTCGGCAGATCGCGCAAGCCAGATGCCTTCCAGATTGGTCCAGAACGAATAGAGGGCACCTCGGGCGTCCCAGGCCAGCGGCTCCACCCAGCGGGGGACGGGGAACCCGAGCGGATTCCATTCACGAGTGCCGGGTGCCACCTGCTTCTGCCAGGTCATGCCTCCGTCGGTGCTCACGGCGATGATGTCGACGCCTTCGTCGCACTTCATGCCTGCCGCCGAGGTGGGAGTCACGCGCACGGCGATTTCGCCGTTCGGACCCACGGCCAGGTGGCTCGAACCGCCCTTGGGATGGATCCTGGCCCGTTCCGTCCAGGTGCGCCCGGCATCCCGGCTTACGGCGTAACACACTCCTGCGCCGTCGTTCCAGATCAGATGGGCCGTGCCGTCCGGAGTCACCTTGACCCAGGGGCGGTCGTCGAACCGGGTTTTCGAAAGCAGCGACCATTTCCAGGTCGCGCCGCCGTCCTGGCTGGCGCCGACGCTGATCTGCTTTCCCTCGTTCGCCTTGTTGTCATAGACCAAGGTCGCGAAATAAAGCGTGCCGTCGGGAGCCACGGCCAGATCCACGTCGGAGTTGCCGACCGCTCCGCCCGCCATCGTTCCGACATTCACCCGAGTCCAGGACGTCCCGCCGTCGCTGCTCTTCCAGAGGGGCGGCACATCCACTTCTTTCCCGCTCATGAAGGCCGCTCCGTACCCGCTCACGAAGATCGTGCCGTCGGGATGCTCCACGATCATCGGCTCGCGGGCAACCACATCGAGATGCTCGATGGGAGTCCCCAGGGTCAACGTCCATGGAGGTACCGATCCAGGCGCCGTACGGCGAACGTCACCGGAGCGCTGGCAATGGGTCACGGCGACGAGACACAGCGCCATCGTGCCCATCAAAAACGGCATGCCGATCTTCCTTGAGTCCATGTCGAACCTCCTTCCGGGCGCCCATTTCAGAAGGGGACCCCCAGAGTGCCTTCGGCACTTCGGCCCGTGGAAATCCGTGCGAATCAGCAGGAGAAAGGAGATATTCATACCGAAGCCACCCCGATCTCTAATGCGTCGATAATTATGGGCCTGGCTTTAGGAAAGTGCAAGCAAGAAATCCCCCCGTAGATTGCCGATAGGATAGGTGGCTGGCAAGATAAACCCTTCTGGTATAAGGTGATAGTGGAAAAACGAACTTCACCTGATGGGTGAAGACCTTAACCAGGAGGGCAAGAGCATGATATCTCAAGGCATCCTGCGATTCAAGATTGAACACACGGAGGAACAGATCACGCCGCGCAGCGGGTTGGCGCTGTTCGCCGAGGTCATCCGGGCGTTGGATGTAAGGCGGAAGGTCGAGGGACATTTTCCCAAGCCTGGGTCGAATCGGGGCTACGAAGCGTGGTCGTATATAGAGCCGGTGTTGCTGATGTTGGAGGGAGGCGGACGACACATCGAGGACCTGCGGGAGATCCGCGATGATGCGGCCTTGAGACAGTTGGCGGGGATGGGGGAGATGCCGTCGTTGTCGACGTACGGGGACTGGCTGGTGAGGATGGGGTCGGGCGGGGGTGTGGCGGCGATCCGGACCGTGAACGACGAGGTGGCGGAGACGATTCATCGCCGGACGGGAACGTCGGATTACACCCTGGATGTGGACGCGACGGTGATTGAAGCCGAAAAGCAAGAAGCCGAGTGGACGTACAAGAAGGTCCGGGGGTATCAGCCGATGTTGGGGTTTTTGGCAGAGACCGGGCTCTGCCTGACGCATGAGTTTCGCAAGGGCAACCGTCCGGCGCAGCACGGGGCGGTCCGATTCTTGAAGCGGTGTTTGAAGCTCTGCCCGAAGATCCGGCGTCTTCGTTCCGACAGCGCGTTCTATCAGGCGGATGTTCTGGCCTGGTGTGAGGAACATGAGCTCGGCTATA
>Ga0315279_10008596_pt1 | contig 12336 bp, 10 predicted proteins | sample YL17G06_20_MG_FD_203694 | JGI IMG/M metagenome (GOLD analysis project Ga0315279, IMG submission 203694) | Sediment microbial communities from Yellowstone Lake, YNP, Wyoming, USA - YL17G06_20 | ecosystem: Environmental > Aquatic > Freshwater > Lake > Sediment | place: USA: Wyoming | collected... | reverse complement strand
GGGTCTTCTCCCAATCGAGTGGGTAAAATTAGGTAGTTTTCGGTCCTTTTTTAGTGGAAAAGAAGCTGGGAGTTATCCATAGGGGGGTACGGGCGCGGAGAGATTTTAGCCCCGGTCTGCTCAAAGAACCGGGGCGGCCCGAAGGGCAAAATCTCGGAGCGCACGTAGCACCCTGTGGAGAACTCCCCTCCTTTGCCCTCTTGATGCGCGATTGGTCCCTTCTGCCTTTGGAAAAGCCGGGAGTGATCCACAGCCCCGGCGCTCACCGGCTCCTTGGGGGCGTCGCGCCGGGGCTATGGATAACTCCCTCCAGCGAGATGACTGATGAACCAGTCCTTAGATCGCTGGTAACATACAGGTTAAAACCTTCAGACGGAGATACTCTTCGTCTCGTAAACCATAGGCACGGCGCTGGAGGACTCGAATCTTGTTGTTCAAACCCTCGACAAATCCCAAAGAGACTTTCTCCTCGGATTGGATGAAAGCCGCAATCCCGTCCCAGTGGCTTTCGATCATCCGGGCAAACTCCTCATACGGCCTAAGCCGCTGCCACTTCAGGGAGGACCGCCAGTTATCGAAAAACTTCCGCGCCCAACCCTCTTTCTGGTACTCCCACAACTGGCAGAAAGATTCTTTCAGGAGATATGCGACGTTCAACCGCTTGTTGGCTTTCAATAAGGTCCGTAAGGCCAACCGGCCCTCGGTGTCCAGGTTCTCCCGCCGAGAAAGCAGGGTATACTTCTGGCCCTTGATGAATCGACGGTCTTTTCCCGAAAGCCGGGCATATTCAGTCTTGCGCACTTTGTCCAGGGCTTCGTTCAGATGACGGATCACATGAAACTTGTCAAACAGAATCGCCGCCTGGGGAGCATGCTTGCGGGTGGATTGGTGGAACGCCTTCCACATATCCATAACCGCCAACTGGATCCTCTGGCTTTTCTTCTTCCCCAACCACCCATAGAACAGGTCCAGGCTCTTTTCCGAACGGTCTTCCCCTCCGAACCAGATCGGCCGCTTCCGCCCCAGGTCGCTGACCACAATCCGGTAGGTATGCCCTTTGCGGACCGAAACCTCGTCGATACCGATGACTTTCGGCCCCGGGTTTCCCGCTCGCCTCAGCTGCTCCAGCATGTACTGCTTCTCCAGGGCCTTGACCGTCTTCCAGTTCAGATGGAACTCTTGGGCCACATCCTGAATACTGGAATCCCGGCAGCGACGGCCGATGTAGAAAGCAAATCGCTTGCTGTAAAAGGGAGAGTTGGCCAGCCAGTCCAGCTTTTCTTGCTTCACCTTCTGGCACCTTCGGCAGAAGACGCGGCGACTCTCCACGTCCAGGTAAACCCGCATATCCCCGCAGGACAGATCTCGGACCCGGCGGATCTTTCGGTCGTAGAAGGTACGATGGATAGCCCCACAGGCACCACAGACCGTTTTTTTCCCCTGCGCTTGAGCCGAATGAGGAGGGCCCGGCGATCCCCGAAAATACCGGCAGTCTTTTGTTGAGGGTAGAAGCCAGGGAATCGATAGACGTCCCGAAGTTGTTTATGTTTAGCCATGTATTTTTCATAACACTTTTTTTGCCTTGCTTACAACGCTTAAGTCCTTTGCCCTATTGATGTTTTCAGGTTTTTGAGGCTAATTTTACCCACTCGATTGGGAGAAGACCCCCTTTTCTTCATATCGCAAGTGTTATTCTTCATCCGAGGTTCTATGGAATTTATAAGGTAGAAGCACTTCTCTATATGGTCATTTCGGCAGAAAATCTACACCTTTTCGCCAAGTCAGTCAAATGCGGAATTCAGGAATTCAGGAATTAATCCAATCAAGCTATCGTGCCAAACTCCGCTGTTTGGCTTCCATTTTTCCTGCACCAGATATGCGAAAAATATCTGCAATTTTAGGAAAAGTCAAGAGGCGGGAAAAGAAAAACCCTGGTTGGAATGGCCGGGGTTTTTTCTGCTGACTCAAGTAAAAATAGGCTTGTTTTATGCGTGTTCAGGCGAGCCCGATTTTCTTGGCTGCTTCCTCTAAGCCCAAGGAAATGAGCTTCTCTTTCTTGGGGATTCCGTTGGCGTCCCATCCGCGATTTTGGTAATACTCACTGCGCATATCCAAAAAAAGCTTCCGCCCCTCGGCGATCGGCTTTCCCGGGCGCAGATTCTCCAGAATCCTCGGAGCCACCACATCTCTCTCTGCGTTGACGCCCATGAGGACGTTGTAAGTCCGCTTCACGTTGTAGAGTCGTTCTCCCACCTCCATCAAATCCTTGCTGGTCAGGTCCCAGCCGGCCAGGCCTTTCAGCCACTTGCCGAGGGTCTCATGGGAGACCCGGGCGAAGAAGAGGAACTTGCAGAGCCCCAGGGCGTTGAAGACGGCCATGTAATTCTGCATCAGGGCGGTCATCCTGCCCTTCCCTTCTCCCGAAGTTCCGTCCATGGCTTTCGTATAGCCCATCTCCGGGAAGGGAACTCCTCCTTCCACCTGGTGGGAAAAGCCTTCCAGATGGCAGGCGCCGCGGTTGGAGGTGGCCCAGCTCAAGGCCAGGCTCACCGTCGGGGTAGGATTGGACAGGGAGACTTCCACCCCCTTGGAATGAAGAGCAAAGTGCTCGGTCTCTTTTCCCAATGCGTGGGATGCTTTTTCCACCCCATCTGCAAAAATGGTTCCGATCCCCTGACGCCTGGCGATCTTCTCCACGAGGGCGCCGACCGCCTGGGCGTTTCCCCATTGCAGGTCCAAACCGTCATTTTCCTTGAGGTAGCCCCGAAGGTGGGATTCAATGGCAAAAGCCACGGCGATTCCCGCGGACATGCTGTCCAGCCCCAGGTCATTGCACAAAAAATTCAAGTGAATCAAAGATTCCAAGTCGTCATTCAGAACCAGAGAGCCGAAGGCGCTCAGGGTCTCATACTCCGGTCCGTGGCCCACGACGCCCGCATAAGGTCCCTCCGGGCCCTTCACCTCTTTTCCGCACCGGATGGGGCAGGAGTAGCAGCCGTAATGCTTTTCCAGGTACTTGCCAACCAAGGCCGGGCCGGCGATCTTCTTGGCCTTGTCCCAGTGGGCCTGGGAAAAGTTCTTGATCGGCAGGACCCCTGCCGCTTCTTTGGATTCAATAACCCCGGCCGTCCCGAATTTGCTCAGCCCTTCCACGAATTTTAGGTTGGGGAGGAACTCTTTCGTGGCCTCTTGCAGAATCCTCTGATCGGCGACGAACGGTTTTCTATCCCCTCTCACCACCACCGCCTTCAAATTCTTGGACCCCATCACTGCCCCGGGGCCGCTTCGTCCCATGACTCTCGCCTCTACCCCCCCGGTGATGATCCCCGCCATGTAACTGAGCGCTTCCCCGGCTGGGCCGATGGCGGCCACCCGCGCTTTCGGGTCGGTTTGCCCCGCCAATTTTTCCGTGGTTTCGAAGGTTCCTTTCCCCCAGAGAGCTTTCGCACTCCTGATTTCCGCTCCCGTGGAAGTCACCCACAGATAGGAGGGCTCTTTTGCTTTGCCGGTAATGATCAGCCCGTCGAAACCGGTAAATTTCAGCTCCGGCCCCCAGTACCCGCCGGCGTTGGCTTCCCCCCAAATCCGCAGGGGCGATTTGGTGCAGAGGGAAACGCGGCACCCGCAAGGCACGGGGATTCCGGTGAAGAGGCCGGTCATGAAGATCAGGGGACTTTGCGGGTGAAAGGGATCGAGGGAAGAATCAAAACGGTCCAAAAGAATGGAGGCGGCCAGCCCGCTTCCGCCGAAGTATTTGCGCAGGGCCTCTTCCCCATATTCGGTTACTTTTGTTATCCGGGTGGAAAGATCCACTTCGAGAATTCGATAGGAGAATCCAGCCACGGTGAGCTCCTTCAAAAAAAACATTCACCACAGAGGCACAGAGAACACAGAGATATATACATATAAAAAAATTGTATCAATTTAGCCCTTTGAAAATCATTTCAAAGCCCTATCGATTTCCATATCCACCGCTGAAATCCCCCCCAACCCCCCTTTGCAAAGGGGGGCAGGGGGGATTTCTGGGAGATCTTTTCAGGGGATAAAAGTTACCTTTTTCAAAAATCTAAAGTGTTACAAAAAATTCAGCTTCTTTTTTTGACAACAAAATAGAAAGTCTTCTCTGTGAACTCTGGCCTCTGTGGTGAAAACGTCTTTACGTCCTTGGGCAGGCTTTATGGAATTTATCCTCCGGACAGGATGGGCATGATGGCCACGCGGTCCTCATTGCGAATCAGGCTGTCAAGATGACCCACTTTCTGGTTGATGAGGATAGTGATATTCGTTTCCGGAAAAGAGGGGGGCAAAATCTCCCTCAACGCTACGGGCTTCTCCAAACTCATCTCTTTTGCCCGGGCGCCGACGATGTCCGCCAGGTAGCCGAAGAACTTGAGCTCAGCCAACTTGCCCCAGGATCTCCTTTGAAACACCCTTTAATCCAAGACCTTCTAAGGTTTCTTTCAAGGGGATTCCATTTTGATCCCAGCCCCGAAGTTCATAATACCACGAGAGCATCTGCTCATATTTTTCCCTGTCCACCTTAATCCCTTTCATCTTTCCGCCCGACTGGGGTTCCTCAAACCAGCGATCGGGGGGATAGTCCCACTTCCGGCCGAAGGAAGGGACTTCCCTTATCCAAAAGGCCCGGATCAGGTTATAGATCCGGTCGCCAAGCCGGTAAACATCCTCCCAGCTCTTTTTCTCTCCCGTAATCGCTTCAAAGTATTTAGGGTACCAATCGAGGCCAAAACTGACCTCCACCCAGGGAAGCCGGCACACGGTTGCCGATTCAAAGAATCCCCCGCGGATTCTCTGGAACTCGATCAGCTTCTCGACTTTCGGTTTGTTATAGGAGAATCGATCGTTGGCGATCTCCCAGGAGATGATCCAGGCATCCTTATGGTGGGCTCCAATCGGGGAGGTCCCAAAGGCGAGGGACATACCAGGGCAGGCCTGGCAATTGTAAGCGGAGATCTCCAGTCCCTTCACCTGCATGGCCCACTTTTGAGAGCCCTTCCCGATGCTCTCAGAGGCAGCCTTGACGCCCTGAGAAAAAAGCTTCCCGAGCCCCTCTCCCTTTCCAATCTCCAGGGTCAGGTTCTGGGCTGCTTCAAAATCTCCCCATTTGATTTTTTCCTTTATGAGTCCTTTCTCCGAAGCCTCCATGAGAAAGCCGATACAGCTCCCCAGGGAAATCGCATCTAAACCCCATTCGTCGGCCATCCGATTCAACAGCGCCACCTTGGGCAGACTCCCCAATCCGATGTTTGGTCCGAGCATCGCCACGTTTTCATAGTCGAGTTCCGCATCCTGATTGCTCGAATCCTTGATGATATGCCCGCACTGCATGTTGCACAGGGGGCAGCCCTTGCGCCCCGCATGCAGTTTTTCAACCACGTAGCCGTCCATTTCCTTGGAGAACTCAAAAACGCCTTCCCTATAGTTATAGGTGGGAAGGCACGCATTTTCATTGGCCCATTCAAAGGCCTGCATGGTCCCCTGTTTCATCCAGAAGTCGTAGCTCTTCTTGGCCTTGATCTCTGCATATCCCTTTTTACCCATCTCCTGCAGCTTTTTATCGTCGAAGTTGCCGACACTCCCGGTCCCCTTTATAACGACCGCCTTCAGTTTCTTGGATCCCATCACCGCGCCCATTCCGGGCCGTCCTCCCGCTCTTCCTTTTTGAGACATAACGGTTGAAAAACGGACCAGGTTCTCTCCGGCAGGCCCGGTGAGAAGGATTCCCGAATTCTTCCCATGTTTCTTCTCCAGGAGGTCTTGCGCCTCAAAGGTATTCTTGCCCCACAAATCGGAAGCCCCAACGATCTTGACCTTTTCATCCTCAATCAAAAGGTAGCAGGGCTTCTCCGATTTCCCCTCAACCACTAAGACATCATACCCTGCCTTTTTCAGATGTACGGAGGCCATCGTTCCAATATTTCCGTCCCCGTACCCTCCCGTGAGCGGGCTCTTCGAGGCAATCACCATCTTTCCTGAACTGGGAATCTCCTGCCCGGTTAAAGGACCCGTGGCGAAGATGATTTTGTTCTTCTCGGACAGGGGATCAACATTTCTTACCTCATCCCACAAGAGCTTAACCGCAAACCCCCGCCCCCCCAAAAAATCTCTCTTCATGGAATCGGAAATCTCCTCCTTCGAAACCTTTCCATTAGAAAGGTTCACTCTTAGCAATTCTCCCGCATACCCTTTCATCGCTCAGTCTCCTTTTCTGTTACCTTGATTTTCCAGAAGGAAGAACTTTGATGGTCTCGTAAAAAGTCGAAATTCCTTAGAATTCGTCATTCCGGCGAAAGCCGGAATCCAGTTATTTCAATCCCGCCCCTGGCGGGATGGACCCCGGCTTTCGCCGGGGTGACGGTTCAAGAGACTTCTTACGAGTCCATCAACTTTACAAGAAGGTTGTTTTATCCGGGGTTTAGCCTACGAGTTATGAAGCCAAGTTCTAATTTTCCGGCTGAATTCAGGCATCCGACCCTCACTTGGTTTTATTCTACTTTCCACCGGGACTCTGTCGAATCAGCAATACGACTCCAGCTTTTCCCGCAGTATCCAGATAAGAAAACCCACTCCCCTCTTTCCGTCTTCCGCTGCTGAGAACCTTGAGTCCGAGCTTCCTGAGTCCAGCTTCCGAATCGTCGACGTCATCCACCACAAAACCGAGGTGATAGACCCCTTCTCCTTTCTTTTCTAAAAAATCTTTATAATGACTTTTCCCTTCGCCCGGCTGGATCAATTGAATCTGGATGGGGCCGATCTGAACCACTTTGATTTTTACGTTATGGAAGCCAACCTCATCCGGGACGTCGAGCTTGATATATTCTTTCAAAGGGGGATAGTCTCTAAAAGGGCCAACACCGATTGAAGTGTAAAATTTGATCGCCTCATCCATATTTCTCACCACAATCGCAATGTGATGAAGATTGGAGAAAGGCGATTTCTTATTCCCATTGCTTTTTATCATTTCCCCCCTCCTTTGGGAAGCCATTAAATATTTCCTTTACATCCCGAGGTAGGCTTTGCGGATGCTGTCGCTCTTCAGAAGGTCCGCTCCCGTGCCTTCCTGGACAATGGAGCCGGTCTGTAGAACATAGGCCCGGTCGGCAAGCTCCAGGGCGTCCTTTACCTTTTGTTCCACGAGAAGAATGGTGGTTCCGTTTGAGCTGATCCGCTTGAGGATCTCGATCACCTTTACGGACAGGGAAGGCATCAGCCCCAAAGAGGGTTCATCGAGCATCATGAGCTTGGGCTTGGACATGAGACCGCGAGCGATGGCCAGCATCTGCTGTTCTCCGCCTGACAAGGTTTCTCCCCGCTGGTCCCTTCTTTCCTTGAGAATGGAAAAGAGGGTATAGATCTCCTCCAGACTTTCTTGGACCTCTGATTTGGAATCCCGGGTGTGCGCCCCCACCAGCAGGTTGTCCAAAACCGAAAGCTTTGCAAATATTTTCCTGCCTTCGGGAATATGGGAAATCCCGGCAGAGGTGATTTCATAGGGAGGCACGGTATCGATCCTTTTCCCCAGGAAGGTGATTTCCCCGCTCAGGGGGCGAAGGAGTCCGGAAATAGTCTTTAAAATGGTCGATTTCCCGGCGCCATTGGAGCCGACGATGGAAACCATCTGTCCTTCTTCCACCTTGAAAGAGACCTCGCGGATAACCGGCACCCCTAAGTAGCTTACGCTGATCTTCTTCACCTCAAGCATGGTAAGCCCCCCCCAGATACGCCGCGATGACCCGAGGGTTTTTGACGATCTTTTCCGGAGTGTCTTCCGCGATTTTCTTGCCGGAGTCAAAAACCACAACCCGTTCGGAGATGGACATGATCACTTCCATGACGTGCTCGACCACGATCAGGGTGATTCCCCGGTCGCGGATCTTCTTAATCAACTCGATGGCCTCGATCGTCTCCGTGGCATTGAGACCCGCCATGGCTTCATCCAGCATGAGGAGATGCGGTTTGGTGGCTAAAGCCTTGGATATTTCCAGGCGCTTGTGGTCGGCAATGGTCAGGTTGCCCACTAAAGAGTCTTTCTTCTCGTAAAGTCCCATGAACCTCAGGATCTCCATCGTCTCCCGATAGGCCTCGGCCGAATTTGCCGTGCGGCAAAAAGCCCCGACGATGACGTTTTCCCAGATCGTCATCTCCCGGAACACCTGGACGATTTGAAAGGTCCGGGCTAAACCAAACCGGCAGATCCGGTTTGGACGCAGGCCCGTTATGGGATGGCCGTCGAATTGAACCGCTCCGTTTTGCGGAGTGAGATAACCCGTGAGGCAGTTAAAAAAGGTGGTCTTGCCCGCGCCATTGGGCCCGATGAGTCCGATGATCTCTCCTTTGCGTACGGAAAGACTGACGTCATCCACCGCGGCCAGGCTGCCAAATTTCATGGTCAGGTTTTCCACATTGAGAATTTCCATACTATGATTTTCCTGTCTTGCGAAGGAATCCTACCAGCCCCCGGGGCTGATAAACGGAAATGAATAGGATCAGAGCTCCAAAGACGATCAAATCCAATCCTTTCCCCGTCCCCCCCAGCAATATCCGGCTGTACTCGGAGAGGGGAATCAAGATGGCGGCGCCCAGGATCGGGCCGATCACGGTCCCGGCCCCTCCGAGGACGGTAATCAAAACAATCTTGATGGAGATGTCCAAGGAGAGAACGGAGGGCGGATCGATAAAGAGAATATACTGGGCGTAAAAAGAGCCGCAGATGGCCGTCAGAAAAGCGCTGATCGCCATGGCGATCATTTTATATTTCGAGGTGTCGATCCCCAGGCCTTCGGCGGCTTCGTGGCTCTGCTTGATCGCGCGCAGGTAAAATCCCAGACGCGAACGGTTCATCTTGTAAACCAGGAGGAGAACGGCCACAAAGAGGACGAAGGCGATATAGAAATAGGGCATTTTGTTTTTGTACCACATGAAGTTGGCCAAGCCCTCCGGCAGAACGGGGGCGGGCAGGCCGATGGCTCCTTCCACGAAATCCCAGTTGGCAAAAAGCCGCTCGGCAATCTCGGCCACGGCAAACGTAGAGATCGCGAAATAATGCCCCTTCAGGCGAAACACCGGGTATCCGATGAGGACCGCTACGATCACCGCGCACCCCCCGCCGATCAGCATTCCAACCCAGGGGGTTAAATCAAATCTCTTCAATAAAACCAAAGCGGCGTACGCTCCGATGCCGAAGAAAGTGGCATGCCCAAAGGAGACCTGGCCGGCGAATCCCCCGAGCACATTCCAGGCCTGGCTCAGGGTGGCAAAGAGCATGAACATGATCAAAACGTGGTGAAAGTGGAGGCTGCTCGTAGTAAGAGGAAGAAAAAGCAGCATGAGCAGAGTGACGAGAACCCAGGGTTTTTTTAATAAGGCCAGAGCGCTTGTTTCCATATCCTACCACCCAAAAAGGCCTTTGGGCCGGATAGAGATGATTACTAAATACATCGCAAAGACGATAGTGTATTTGAAAACCGGGGAGACAAAAACCCCCCCGGCGGTCTCCACCACCCCGATGAGGATTCCGGCATAGAAGGCTCCGGTAATATTTCCAAACCCCCCCAGAGCCACGGTGACGAAGGCCAGAATTCCAAAAAGACTCCCCACGCTCGGAAAGACATAATAAAAGTTCATCAGCAGGGCCCCGGCGACCCCCACGCACGCGCCCCCCAGGCCGAAGGTCAGCGCGTAGACCCGGTCGATATTTATACCCATCAGCAGGGCCGTGTCCCGGTCTAAGGCCGCCGCCCGAATGGCCCGGCCGGTTTTCGTCCGGAAGATCAAATAATAAACCAGATAGGTGATGAGCGCGCTCCCGCAAGCCGCAATCAGCTCCGGGAGGCTTACATTGAGGTTCGAGATGCTCAAGGTCTTATCGCCTAAAATGGCCCCCTGGACCTGCCGGAAATCCGGGGTCCAGAAGAATTGAGCCAGGTTTTTAATAAGGATCGAAAGGCCGAAAGTGGCCAGGAGGGCCGTAAGTCCGGGAGCATTGAGAACCTTTTTGATGATGAAGTAGTACGTGCCTACTCCGATGGCAAAGAGGAGAGCAACCGTAACCGGCAGGGACCAGAGGGGATCAATGGCCCAAAGAGAGAACATCCAGAAGGAGAAAAACATGGCCAGCATGAGGAACTCGCCATGGGCGAAATTAAGGATGTCCATCACCCCCCAAATCAACGTCAAGCCGACGGCAATCAGGGCGAAGATCAGGCCCATAAGCAAGCCACTGATGAGGATCTGCAAGAGAATTTCAATATCCATCGTTCCGTATCTCCACAAATTGCGAGGACTTAAGCTTCTCTGATCAGGCCTAAGTCCTCGCGGCAATCACCTCGAAAAAGGGCCGTAGGCACACCTTTTCGCTTTTTATCTCTTATCCCAGGACTTGAAGGGCCACACCAAATCGGTAGCCGCCATTGAGCCGGGCCAGACAACGCGATACTGTCCATTCTGAACCTGGGAGATGTTGGAAATAATCTTGATATTCTGCCCCTGCTCGTTGAACTTTACTGCATCGCCCGGCAGGGTGGGGGTTTTGAGATCCGTGGTCCGCAGAGCCTGGACGACTTTTTCGGGATCCGTGGATTGGGCCCGGTTGAAGGCATCGGCAATGACCAGTACCGACGTGAATCCTTCAATGGTTACCCCATCAAAATCCACACCGGAACGCTTCTTGTACATTTCGTTGATCTTTCCCAAAACGGGCCTTTTGGTGATGAAGTCCGGGCTGAAGGTGCACTGGCCCATGTAGTATTCCGCGTCCTTCTTCATAAGCTGAACAAAGGTGGGGTCGTGATACCCGCCGCAGTAAGAGAGATTGGCATTGAATGCTACCTTCTGCTCCTTGAACGTCTTGGCAAACAACATCATGTCTCCCAGCAAAGAGGCCTGGAAGATCACATCCGGCTTAGCCGCCTTTATCTTCAAGACTTCGCTCTTTACGTCCGTAGACTTGAAGGGGTAGGGAACATCGGCCACGATTTTGTAGCCTCTCTTATCGGCCTGCTTCTTGGCCTCCCCCCGGGCGTGCACTCCGAACTCTGTGTTCTCATAGACTAGGGCGACTTTCTCCACCTTTTGGCCCTTCTTTTTCATTTCGTCCAGGAAGTCAAAGAAGGCGATCGAATCCTCCGCATCCGTGGGGGCGATTCGGAAGAAATACTTCAAACCACGCTCGGTCAGTGCTGCGGAGGAAGACTCGGCGCAGACAAAGGGAATTTTGAACCGCTCGGCTACGAAACTGGCCGATTTGGACACGCTGGATTGATAGGCCCCCAGGAGCAAGGGAACCTTTTCCTGGGTGATCAGGCGCTCGGCCTCGGTCTTGCCGATTTCCGGGGAAGCCTGGCTGTCCCCCCAGATGACCTGGAGTTTGGCTCCTTTCAAATTTGGGATCCCCTGCGTCCGGGCAAATGGAATGTCTAAATCATACTTGTTGTTGATCACATCGATTGCCGTTTCGACCGCGTGCTTGGATCGAAGCCCGGAAGAAGCAATGGCCCCCGTGAGAGGATAGATCGACCCGATGCGAATGACATCCTGCGCCTCAGCCAGAACGGCTCCCAAAAGCAGAACCATCACTAAAGCAAAAACCGAAAAATACCCCAGCTTTTTCATCTTCCTTTCCTCCTCTTCTTATTTTTTTTGCAGCAATGCGGAATCCCAAAGGCAGCAACGAATGGCGGACTCCGGCATATTGATTCGTTTCAAGAAATTTTTCAACCTCAAAATACCCTGATCTTCATTTTTTTTCAACGGGAAAAAAGAAAACGGATATGGGCCATAATAGCCGATGGGAGGATTGGGGGGCGGACGGGGGTGGTATTTTAATTGACCCCCGGTATGGGGCCATTTATACTGATTCTGTCTCGAATTTTTCAGTCCCGGGGATTCAAAAAAACCAGAGGAAATTTCCATGATCCATCCTGAAAGGGTTCAGAAATTGAATGCCCGGCCCCTTCAGAAAGGCCGCTTTGTGCTCTACTGGATGCAGGCCTCCCAGCGGGTGGAGTACAACCACGCCCTGCAATACGCCATCCGGCAGGCCAACGAGGAGAAACTTCCGCTAGTCACCCTTTTTGTCCTCACCGCCGGATTCCCGGAAGCCAACCTCAGGCATTACACTTTTATGCTGGAGGGCTTGAAGGAGGTAAAATCGCGCTTGGAAGAGCGGGGTATTCACTTCGTTGCCCTCAAAGGGACACCGGATAAAGAAGTGGTGAGGGTGTCCCGCCAGGCCTCCTTGGTGGTAACCGATTGCGGATATCTGCGGGTTCAAAAGGAGTGGCGCAATGAGGTTTCCGAAAACGCGACTTGTCCGGT
>Ga0315279_10008595_pt1 | contig 12336 bp, 8 predicted proteins | sample YL17G06_20_MG_FD_203694 | JGI IMG/M metagenome (GOLD analysis project Ga0315279, IMG submission 203694) | Sediment microbial communities from Yellowstone Lake, YNP, Wyoming, USA - YL17G06_20 | ecosystem: Environmental > Aquatic > Freshwater > Lake > Sediment | place: USA: Wyoming | collected... | reverse complement strand
ATAAAACTACATGAAGCGCGGGTCCTGCTTGGCAGTCTTCCGGAGCCCAAGACGGTCAGACTTAAGACCACCTGCTCCCCACTTAGTTTAGATGATCTCGCTGAACACCAGGAGTCTTCTTCCGACGACCCGAAGTCAGCTAAGCGGTCAGAGATTCCGTATTTGCTGGCCCATCTGGGCTGGGGATTGGCCTTGGCGGCTGGTGGCGCCATACTTTTGTTTCTGATATGGCCGTCGTATTCCCATAGTCGCGCCGTGATCCCGGGCGCGACTAAGTTGTTCTTTTTCGGAGGAATCGTTTTACTCGTCCTCGGACCCATCTATGCTTTGGGCAGATTGGTTGATTTTTTGAGGGGTCCGAAGCTTTCCACTCCAACCGAAAGTGTTAAGACGTTTGTCGAGAGTTTTAGTGGACACAACTGGAGTCGCGTCTGGAATTGCCTGACTCCTCGGGCTCGCGAGGTATTTAAAACTCCGAAGGATTGTAAGGACTATCTCAATCAGTCACGCAAGAAGATTGAGGAGGAAACCATAAATATTCTTGGGGCGAATCGGAAGGTGGATAAGAGTCTCGGTGATTCTTTGGCGGTGGGTCTGAGCCATACACTGCAATATGACAACCTCCATGTTTCGACTCTCTCTGATCATGCTTGCCTAGCGGAATTCGACCTCGTTGTGAAGCAAAAACGAGCGATCCATAAAAAAAAGGCCGGCACGGGAGGCTACCAATACTTGAAGCAATTCGAAGACGGTCAGCTCATCCTTCCCCAGTCAAAGGGTCTTGTCCGCCGCGGTGACAATTGGCTTCTGACATCGGGCCTGCTTGATACGCCTTGGGAGGAAATATCTCGAAAATCTGACAAGGCCAACTCGGAAGCTTAACAAAATTCATAACTCTCATCGGCGACGACATGAAGACCTTCCGCTTCGGGAAGCGGCTTATCCCGGGCGATTATTTCTTCAGCCAGACCGCCATCTCGCCGGGGCCGCGGTTTGCCCAGGCATAGTATGGGATCAAGAGGAAGTCCCGGTCTTTCTCTGAACCGGGCGAACCATCGGCGTTGCTCGCGGCGGCCGGCGCTCTTCCTTTGAGGACGACGACCCCGCCGAGCATGTCGGCCCGGAATTCCGGCGTGAACGGGACATCGTCCGCAACGGCCAAGCTCAGGACGTCGCTTTCGTTGTCTGCCGCCTCGGCGCAGTAAACGACCGGGCCGCGCTCGAAGGCGACCTTGCCAGCGTCGTCCTTAACGGATTCGTGGGCGACGACGCGGCGGACGGACATCGGCAGGTCGAGCTCGATCGTATCGCCCTTTTCCCACGTCCGCCGGAGCGCGACGAACCCTTTCTCGACCTTGACGGGAACGGGCGCCCCGTTGACCTTGAGCGAAATCCTCGCGGTCGCGGCGTCCGCGTATCTATAGAGGTCGGTGGGAACGGGTTTATCTTGGGCCCACCCCGGAATCCGGACGTTGACCGTGAATACGCCCGGCCTCTCCGGCTCGACGGAGATCTTCACCGCGCCGTCCCATGGATACCGGGTGTCCTGCCGTATGATCACAGGCCGGCCGGCGAGTTCGAGCTTCGCCGAACCGCCGATAAACAAGCCGACATAGAGCGCGTCCCCGTTCGTCGCATAGACATAACCCGGCACGGAGGGGAGGAAACGTGAGATGTTCCCGGGGCAGCAGGCGACGTTGAAAAACGGCGCCCGGCCGATCTGGCCCTGGTTGAACCGGTATTTCCCATCCGATTCGAGCGGGTTCGAATAAAAGAATCGGTCCCCGCCGAGCGAAACGCCCGAGAGGACCCCGTTGAACATGACCCGCTCCATGACGTCGAGGTATTGCGCGTCGCCCGTGAGGAGGAACATCCGGTGGTTCCAGAACGCCATGCCGATCGACGCGCACGTTTCGAGGTAACCCGTCAGGTTGGGAAGCTCGTAGGCGTCGCCGAACCGCTCGCGGTCGTGGCGCGACCCGATGCCGCCCGTCAAATACATTTTTTTCCCGACGACATTCTCCCACAGCCACGAATCAGCCCGGAGGTAATCCGGGTCGCCGAACAGCGCCGCGACGTCGGTCATTCCCGCCGCCATATAAGTAAACCGGACGGCATGCCCGACCGCCTCCTCCTGCTCGAGGACGGGTTTATGCGCCTGGATCTGCGCCGCGTCGTTGTAAATGGCGAAACGGCTGCCGGGCGGATACTGCGTGAGCTTCACGTCGCGGCCGCGCTGGTCAAGAAAATACTTGGCGAGGTCGAGATACTTATCGTTTCCCGTCAAACGATAGAGCTTCACGAGGGCGAGCTCGATCTCCTGGTGACCGGGAAAGCCGCGGCGTTTGTCCGGACCGAACGTGGCCGCGACGAGGTCCGCGTTCTTGAGGGCCACGTCGAGCAGCGTCCTTTTTCCCGTCGCGAGATAATGGGCCGCGGCCGCTTCGTAGAGATGGCCGGCGTTGTAAAGTTCGTGGCTGACGGTCTCCTCGACCCAGCGCTCGGCCCCGATGCCCGGCTGGGGATGGGCCGGGTCGGTGGTCCGGGCCGTGAACAGGTAACCGTCGGGCTCCTGGGCGGCCGCGATTTTCGCGATCACGACGTCGAGCGAGCGGTCGAGCTCCGGGTCGGGCCGGACCATGAGCGAATAAGACGCGCCCTCGATCACCTTGTAAACGTCCGTGTCGTTATATCGTTCGCCCTTATATTTTCCGTCCATCAATTTTCCGGCGATGGCGAAATTGTCGATTCGCCCGGTCTCTTCGTTCTTTTTCATCAGAAAAGGAATGGTCACGGTTCGGTTGGTTTCGATCCGCGGCGCCCAGAACGCGTCCGTCACCGAGACCTCGGTGAAAGGCACCGGCCGGAACGGATAATCCTTTTTCCCTTGGGCCGCGTCTAGGCTATTTAGCGAAACCAGGGCGAACGCGGTCAGAAGCGCTTTATTCACGACAGGACTCAACCCGACCCCATCTGAATCATTTAATGACGGACGGGAAGGGGCCGATCGCCCAGCCTATTCTTTTCGTGATCACGGCCTTCTTGGAGATCGTCTTCCCGCCGGCGTCGAGGGTGACGACATATTCGCCGGGTTCGGCCATCGCCCCCCCGAATCCGCCACCGCGCATTCCGGCCTGGCCGGGCCGCGCCGCGCGCATGTTCCATTGCGCCGTGTTGAGCCCCGCCTCGCCTTTGCCGCTGATCTCAGCCATGACCTGACCATAGGGGTCGGCCACCTTGATTTTGACCGGTCCGGGCGTCTTCGCTTTCAAGTAATAATTGATCACGACGGCGTTCGGCTCGTTGTCAGTGAAAAGATGGCTGTCGCCCAGGAGCTGATAATTGCCGATTCCGCCATAAACGCGCTGCGTCCGCGGCCGGATGTCGAAAAGATAAGCGTCCTGAGTAAACTGGTTATCGTTCATTTCCTGGAGCGGCGAAATGTCGGTAACCCATACGCCGCGTCCGTACGTGGCCACGACGAGGTCATTTTCACGCGGATGAATGACGAGGTCGGTCACCTTCACCCAAGGCATGTTCAGCTTAAAGGGCAGCCACGTCTTGCCGCCGTCGATCGTAACATAGACGCCTTGCTCGGTTCCGGCGAAGAGGAGGTTCGCGTTCTTGCGGTCCTGGACGACGACGTTCACGGGCTTGTCCGCGGGAACGTTTCCCATGACCGGCGTCCATGTCTCGCCGTAATCCGTCGTCTTGTAGAGCACGGGTTTGAATTCGTCGAGCCGCCATCCTGTTTTTGCCACGAAACACGTCCCGGCGTCGTGCGGCGAAGGACAGACGCGGGTCACCCAGTAGTTCGCGGGCGCGCCCGCCGCCGCGAGCGCCGCCGTCCGGTCGAGCCAAGTTGCGCCGCCGTCCTTGGTCACTTGGACCTTGCCGTCGTCGGCACCCGCCCACAGGACACCGGGTTTCATCGGCGATTCGGCCAGCGTCGTCAGAGTGCAATAAGAAATGTACCCCTCGCCGTGCTGCTTCGAATCGTCGTTCGTCGTCAGGTCGGGGCTCATCTCCTGCCAATGGTCGCCGCGGTCGAACGAGCGGAACACGACCTGGGCGCCGACATAGAGGATCGCGGGGTTATGGGGCGAGAGCGCGATCGGCGGCGTCCAGTTGAACCTCAGCGGCGGCGCGCCCGCCGGCCGCCGGGGCTGGATGTCGGTCTCCACGCCGGTCTTCTGGTCGAACCGCCACATGGCGCCCATCTCGCGGTTGTTGAAGACCCAGCGGCTGTCGGTCGGGTCGACCTGGTTGTACATCCCGTCGCCGCCGCCGACCGTCACCCAGTCGGAAGGGCTAACCTCGCCCGCCCAGCCGTTGGACGGCCCCTTCCAGGAATCATGGTCCTGGAGGCCGCCGAAAATGTTGTACGGGTCGTCCATGTCCACGCCGATCGCGTAGAACTCGGTCAGCGGGATGTTGTACCAATGGTGGCTGGTCTTGCCTCGGTCGTAGCTGACGTTGACGCCGCCGTCCGAGCCGAAAATGAGCCGGTTCGAGTCCTGCGGGTCGACCCACATGCACCGCCAGTCGCCGAACGCCCTCGGCATGACGCCGTCCGACGGCCAACCCAGCCCCTTCCAGGTCTTGCCGCCGTCGTTCGTGCTGGCCAGGGATTGCCCGGTGATGTACACCGTGTTCGGGTCGTTCTGGTCGAGCTTGAGCTCGTTGAAGGAATACGGAGCTTTGTTCAGGGCCGCTTCGTAGCCGGCGTTCACCTTGTACCACGACACCCCGCCGTTGTCCGTCCGATAGACCTCGTTGCCGGCGGTCCGGACGGGCGGCTCGCCGCCGCGGCGCTTGTCCTGGTCCGCTTCCTGCGGTGTCGGCGGACGCTTGTTGCCGTTCTCGACAACAGTATAGAGAATGGAGGGGTTCTTCTGATATACGTCGAGCCCGATCCGTCCGATGCGCCCTGAGGGAAGACCACCGCCGAGACGCGTCCAGCGCCGGCCGCCGTCGGTCGTCTTATAGATCGCGCTCTCCGGACCGCCGAGCTCGTAATGCCACGGCAAGCGGACCTTGTCGTACATCGCCGCGTAGAGGGTGTCCGGCGCGGACTTGACCATCACGAGGTCGACCGCGCCGATCTTGTCGCTGACGAAAAGAACCTTGGTCCAGGTCTTGCCGCCGTCGGACGTCTTGAAGACGCCGCGCTCGGCATTATTTGAAAACAGATGGCCCATGGCCGCGACATAGACGGTCTCAGGGTACCTTGGATGGATAACGACCCGGGCGATGTGGTGCGAATCGCGCAACCCCATCGGGGTCCAGGTCTTGCCGGCGTCCACGGATTTATAGACCCCATCGCCCGAGTTCGACGAGCGGGCGCAATACGCCTCGCCCGTCCCGATCCAGACGACCTTCGGGTTCGTCGGCGCCACGGCGACGTCGCCGATGGACAGCTTGGGCTGGTCGTCGAAAATCGGCTCAAAAGTCACGCCGTTGTTGGTCGTCTTCCACACGCCCCCGTTCCGCGTCCCGACATAAAGCGTGTACAGATGGTCGTGGAGCGGGGCGTCGGGGACGGCGAACGACGTGACCCATGACCCGGCCCGGAAAGGGCCGAGGTTGCGGTATTTGAAATTCTTGAGCAGGTCGGCGTTGAACCGGTCCTGTCCGAAGGCCATGCCGGCCATGACGATCAAGAAGATCGCCACGGCAAACGACGTTCTTTTCCCCAGTTTGGACCTCATGTCTCCTCCTCGAATCCGGTCATGACGAATGATATCGATAGGCTTTCTATCATATCCATTTTTGATTTTTCCCGCCATCGTTTATACTTGATGTATCTCGCTCGAGGTGCCGATTCTATGGAGGTGGTCTCATGACCGTACCCGCAAAAAAAGCGATCAAAGTGTTCGCCCTGAGTGCCCTCGGTTTGGGCTTATTCATCTCCTACGGCCAGCCTTGCACGGTCATCGTGGCCTCGGGGAAAGCAACGCCCGACGGAAAGCCTTTGATGTGGAAAAACCGGGACACGAGCGCTCTTGAGAACAAAATGGTTTATGTTCGCGGTCTTAGATACGGGTTCGTCGGCCTCGTCGACGCGACGGACAGCGCCGGCCGAAGCGTCTGGGCCGGCGTGAATGACCAGGGCTTCGCCATCCTGAATACGCTGTCTTCGGATTTGGGCGAGGGAGAGAAAGCCGCGGCGGAGAACGGAACGCTGATGGCGCGGGCCCTGGGTGAATGCCCGAATATCGCGGCGTTCGAAAGCCTGTTGACGCAGACCAACGGCCAACGCCAAACCGCGTCCAATTTCTGCGTCATCGACGCGGAGGGAAACGCCTGCGTTTTCGAGACCGCGCGGTCCGGTTTCGCCAAGTTCGACACCCAAGACCCGCGCGTCGCGCCCTTCGGCTACATCGTCCGGACGAATTATGCTTATTCCGCAGCCGGCAAGGCCGGAGGTGGGGGTTACATCCGCTTCGAACGCGCTTCGAAGCTGGCCCAGACCGCCGTCGCGGAACGGAACCTGACTCCGAAATTCGTCCTCCAATCGGCGGCCCGGGACCTCGTCAATGAAAAGCTCCTGTCCGACCCGCTGGGTGCTCCGCTCCCGCGCGACCCGGCGACGCCGCTTCATATCCTTGCCAATGACACGGTCAACCGCAGCGCGACCGCTTCGGCCGTCCTCTTCCACGGCGCGGCCTCGCCCGAGAAATCGGCCCTCACGACGATGTGGGTCCTCCTCGGCCAGCCCGTGACGACGGCCGCCGTTCCGCTGTGGGCCGCGGCCGAGAAGGTCCCGGCCGCTCTCTCGGGTCCGAAGACCGCGCCCGTGAACGATTTCGCCCGGGCGCTGGCGTCATATCTCTATCCCGACCGTCGGGCCGGGCTGACGCCATACATGAACGTGACCCGGCTCCGGACCTATGGCGGCGAGGGCGTCCTCCCGAAGCTTTTCCGGATCGAGGACGCCATCTTGGAGAATACACGCCTGGCCCTCAAAGAATGGGAGAACTCGCTGCCGGGCGCGTCCAAGGTTTTCGAGTTCGAGGACGGTTTGGCCACGGGGCTTCTGAATTCGCTGCGCGAGGCGTTCCCGGACATACTTCGTTAACACGGAGGAGAAAACCCCTTCCGGCGGGCGCCGAACGGACGACCGGGTTGCGCTCAGCCCATCAAGGGCGCGTAAAAATCATTCCCCTTGTCATCGACGAGAATAAACGCCGGGAAATCCTTGACCGTGATCTTGTAGATCGCTTCCATCCCCAATTCCGGATAGGCCACGACCTCCTGGCTCGTGATGCAGTCCTTGGCGAGCCGCGCCGCCGGGCCGCCGATCGAGCCGAGGTAGAATCCGCCGTTTTTCTTGCACGACTCGGCCACGACCTTCGACCGGTTGCCCTTAGCGAGCATGACGAGCGACGCGCCCCGGCTCTGAAAGATCGGGACGTAGTCGTCCATCCGCCCGGCCGTGGTCGGACCCAGGGACCCCGACGGATAGCCGGGCGGCGTCTTGGCCGGTCCGGCGTAATAGATGATATGGTTCTTGAAATAATCCGGCAGGTCCTCGCCGCGGTCCACCTTTTCTTTGAGCTTGGCGTGGGCGATATCGCGGGCGACGATGATCGGACCGCTGAGCTTCAACAGCGTCGACACGGGGTGTTTGCTCAGGGTCGCCCGGATCTCGCTCATCGGGCGATTGAGGTTGATGGGCACGGCCGCCTCTTCCGAACCGGCCGGCACCGGGAGGTACTTGGCCGGGTCGGTCTCGAGCTTTTCGAGAAAGATCCCGTCGCGCGTGATCTTGGCCTTGATGTTCCGGTCGGCGTTGCAGCTCACGCCCATCCCGATGGGACACGATGCGCCATGGCGCGGCAGGCGGATGACCCTGACGTCGAGGCAGAAATATTTTCCGCCGAATTGGGCGCCGAGGCCGAGTTTTTGCGAAGCGGCGAGGAGCTGGGCTTCAAGTTCGAGGTCGCGGAAGGCATGGCCGCCGGGTCCGCCCGTGGTCGGCAGATGATCGAGATATCGAGCCGAGGCCAATTTCACGGTCTTGAGAACGATCTCGGGGGACGTCCCGCCGACAACGATGGCCAGATGGTAGGGCGGGCAGGCCGCCGTACCGATGCCCTTCATCTTGCCGATCAGGAACTTCGGCAACGAATCGGGATTGAGGACCGCCTTCGTTTCCTGGAAGAGATAGGTCTTGTTGGACGACCCGCCGCCCTTGGCGATCATCAGGAACTGGTACTCGTTTCCCTCGACGGCGGAAATATCGATCTGCGCCGGCAAGTTCGTGCCGGTGTTCTTCTCGTCATACGTGGTGAGGGCCGCGTTCTGGGAATAGCGAAAATAATTCTTGGTGTAGGCGTTGAAGACGCCGCGAGAGAGAGCTTCCTCGTCGCCGCCGCCGGTCCAGACCTGTTGGCCCTTTTTTCCCATGATGACCGCCGTCCCCGTGTCCTGGCACATCGGAAACACGCCGTCGGCCGAAATCACGGCGTTCTTGAGGAGCTCAAGGGCCACATACCGGTCATTGGCCGAGCTTCCCGGATCCTTGAGGATCGCCGCGAGCTGAGCAAGGTGCGACGGCCGGAGGAGGAACGCGACATCCCGAAAGGCGCGTTCCGCCATCAGGGCCAGGCCTTCGGGCGCGACCTTTAGGATCTCCCGGCCTTCGAAGGTCGCCGTGAAGACGTGGCCTTTCGTCAGGGTCAGGTATTCGGTCGTATCCTTTCCCAGGGGGAACATTGTTTGATGGAGAAAATCGACCATGGTCACCCTCCCGTGAATAATTTATTTTGAAATCGCGATCAATTCTTATACTTGGCCAGGCCGAACTCGTAGCCCTTCTCGAAGGCCAACAGGTTGAGCCCTTCCGTTCCCTTCGGGACCGAACTTTCGATCGCCTTCCGCATGGCCTCTTTGGAGACCAGGCCGGTGACGGACGTGAAAAACCCGGACATGATCATGTTGAGGACGACTTTTTTCCCGAGTTCCTCGGCGATCCGCGTCGCCGGAATGCTGAAGATTTTCACGGTGGGCGGAAGCCCGGCCGAGTCGACCAGCTCTTCCTCGATGAGGATCATCCCGTTCGGGTCGATCATGGGAGAAAACTTGACGAACGCCTCCTGGCTCATGATGACCATGATATTCGGCCGGGTGATATAGGGATAAAGGATGGCCTCGTCCGAAACGATGACCTGAGCGCTGCAGGCGCTGCCCCGCGCTTCCGGGCCGAACGACTGGGTCATGGTCGCGTTCTTGTTGTCGTAGAGCGCCGCCGCTTTGCCGATCACGTACCCGGTCAGGATCACGCCCTGGCCGCCGAAACCGCCGATTCTGACTTCCGTTTTTGGCATCGTCATCCCTCGTAAGGCTTGTATCGGGCGCCCAACTTCTCTTTGTAGTGCTCGTTCATGCTCTCGAGGTAGGTCGGCCGCGTCTTGTCCACGAACTTGCCGACGATGATCTTGTTCTGGAGGCCGATGGCGACGTCCTTGGTTTTGGCCTCGTGCTTGATCTCGCTGTTCTCGCAGTACCAGCGCAGGCGGTCGAGCCCGTCGCCCATTTTCTGTTGCCGCTCGAAGATCGTCGGACAGGGGGCGATGATCTCGATGAAGCTGAAGCCGGGCTTGAGAATGGCCTCGACCATGGAATTCGTTTGGTTATAGATATGGAGCGACGTCCAGCGGGCGACATAAACCGCGCCGACCGATTCGGCGAGGAACGGCAGGTTGAAGGGCGTTTCGAAGTTCCCGTAGGGGGATGTGCTCAAAACCGAACCCTCCGGCGACGTCGGGGCCACTTGCCCGCCGGTCATCGCGTAATTGAAGTTGTTGATGCAGATGACGGTGATGTCGATGTTCCGCCGGGCGGCGTTGATGAAATGGTTGCCGCCGATGGCTACGATATCGCCGTCGCCGCTGAAGACGATAACCTTGAGTTTCGGATTGGCCAGCTTCAGCCCGGTGGCGAACGGGATGGCCCGGCCGTGGGTCGTGTGGAAGGAATCGACTTTGACGTATCCGGCCACCCGGCCCGTACAGCCGATGCCGGACACGACCGTCACCTGGTCGAGCGGGATCTGGCATTTTTCCAAGGCTTTGGCGAAGCAGTTGACGCTCACCCCGATACCGCAGGTCGAGCACCAGATGTGCGGCATCCGATCCATCCGGAGGAAGCCGTCCATCGGATGCTTGCCGGGGTCCTCCGTGTACGTCGGAGAGAGAGACGCTTTTTTCAGTTCCGTTTCGACCGACATGTGTTCGCCTCCACGATCTTTTTAGCGATATCCTCGATATTGTGGACCGTGCCCCCGCCGTGGCCGGCCAGGACGACCGGGGCCCGGCCGCGGGCCGAGCGGTCGACCTCATAGAACATCTGGCCGTAGTTCATCTCGGCGACGACGAAGCCCTTCCCCTGAGACGCCAGCTCGAAGATCCGGTCTTCGGGAAACGGCCAGACGACGATGAGCCGCAGCATCCCGACCTTGATCCCTTGTTTCCGGGCCAAGGCGATGGCTTCTACGGCCACGCGCGAGGTAATGCCGTAGGAAACGACGACGATATCGGCGTCCGCGACGTCCGTCTCTTCATAGCGCCAGATCTTCGGGGCATTCACCCGGATCTTATCGACCAGGCGGTGGACGAGCGTCTCCTGGACGTTGGGCTCCATCACCGGGTAGCCGCGGTAATCATGCGTCAGCCCGGTCACATGGAGCCGGTACCCGTCGCCGGCCTTGAACATTTCAGGGACGAGGTCCTCGCCGGGTTTGAAGGGCAGGTATTGGCCGGGCGGCAATTTTGTGTACCGGCGGGGCGTGATCTCGATCTGGTCCGCGCGCGGGATGACGACCCGCTCCATCATGTGGCCGACGCACTCGTCCATCATGAACATCACCGGGACGCGGTACTGCTCGGAAAGGTTGAAGGCGTCGATGGTCAGGTTGAAGCATTCCTGGGGCGAATTGGGCGAAAGGGCGATGATCTCGTAATCCCCATGGGATCCCCAGCGCGCCTGCATCATGTCGGCCTGCCCGGGCAGGGTCGGAAGGCCGGTCGACGGCCCGCCGCGTTGGACGTCGACAAAGACGCACGGGGTTTCGGTCATGGCCGCCAGGCCGATGTGCTCCATCATCAGGGAGAATCCCGGCCCGCTCGTCACCGTCATCGCTTTTTTCCCCGCCCAGACCGCGCCCTGGAGGGCGATCGACGAGGCGATCTCGTCCTCCATCTGGATGAAGATCGCACCCTCGACGAGCGGGGCCCTCCGGGCGAACCGCTCGACGACCTCAGTGGACGGCGTGATCGGGTATCCGGCGACGAACCGGCAGCCCGCCGCCAGCGCCCCTTCGCAGCAGGCGTGGTCGCCGTCCAAATAGTGCGAACCGGTCAAGACGCCCGTGGGATCAGCTTTCATGGTTTTTCCCCTGTCTTGGCTTCATAAGTGTAGATCGCGAATTCCGGACAGATCATCCGGCAGAAGCCGCAGTTGACGCACATCTCGACTTTCAGGATCTCCGGGGGATGGTACCCCTTGCTGTTGAACTTTTTGGAGATCGCGAGGACGTCGTGGGGGCAGTATTCGATGCAGAAACTACAGCCCTTGCACCGCTCCTCGAGAATGACGATCGTCCCCTGGGGGGATGCCGGTTTCGGAAGCCCGAACGGATTTTCTCTGTACCTTACGGACATCGGCCGACCTCACTCATAGAATTATCGCAACGTCCCGAGATACTTCGTCGTCAACTGTTTTTTGCGGACTTCGGGATTCGAATAATCGGGAAGAATCATCGGCGCGACTCGGCCGTCGACGGGAACGTGGGCCGCTTCGAGCGCCTTGTGGTATTTCCGGACGTGCTCCAAGGTTAGCGCTCCGGGCTTGAACTTCGTTTTCGCATATTCCGACGCCGAACACCCGGCGATTCGCCCAAAGACCACGACATCGAGCAGCGAGTTGCCCATCAGCCGGTTCTCGCCGTGGACGCCGCCGCTCACCTCGCCGGCGACGAACAGCCCGGGGACGACAGTCTCCGTGCGGCTGTTGATCTGGAGCCCTCCGTTCTGATAGTGGAGCGTCGGATAGACGAGCATCGGCTCCTTGGTGATATCAATCCCGTAGCGGTGGAAGAGGATCCACTTGCCGGGGAACTCCTTCCGGACCGTGCCCTCGCCCTTGAGAATGTCGATCATGGGCGAGTCGAGCCAGATGCCGAATTTTCCGGTCGGTGTCGGCACGCCCTTGCCCCGTTCCAGGCACTCGCGGATGAAGGCCGCGGACTCGACGTCGCGGGGCTCGCGTTCGTAGACGAACTGCTCGCCGTCGATGTTGAGGGCGTTGGCCCCGGCGCCGCGGAACTTTTCC
>Ga0315279_10008592_pt1 | contig 12339 bp, 7 predicted proteins | sample YL17G06_20_MG_FD_203694 | JGI IMG/M metagenome (GOLD analysis project Ga0315279, IMG submission 203694) | Sediment microbial communities from Yellowstone Lake, YNP, Wyoming, USA - YL17G06_20 | ecosystem: Environmental > Aquatic > Freshwater > Lake > Sediment | place: USA: Wyoming | collected... | reverse complement strand
GTTTTTTTACATTTCTTTGCATGATATCGACACGATCAATTATCGTCATGAAATTATGCGGGATCTTGAAAACGACACTCTTTTAGTGAAGATTAAATCATTCGAGCAAAAACTGCACGTGATGCGCGAATATCTTACCCAAGCGGACAAGCTTTACTACAAGTACCAGAAGGAAAGTTGGTTTCTAGACGCGGTAGGTATTTATTGCGAAGGTGTCACCTGTCTTGAACATGATTTATCCCTTACCAATCTAAAATCCCATGGCTTTTTGGCTTTCCGCGAATATATGACAAGTTACGTTAAATCAGACTGTTTTACCTCGCTTCTTGCGGAAACGAAAAAGCTCAAGGTCGATTTGTCCACTATCAAATATTGCCTGGTTATCAAGGGTAACAGAATTAGAGTTCGTAAATATGAAACTGAAATTGATCACGGTGCAGATGTAGAAGAAACTTTCGAGAAATTTAAGCAGGGGGCGGTGAAAGATTACAGAATTAAATTTTCTGAGTGGGTGGAAATGAACCATGTTGAAGCGGAAGTGCTAGATTTAGTAGCCAGGTTGTATCCTGAAATATTTGTGAATCTCGACAACTATTACGCAAAAAACAGAGATTATCTGGACGAAACGATAGGCGTTTTTGACCGGGAAATTCAGTTTTACCTTGCCTATCTAGAGTTTGGTGAAAAATTAAAAAGGGCGGGATTGAAATTTTGTTATCCAAAAATTTCCACTGTAGGCAAGGAAGTATATGATTATGAAGGATTTGATTTAGCCCTGGCCTATAAACTCGTAACTGAGAACTCATCTATTATCTGTAATGATTTTCATCTAAGAGAACCAGAGCGCATCATTGTCGTAACCGGACCCAACCAGGGTGGTAAAACCACTTTTGCCCGTACCTTTGGGCAGTTGCATTATATGGCCAGCATTGGTTTTCCCGTCCCGGGCAAGGACGCGCAACTCTTCCTGTTCGACAAGCTCTTTACGCATTTTGGAAAGGTAGAAAACATTAAAAATCTACGTGGCAAACTGCAGGATGACCTGATTAGAATGAACGATATTCTTAACCAGGCCACATCCAGCAGCGTGCTCATTATCAATGAAATCTTTACCTCCACGACATTACACGATGCGATTTTTTTAGGTAAAAAGGTACTCGAAAAAATTATCCAATTGGATTTGCTGTGCGTTTGCGTAACATTCGTTGATGAATTAGCTTCTTTAAGTGAGAAAACTGTAAGTATGGTCAGCACTGTTGTTCCGGAAAATCCAACATTACGAACCTTTAAAATTATTAGAAAGCCTGCTGACGGCCTGGCTTACGCGATATCCATTGCTGAAAAGTACCACCTTACATTCGATTGTTTACAGGAGCGCATAAGATCATGAAGGCTTTTCTCATGTATCAAGATCATGATTTTGACCTGCAGAAGGATTTAATATCGAATGTGAAAACACTGACACAAGATCTGGAGTTAAACACGCTATTCAACGCCATGGCACTTGGTGATAAATTTTTATATGAAGTGGCAAGGAAGGCCGTTTTATCCAGTTTACTTGATCTGGACACAATTCGATATCGCCAAAAAATTCTAAGGGATTGCTTTGAAAATTCTGCTGTTGTCAAAGATATTTACGATATTGCAGTAGAATCCATTGAGAGCCAGGGAAATATCTATTGGGGTTATTACAGCAAATATCCTAACTCAATACTATATAGAGCTATAGAAGTGATGCAATTGTATGTGCGGATGCTTAAAAAACTAAAGAATATCGCTAATGAACACGCGGATAAATTTAAGTCAGAAGGCTTTAATACATTCTTCGCGATGCTAAAAAAAGAACTTGATGATGAATATTTTGCTAGTATCCAAAATCATCTCAGGGAATTGAAATTTCGCCACGGAGTTTTAATCAGCGCTGAATTAGGAGGAGGCAATAAAGGTATCAATTATATCCTTCGTAAAGTACAAGAAAAAAAACAAGGTTGGATGAAACGTGTTTTTACCCAACGAACACCCGTTTTTTCCCTTTATATAAGTGACGGCGACGAAAGCGGTTTCAGGGCCTTGGCGGAATTTAAAGATAGGGGGATCAACCTTGCTGCCAATGCGCTCGCTCAATCCACTGATCATATTCTAAGTTTTTTCAGCATGTTGCGGACTGAATTGGCTTTTTACATTGGATGTTTAAACTTACATGGGCAACTTACCCGTATGGACGAGCCAATGTCCTTTCCCATACCTGCGGCTCCTGACGAACGCAGACTTTCTTTTGATGGTTTATACGATGTCTGCCTCTCTTTAACCATGAATCATCAAGTCGTGGGCAATGATGTGACTGCGGATAATAAAAACCTCGTGATAATCACTGGTGCTAACCAGGGCGGTAAATCAACCTTTTTGCGAAGCATCGGTTTGGCCCAATTGATGATGCAATGCGGTATGTTCACGCCGGCTGAGTCTTTCTGTTCTAATATCTGCGACAACCTTTTCACTCACTTCAAAAAGGAAGAAGATCCTACCATGGTTAGCGGTAGACTAGATGAAGAACTCGGCAGAATGAGTGATATCGTAGAAAAAATAACGCCAAACTCCTTGTTGCTGTTCAATGAATCTTTTGCTGCCACAAACGAAAGAGAAGGTTCTGAAATTGCGCGGCAAGTAATTTCCGCATTACTGGGAAAACGCATCAAGGTTTTCTACGTTACGCATTTATATGAGTTCGCGCATGACTTTTTTGAAATGAATATGGAAAACGCCATTTTCTTGCGAGCCGAAAGGCAAACCGACGGAGGACGAACTTATAAAATAACTGAAGGCGAACCAATGCAAACCAGTTATGGTGAAGATTTATTTTATAGTATTTTCGGAACAGACAATTAAACACATTCAGCGGATCGCGAAAAAGATGGTAAATATAACTGCGCTGTGGATAGTCATACCCATACCCCTACTTGGTAGACATAAAATGGCCTCTGCTTGATGACTTATATCGCTGACTGATGTTATCAGCCAGAAGGCCCACGTTTTGTTTGAAGCGAACGAGCCCTATCGATCATGATGAATTTGTATCCCCTGTAACGAGGCGTTAAGTTATCTCTTGCGTATGCCAGTCACTTGAGTTATGATAGAACTTACGATATAACTTAGAGCGATGAGGCTCGCTTTAAACGTCTTAAGACTAATAGCCTCTACTATGGAAGAATCCATCAGTAGAGGCTTTTTTTGTTGCTTATGTTATCCTGCCCTTTCTTACTTTTTTCTGGATGCTCTGTATATGCCGGGCTGTCCTATATACCAGATGCGGAACCAGCCAGAGATTGCTACAGCCAAAGAGGCAAACACGTTACCGAATGCACAAGCTATTTTACTGGTTATTGTACAAACAATTTGATTGGGTAATATGGAAAAACCAAAGAAGAATGAGTTCATAACTGAAATTGAGATCATCCAACCCGGACGCCCGACAGGCGAGTATCACCCTATCGAATACGATCTGCTACGGCTAGAGAAGGTTCATCACCCGGATGTAACTTTACCCTTTGATATTGGGATTCTCCCTAGAACCCTGACAGCACAAGGGGATCCTATGCAGGTTATTCTCTTGGGAGTTGTCTCCCATCCCGCTCGCACCCAGGTATCCGCCCGGTTTCTGGGTGGTGTTCAAACTAATGGAACCGCACCCTACTTGCTGGCGGTGCCTGCTTGCGATGAACAATTTGCTGCAGTATCTACTATCGACGATCTAACTGATACATCACGGGTTGAACTATGCCATCACATGAACCTTCCCATGGAAATTGTTCCACATTGGTTGGACGTGGAGGCGTTGAAACCCTGGATGAAAGAGGCCTCTTTGAAGTACCGCCAGGCCAAAGCTGCTGGCTACCAGCCGGTTTCGCAGCCAGCCTGGAGACCAGCCGATTCGCAAGGGCGTGTAACAAGTTTTACGGAAACCGAGCATTACACTGCGGCAGAATACACTTTTTTCCAGCTTCCCTACCATATCCAGTATTATGTCAATAGTTACCTGGCGGATGATGAGCGTATTTTATACGCCATCCGCCGTCCAGCCATGCGCAGCCACAGGCAGCGCTCCTGGCTGGGACGAGAAAGGTTGAATGAGGGAGTACTGATCCTGACTACTCAGCGATTGATCCATCTGGTAGAGTTGGTTCCCCTGGGTGATAGCGGTGTACGTTATGGTTTTAACGCCCGGCTGGGATCGTTGGAACGCCTGGTAGGGATAAAGGTGGAAACCCTGGGAGATGAGGCTGTTCTGCTCAAAACCTCTTGGGAGGCAGAAGGAGGTAGAGAGCCCCTGGAATGGGAGGTGCCGCTTTACAGCCGCTCTGCATTGCTAGAACTGGTAGGATTTCTGGAGCAGTTCCTGCTGGAGAAAGCCAATCCGCGGGCATTACGCCGTTCTGTGATTAATCCGCCGTCCGATCTGCCGCCTCTCACCGACCCTTCCAGCAACGATCCGAGGTTGGTCAATTCTATCAACCGGCGTTTTATCGATTCCTTACCAGAGAGACTCGCCCCAACCGAGAAAGTCTACGCCTGGGCGCTGTGGCCAGCCTGGTATGAGAACAAAGGTTATGCTCAGGCGTTGATCGTGACCAGCAGTCGTTCGTTAATTCTCCCTGATCCAGCCCTCGGGTTACACGGCATGCAGGAGATTCCCCTGAAGCGAATTGCTACGCTGGAGTACGTTGGGTCGATTTTGAACTCATACATTGGCCTCGATATGGTAGAAGCGGGGAAAGCCCGGCAAATTCGGTTTAACTTCCCCTATCCGGCTGAGGGCGCATTTCACAATTGTTTCGAAGCCATACGGCGCTGTATGGCTGTTTTACCCCTGCGCCAGACATGAGATTGACGAATTTATTACGTATAGAAACGAGTGCACCATGAATTTTCAAAGTATCTTATTTGAAGGTTACGTAGGCCTCACCGAAAGAGAGACACCCGGAGAGCCAGCCTTTTTTGTGGATTTAAATCTTGATCAGGTGATCGACTCCATCACGGCTGGATTTAAAGAGTATAACCTGAAACCGTTTTTTTACACTCCGCTGCACGATGTGGATGCCATTTTGTACCGCCATGAAGTCATGCAAGAACTTGAAGATGCTACCCTGATGGGGAGTATCCGATCCTTTGCGGATAAAATGGTTATTGTGCGTCGTCTGCTGGGACTGGTATCGAAGCTTGACTTTCAAAACCACCGTGAGGGATGGTTTTTGGAAGCGGTAACTAGTTATTGCGAAGCAGTAGTTAGCCTGGTGCAAGAATTAAGCAGTGCTCATCTAAAATCACGTGGCTTGTTGGCGTTTCGAGAATACATAACATTCTATGCCAATTCTGAGAATTTTTCATTGCTGCAGATGGACACGAAAAAAAATAAAGCTGCTTTAGCCACCGTTAAATATTGTTTCAATATCAAGCACAGCACAGTCAAAGTTCGTAAATACGAAGGAGAAACCGATTACAGCGTCGAAGTAGCAGGGATATTCGAGAAATTCAAACAGGGTGCGGTGAAGGATTACAAGATTAAACTTTACGAAGGATCAGGGATGAATCACGTGGAGGCCCAAATCCTGGACTTCGTTGCCGAATTGTATCCCGAAATTTTTACCGGTCTCCACCATTATTACGCGCAGTACAGCCACTTTCTGGATGAAACCATCCGAGTTTTTGATCGGGAAATCCAATTTTATGTGGCTTATCTGAAGCATCTTGAACGTCTCAAGCATGCAGGATTGAAGTTTTGTTATCCGCAAATCTCCCGCACAGATAAGGAAGTTTTTGACGAGGATGGATTTGATATTGCCCTGGCCGGTAAACTCGTTTCCGAAGACTCTCCCATTGTGCGTAATGATTTTTACTTGAAAGATCAGGAGCGCATCATCGTGGTTTCCGGTCCGAATCAGGGCGGAAAAACAACCTTTGCCCGCACTTTTGGGCAGTTACATTACCTGGCCAGCCTGGGCTGCCCTGTCCCGGGCAAGAAAGCAAGGCTTTTTCTTTTCGACAGAATCTTTACCCATTTCGAAAAGGAAGAGAACATCAAAAACCTGCGTGGCAAGCTGCAGGATGATCTTGTCCGCATAAACGATATTCTCACCCAGGCTACACCCAACAGCATCATTATCATGAATGAGATTTTCACATCCACCACCTTGAATGACGCGGTTTTTCTTGGTAAGAAAATTATGGAGCGTATCATACAACTGGATATGCTGTGTGTTTTCGTGACGTTTATCGATGAACTGGCTTCTCTAAGTGAGAAAACGATCAGTATGGTCAGTACTGTGGTGCCTGAAAATCCGGCTTTGCGGACCTTTAAAATTGTACGGAAGCCCGCAGACGGACTGGCATACGCCATATCCATTGCTGAGAAATATCGCCTGACATACGATGGTTTGAAGGAGCGCATCCACTCATGAAAGCTTTCCTCATGTATCCCGATCAAGATTTCGATCTACAACAGCCCTTGCCAGCTAATGAACAAGCGCTGACGCAAGACCTGGAATTAAATACGCTGCTTAATGCCATGGCGCGCGGGGATAAGTTTTTGTACAATGTGGACCAGAAAGCCCTTTTGACCGGTTTATATAACCCGGACTCAATCCGATATCGCCAGAATGTCCTCAAGGATTGCTTGAAAAATCCTTCCATCGTCAGAGAGATCTACCAGATCCCGATCGAATCGCAAGATAACAAACAAAAATTTTGGATGGGCCTATACTCCAGCACACCCGGTGGGTTACTCTATGGCGGGCTAGAAATGATGCGGATGTTTGTAGGCCTGCTAAAAAGACTAAAAAATATCGCCGATGAGCATGCTGGTGAATTCGAGTCCGAGGGGTTCAGAAGGTTTTTCGCAATGATCCAAAAGGAGCTCGATGATGAGTATTTTGCCATTGTTCAGGATCACCTCAAGGAGCTGAGGTTCAACCGCGGCGTTTTGATCAGCGCTGAATTGGGAAAAGGCAACGAAGGCATCCATTACACCCTTCGTAAGCAAGGGAAACAAAATTTGAGGCAGCGGATCGAAGCTCTTAAATCACCCACCTACACTTTTTATATTGATCCTCGGGATATCGGTGGCGGACGGGCTTTGGAGGAGTTGAGAGAAAAGGGTATCAACCAGGTTGCCAGTGTTATGGCCCAATCTGCGGATCATATCGATAATTTTCTCAAGATGCTGCGGATCGAACTGGCCTTCTACATCGGTTGCCTGAATTTGTATGAGCAACTTACCCAAATGGGGGAAGCGGTTTCTTTTCCCCAACCAGTTGCCTTAGATGAACGGAGGCACGCTTTCCAAGGTTTATACGATGTCTGTCTGGCTTTGACGATGAAACAAAAGATTGTGGGCAACGATGGGAACGCCGATAATAAAGATCTGGTGATGATCACGGGCGCTAACCAGGGCGGTAAATCCACTTTTTTACGCAGTATCGGTTTAGCCCAGTTGATGATGCAATGCGGTATGTTTACACCAGCTGATTCTTTCTGCGCAAATATTTGCTCGGGTCTTTTTACCCACTATAAACGAAAAGAAGACCCTACCATGAAAAGTGGAAAGCTGGATGAAGAACTCAAACGAATGAGTGAAATCGTTGACCAGATAACCCCCAATTCCATGGTGCTCTTCAATGAATCATTCGCCGCGACCAATGAGAGAGAAGGCTCGGAGATTGCAAGACAGATCACCCATGCATTGTTGGATGAAGGCATCAAGGTTTTCTATGTGACTCATTTGTATGATTTAGCGCACAGTTTTCATGCCAAAAAGATGGATAACGCCATTTTCCTGCGGGCTGAAAGGAAAGCTGGTGGAGGACGGTCTTATAAATTATTTGAGGGCGAGCCGTTGCAAACCAGTTATGGTGAGGATCTCTACCACAAGGTATTTACATCAGGTGATTAAACACATGTATATGATTATTTAGGCGGATCAACAGTTAAATCCTTCTATTCTTGAAATTAATGAATTTCCTAGGTCAGGGCATGCGCAGTGCGTTCACCGGCAAGCAGCAGGAGCGCACGCAGCCAGGCTTTCTCTTCATTGTCGTTGAGCAACCCGCGCCGTAAGGCTTCGCGCTTGAGCATATAGCTGTGCATATCTTCGGCGATTTCTTCCAGCCGATTCGCCTGCTCTCGCAGTATAAAATCTGCCAGGTCTTGCGAAGGTGAGGCAAGCAGTAGAGATTGTAAATGAGGGAGGCATATCCCCAGGGATCGCCGGTAGCGTAATTGACCTTCAGCAGTCGTCATCAGAGCGATGAATCGATTCATCTGGGTCACGCCTGCCTCGCGTAAAAGCCGGCAAGCCGGGCAGGTCTCTTCAGTGGGGAGAAGCGTATCCAAACTGGCTGCGCCTTCTTGCGGAGGTTGCCCTACTACCTGGCGTAGTTCAGCCATCGCGGCCTCAACCAGAGGCGCATAACCCTCGCTAATCCCCTGGGGTGCGGCAATTTGCTGGAATTGCCAGGTGTGCACCCGGCAGAAACCTCGCGCCGCCCGAAAGGCGCGGCGGGCATCTTCATCTGTGCTCACTGCGTACTGCCAATGGGCGAAAAAATCAAAGACTGCCTGGCTTTGGGCAGCACAGATCGGGCAGGTTCGGGTCATCACGACTGGCTGCTCTTCTCCTGTCTTTGGGTTAATTTGACTGGCTTCGATCGCCTGTTCAAGAGGCGCTTGAACAACAGTGGAGTCAGTGTCTGTTTCGGTTTGAGTAAGGAAGATTTCATCGGAAGACTGGATAGTCGCCAGCAGGATTTCCAAAGCAGCCTGCAAACGCTTGGGGGTGGTAGAGTTGTTTGTGGATAATTCTGCTTCTTGACGAGGTGATGGTTCAGCCTCAGACTTAAAATCGGCAAGCAGTCGCAGGGCACGCTCCAGAATAGCGGTTAGGAATACTTTACTCTTTTCACCGGCCAGAAAAGTGGCGATGGCTGTCTCAAATTCTTCCATTCCGCTTTTCTGGACTCTTTTGCCATCACTGCTGAGCTTAGCTTCCAGACCCTGGCGGGCCGAGAGGGGGTAGATACGCACATTGGACGCACCCAATATCGAGTCAATCCCAGTGCGGATGTATTCAAGCACCTGTTTGCGTTCACTTTGTGCCAGTAAATCTATTTTGTTTACCACGATGAATAACTTATGCGCATGTTGGCGAATGTCTTGGAGGAATTTCTCCTCCGCCTCACTGATTGGCGCTTCAATGCTGGTCACGAAGATGACCGCATCGGCTTCCGGTAGGAAGGCATAGGTGGTGGCTGTGTTCTCCTGCCGTGAGGATCCGATGCCAGGAGTGTCGATAAAGTGAAGCCCACGCCGGAGAAATGGTGACGGAATCTCTACACGTGCCTCCTGGATGCCCTTTTCGTTTCCAGGATTGCCTTGCTCGGTTACAAACGAAGCCAGTTCGGATATAGGTATTTCCTGGTTGAATATCCAGTCTTTTCGTTTTAGTATTACCAATTCTTGCGGTCCATAGCAGAGTGTCGTAATCGCCGAGGTCAGGGGTAGTAGGCCGGTGGGCAGCAGCTCGCGCCCGATCACCGCATTCATCAGGGAACTTTTTCCCCGCTTAAATTGTCCAACGACTGCAAGATTGAAGCGATCTTCAGCAAGTTTAACCAACAGAGCACGGCACTGCTCCACGCTTGACTCTTCTTTGATTCCCTCGAAGAATTGCATTACGGCGCGAAGCAGATCCCCAATCTGTTGTTTGGCAAGCGTATATTGGTGAAGTTGGCTTTCTTGTGAATTTTTTGGTTGCATGTTTGGACCTTTATCTGAACATGTCAGTCTCTCCGGGGCGCAGCATTTCATGAAGAGAGCCATCTCTGAGCGGATACGGGAAACCTCGAACATGAACAACTGGCGTTCCCTCGGCGGCTTGTCCCATCACCAGCGAAGCCGCCGCCGCTAATTCATCTGCCGCGCCGATCAGCGTAATGCGCAGTGTGTACCCGAATAAATCCGGCTGGCCGCGCATATCTACCAGGCCTGGCAGTCCAGCCAGTCCAATGGCGACACCCACAGTCCCCAGGCGCCAGGCGCGGCCGTGGGAATCGATAATCATCACCCCCAGGTGCTTGCCGCTGGCTACTTCCAGCCCGGAGCGGATGCGCTGCGCCGAAGCGTCGGGGTTTTCAGGCAGGAGCAGCACCCATTCTCCCTCGCCCTGCACGTTCGAGTGGTCGATTCCCGCGCTGGCGCAAACGAATCCCAGGCGATGTTCGACGATCACAGAGCCAGGACGAGAACGGAGAACTTCATTGCTTTCACGCAGGATCAGCTCAACCAGGCGCGGGTCCTTCTCGGTTGCAGCTGCCAGCTTAATGGCAGCTTCAGAGGGCGCAACATGAGCCAGGTCAACCAACCTTCCTTCAGCCTTTGACACGATTTTCTGCGCCAATACCAGGATATCCCCATCCACCAGGGATATGCCTGCCTGGTGAAGCGATGTAAGAATGATGGAAACCAGGTCGTCGCCCGGATGGACAAATGGAATGCCAGGTAAGGAGGTGAGAATTAACGACATAACTTTTGCCTATAGCCTCTCTTACTGCTGTTCGATGTAATGGTGTGCAACAGGTTTCAACTCATGATCCAATTCGAAGAGCTGGGGGATACCTGTCGGTATGTACAAATCCATCACTTCCTGATCGGATAAGTTATTCAAGTATTTGATCAAGGCTCTCAGGCTGTTTCCATGGGCGACTACCAACACTCTCTTCCCTGACCTGATACCTGGGGCAATGGTATCGAACCAGTAGGGCAGCAGCCTGTCAACCGTATCCCTCAAGCTTTCGGTAAGTGGTAAATCTTTCAGGTCCAGGTCTCGATACCTGGGGTCATGGCCAGGGAACCTTGGATCCGACTGGTCTAGCGCCGGCGGTCGCACAGTGTAACTGCGTCGCCATTGAGAAACCAGCTCCTCACCGTATTTTTGAGCTGTTTCAGCTTTGTTCAAGCCCTGCAAAGCGCCATAGTGACGTTCGTTAAGCCTCCAGGTCTTTTCGACCGGCAGCCACATGCGATCCAGATGCTCCAGGACAATCCACACGGTTTGGATGGAGCGCTTGAGAACCGACGTATATACGATGTCAAAATCGTATTTCGCTTGCATTAGCAGGAGCGCAGCTTTGTCGGCTTCTTCAAACCCTTTTTCGGTGAGGTCGACATCCGTCCAGCCGGTAAAGCGGTTTTCTTTATTCCAGGTACTCTCGCCGTGGCGGAGCAGGACCAATTGATAATACTCCTGGTTCCCATCTTTGCTTATGTTCATAATCTATCCTATAAATTTAAATTAAAACTCTCTACCACAGCTCGCTCAAAATCCAAATGTATGCACTCGTCAGGGATCCCGCAAGGATAAGGAGCCGGAAGATTTTCAAGATCTTGGCTCTCCAATGTGCCCGATAAGCGCCTTCCACGAGCGTCAATAAATCAACCAGCTCCGGCAACAAAATTTTCGAGAGCTGCCTCGCAATGAGCGAGCTGTTCTTGCTGAACGAGATACCGATATCTGCTACCTTGAGCGCGATCCCGTCGTTAGGCCCATCCCCAACCATTCCAACGCAGTGCCCTTTTTGTTGGAACAGCAGGATCAGGTATCCCTTTTGAGAAGGGGTCAGCCGCGCAAAAACCGAACAATACTGAGATTGCTTGACGACCTCTGCCGAGCCAATTGCATCGACCTCCCTCCCAGCCAGGCAGGCCTGAGAACCTTCCGAGATTCCGCAAGCCTGGCTCACGCTGACTGCCGTTTTCGGCCTGTCTCCGGTTAGTAAGAGGACTCTGATGCCTTTCTCCTTCAGACCCTGCACAACCTCCCTGGCTCCAGGTTGCAGGGTATTTTTTAATTGAACCAGGCACAGAAAGGTGAATGCGCGTCCAGGCTGATCGGATAAGTCAGAAGCACAGGCTAATGCGATAGCAGTATCGCCGTTCTGCGTGATCGAATCAATTACTGAGCTGGTGAAGTGCCAGAACGCCATATCCACTTTTTTTCGTTCGCCAGTCGCGGTAAGGTAATCCTTGCATTGGCTGAGCACAACATTCGGGTCACCTTTTGTGTAATAAATAACGCGCCCTGCTCGTCGATAACCACACACCATCGACCGGTTCTCTGGTTCAAAAGGGACATCGTAAATGCGTTCATACTGCGCCCACAGCTCGGGTAAAACAACGTCCTGTTTCTCGGCAAAAGCGATGAGTGCCTGATCGACAGGATTTGCCTGATCGATTTTTTCATAAATCAGGACATCATGGCACAATGCGCAGGCGATTTTGAGCTGATGAATGGCA
>Ga0315279_10008591_pt1 | contig 12340 bp, 1 predicted proteins | sample YL17G06_20_MG_FD_203694 | JGI IMG/M metagenome (GOLD analysis project Ga0315279, IMG submission 203694) | Sediment microbial communities from Yellowstone Lake, YNP, Wyoming, USA - YL17G06_20 | ecosystem: Environmental > Aquatic > Freshwater > Lake > Sediment | place: USA: Wyoming | collected... | reverse complement strand
ATGCGGTATTCATACTGAACAGCCCTGGTCCTGGGAACTGGTGGAACACCAAATGGCTCTACCGAAAAAAAATCGTTATTCCTCACACCTCAATCGACCAGAATCTTACGAACTTTCCGATCCTCATCGATATCACCAGCCAAGATCTCAAAACGCACGCTCAATCAAACGCCAACGATATTATATTTACCAACCAATCCGGTGGCCAGATTTACCGGTATGAGATCGAATCCTATAATGCATCTACTGGGCGTCTTATCGCCTGGGTGAATATCACCCGTCTCTCCACACTCACTGACACCATTCTTTACATGTATTACGGGAATAGTACCTGCGGACCCCAACAAAACGCCACGGGAACCTGGAGCAATGCATTCAATGGAGTCTATCATCTGAAAGAGACGTGGGGCACAAACACCGGTCGATTTAAAGACTCAACCGTAAACCACCAAGACGGTACACTTACTGATGCGAACACAAACTCAGTCAGTGATACAGGAATGATCGGTAAAGGATTCCGCTTCAGCGGTGACGCCGATTTTATCAACATTGGCGTAATCAACCGTAACTATCCAATTACGTATTCCTGTTGGTTAAAGGCTGATAATGTGGCTGAAGCTCGATGCGCGCTCGGTCGATTTTATAATGGGTATTATCTTGGTACCTCGAGTGCAGGTACCGGTGTGCTACGCGAGCAAATATTAGTGAATAATAATTGGATTTATTATAATTCAAAGACCGGTGTAAGTAGTAACGTGTGGTACCTGCTGTCGGTAACGTATGACGGAAGTACCATTCGGTATTACACGAATGGCGTCCTAGATAAAAGTACATCTGCGCCAGGAAATCTTTATGGGACGGGTTGGCCGTGGCATATTGGTGATGACGGTTCCGCAGTATTCTTCTTTAAAGGTGTCGTCGATGAGGTACGAATCGCAAACACCTGCCTCCCAAGTGGTTGGATCTCAACCTATTATCGAAATATGAATAACCCCTCGACATTTTATACAATCGGAACCGAGGAACCACAGAGTGGATTACCTCCGATTATCTCTAATAATCGTCCAGCTAATACCTCAACTAATCTAGCATTTAATCCACAACTTCAAGCAGATGTTTATGATGCCGACGGCGATGTAATCGACGCCACATTATGGACAAATGCAAGCGGTAGCTGGCAAATGCTGACCAACACTACATTTACGACCGGTTCAGGTACCATTTCAGGGACTTCCACCTCTATGCATACTCCTCTCGTAAAATATTGGTGGCGTGTACAGTGCACCGATGGTCTGTACAGGTCAAATACAACATATTGGTTTAAAACAGGAATAGACCAACCGGTTGTATTAGACGCTTCCCCTAAAAATATCCTGACTACGTACAATCCTCGCCTGAGTGTAAATGTTGTTGATTACCAAAATAAACTTGTCTCAGTGACCTTTAAAAAGAAAGTAGGACCCTCCTGGATGAATCTCTCCACATATTCAGGATATAGCGGATTATTCACACAGAACACAACCAATATGACGGTAACAAACCAAACGTACTACTGGAGCTATAACATCACCGATGGAACCACCTGGGTCAATGCAACCAACAGCTTCCAGGTGCAGCCATTCGTATTAAAATGGATAAACTACAATATCGCTTTCAACACGGTCGGCCCGGTTGCGGCAGACATCAATAACGACGGCATTTATGAGATATTCCAAGTGGGACAAGGAAAAGTCATTTGTGTGAATGGATCAAATGGCAACACCATATGGACATATACCGATAATCAACTAGCTCAACATTCTATACCAGCGATTGCTGATTTAAACCATGACGGCATCCCAGAACTCGTCATCGCCTGTGATGAATCGAAAGCAGGCATCATCGGGAAAACCCTTGCGCTCCATGCCAATAATGGTTCCGTATACTGGCGGGTTGACGTACCGACCGACCACCGACACTTCGTCATCGCTGATATCGATGGAACCGGCTATCCGTACGTCTATGTTGTCGCCCATGTAGAACACGGATGGATCTCCAAGCTACGAGGAACCGATGGAGCCGTGCTCGCACAGACAAGGGTATATTACCCCTGCCATGGTGGCATGTCCATCGCAGATTTGAACAACGACGGTCGTTTCGAACTCATCTTAGCTGACTATAGCGGTGAACCCGGAAAAGGAATACACTGCTATGATGCAGAGACACTGAAACTCAACTGGTACATTCGAAATAGAGGAGACCCGCAATTAGGGATTCTAGCAGATGTCAATAAAGACGGCGTTTTAGACGTAATAACCTCAAAGTACCCCAATGGACCAGTACAAGTGATTAATGGTGCAACCATATCAAATATGGACGGGTATAGTGGGTTAACAAGTCCGACTCATTCACCACTTACCATCTATGACATCGACGGTGATGGACACTTAGAAACACTCGTATGTCAAAACAGCCCGATCAAGGTGTTCGATCTAACCACCAAATCTCTCGATACAACACTTCCTACAGCCGCAGATGAACCACCCTTCATGGCGGATGTCATTGGCGATAATAAACTCGAGATTATTGTAGCAAATTACACGAAAATTAGTATCTATGATAGTAACTATCAAAAAATTGGTGTAATCAACACCGGTGCAGAGCGATGGACGCTTGTCCAAGACATCGACAATGATGGACAAAACGAACTTGTTGTTGACGTTGGTGGGGATGGACAGTTACGAGCATATGACACATCCGCATATACCCCTATTCCACATGTAAGGACCAGCACCTATGGGTACAGTGAAAAATGCACGGGTGCAGGTGTCTACACACCACCACCAGGAGCACCTCAACCAATCCTCAAACAAGAGTCACCAAGTAATGGTTCACTTGATATTCCCCTCAATCCTACCTTGTCGGTTCACGCAATCGAATACCAAGTCCACACACTACTTCAAAACCACATAGTCGACTACCAGTACGATAAAATGGATATCACCATCAGCACCAACGCATCAGGAACATGGCAAACGCTCACTTCATTTACCAATACCGGCAACGGATGGTATAACTACACAGCAACGACCATGAACCAGCCAGAAACAACCTACTACTGGTGTGTCACTGCAACTGACATCAACCCGCACGCAGGAGGAATCACAACGACGAAAACCTACCATTTCAGAACCAAATCCTCACCAAAAATACACAACGTGAATATCTCCTCAACTACACCATACGAAGGACAGAACGTCACCTTCACCGCCAATATCACCGATGACGTCCACATGGATGAAATAACACTACGAATCGACGGTCCGAGTGGATTTACCCCGATGAACACAACGCTCTATAAAAATCAGTGGACGACCCTCACCTATGATGATTTCGAATCTGGGTGGGGTAATTATACATCTGGTGGAGCATATTGTTCGAGGTATCAAAAGAAGACTGTTACATCCGATATGTCGACCTGGCCGCTCATCCCTCAAGGGAACTGGGCTGCCAACATACAAGCCAACTCCGGTGTTGCTTCATCATTCAATCTCACCAACCCAATCGATATCAACACACCAGGTTACAATGCTATAAAAATCGATTTTTGGATGAACGCGTACGGAATGGGTGATGGGTACAAATATTACCTCGAATACTACGACGGAACACAATGGGTCATCAGAAAAACCTACACACAAAACAGTGGATCGTTTGACCCCAGTGTCTATACCGATATGACCTACAAATTCGCCAACTGGATCGACTTCCATGACATGGTCTGGATCAACAAATCAGTGTACACCTTCCCGACCAACATGAAGATACGTTTCCGTTGCGGTTCAGGAGGTGCTTCAAATAATGTCTATATCGATCAGATTTACATCAACGCGACCCATCTCGAACCACATGTGTATTCCTCCGTAGAAAATTTCACCTTACAAGGACAATACAATTACTCCTTCTGGTGTAAAGATATAAACGGCAATACCAATATATCAGCACCCTATCAATTCAATGTGATTCCACAATAAACAAAAAAACTCAACCGACGAATTGTCCTGCACCAAAGTGTAAAAAATACAGAAATAACTATAAATATGAGCTGCCCCTTATTTATGTAAAATAATTGAAAACAACTAGATTATATAAATAAAAAATTCAGGGATATTGGTTGACCATTTGATATACAAGGGAGAGAATTATCATTATGATTAAAAGACAACGTAGTAATAATAAAATTAAGACTCAAATTCTTACACTATACCTAATAATGATATTGCTTTCAAGTTCCTTTATATTTTTGCCCACTGTGCATTCGAATCCCTCAGATTCATGGTGGAACACAGACTGGCAGTATCGAAAAGAAATAACCATCAACCATACCAATGTAGTCGAAACCCTCGCTGAATTCCCACTCCTTGTCAATATCATCGATACCAATTTCACCAATCACATGCAACCAAACGGGAACGATATCGTTTTTACGACCAAAACTGGAATACAATTAAATCATGAAATCGAATCTTACAACAGTAGCTCCGGTAAACTCGTCGCATGGGTAAATCTTACGTCCTTATCCAGCACACAGGACACAACCGTTTACCTCTATTACGGCAACCCGATGTGTGACAATCAGCAAAACCCCACAGGGACATGGAATCATCATTTTGCCACCGTCAACCATCTCAAAGAACCCTGGAGTAGACAGACAGGGAATTTTAAAGATTCCACCAGCAACCATCACGATGGAACCCTCACCGATGCCAATGCCAACTCTATGAGCGATACTGGTATCGCAGGCAACGGATTCAGATTCAGTGGAGACGCCGACAAGATCATCATTGGTGCCATCAGCCAACCCAAACCAATCACCTATTCATGCTGGCTGAAGGCAGATACCGTTGCTTTAAACGGAAGTGCGCTAGGAAGATACGGAGCATACTACCTCGGGACATGGAACACGGGAGGCGGCAGGCTACGAGAGAGTATCTATATTAATAACGTCACCCAGGCGAAAACATTTTATCCTGCCAACAGCAATCAATGGTATCTCCTCACTGTCACCTATGACGGAACAATAATCCGATATTATGTTAACGGGACAGAAAAAAGCACCAAAATAGTCGCTGGTAATTTATCCGCGCTCACCTCAAAATGGCATATCGGTGATAACGGCAACAACGCAAAATACTTCAAAGGCGTTGTCGACGAAATACAAATTGCTAGCACGTGTCTTTCAGCCGGCTGGATTACGACGCACTACCATAATGTGAATAGTCCCGCAACGTTTTATACAATTGGTGCAGAAGAGACGCGAAATCTGTACACACTCACACTCACCACCAGTGGGACAGGGACAGGAACCATCCAAGCGACGCCAGCAGGTCCTTATAACTACGGAACGGTGGTGACCATCACAGCCACCGCCACCACAGGATCAACCTTCGCCGGATTCAGCGGAGACCTCACCGGCACCACCACACCACAAACACTCACCATCGACGGAGACAAAACCGTCAACGCAGAATTCACACTGAACGGCCCATACCAACTCATTTTAACCACCAGTGGAACAGGAAAAGGACTCATCACAGCGAGTCCAGATGGCCCATACTACTACGGAACCACGGTAACCATACAAGCCACGCCCGCCGTCGGATCAACCTTCTCTGGGTTCACCGGTAGCCTCACTGGAACCACCACCCCGCAAACCCTCACCATGAACGGGGACAAAAGCGTAGACGCGGCATTCACCCTTAACGGACCATACACCCTCACCCTAGCCACCAGCGGAACAGGAATAGGAACCGTACAAGCAAGCCCACCTGGCCCCTACTACTACGGAACTACCGTGACCGTATGGGCAAACGCCTCCCTTGGATCAGCATTCACCGGATTCACTGGAAACCTCACCGGAACCACCACACCACAAACACTCACCATCAACGGAAACAGCACCATCAATGCAATATTTATGCTCTATACCCCCGGTCCTGAAAATTGGTGGAACGCAACATGGCTTTACAGAAAACAGATACATATCGATCATACAAAAGTAACAGGAAATTTAACCAATTTCCCGGTACTCGTCGATATCATAAGTGGAGATTTCATTGGCCATGCCCAGTCAGATGCTGACGATTTTGTTTTCATAAATGAAATTGGTACAAAATTATCCCATGAAATCGAATCGTACAAAGCAACAACTGGTCATCTGATTGCGTGGGTAAATATACCCTCGCTCTCATCGACAGTCAACACCCTGATATACCTCTACTACGGCAATCCTTCAGCTCCGAATCAGCAGAACGTCCAGGGGACTTGGAATAATGGTTTTAAGGCCGTCTACCATTTGAAGGAAAATTGGAGTACAAGCGTCGGTCATTTCAAGGATTCCACGAGTAATCATTATAATGGCACTCTCACCGATGCTAATGGTAATTCAGCAAGCGATACTGGCATCGCTGGCCTCGGTTTCCGATTCAATGGCGATGCTGATTTTATTAATATCGGGGTAATTAATCACCCGCAACCAATCACGTATTCCTGTTGGTTAAAAGCGGATAATATCGCAGAGCCGCGAGGCGCTTTAGGTCGGTTTTATAATAGCTATTATCTCGGGACGTGGCCCTGGGGTTCTGGCGTGGTCCGTCAGAACATCTATGTGAATAATAATTTGTATTATAGCTCAAAGAGTGGAGTGAGCAATATGTGGTACCTGCTGACGGTGACGTATGATGGAAACACTATCCGGTATTATACGAATGCCGTTCAGGACATCAGTACCGCAGTCGTAGGAAATCTTTCCGCGACCACCTCCCCATGGCACATTGGTGATAACGGGAACGCTGAATTTTTCTTCAAAGGCGTTATCGATGAGGTTCGCATAGCAAACACGTGTTTTTCAGGAGGCTGGATCGCCACCTATTATCGCAACGTCAACAGTCCTTCAACGTTCTATACAGTGGACGTTCAAGAAACCCAGAGCGGTCTGCCACCCAGCATCTCAAATGAACATCCAGCAAACGCCGCAAGCAACATCGGGTTTAATCCACAATTACAGGCTGACGTTTCTGATCCTGATAACGACATGATCACCTGTGAACTATGGACGAATGCAAGCGGTACCTGGCAGTTATTAACAAGGAATATTTTTTACACTGGTTCTGGCACAATCTCAGCCACACCAACAGACATTATTAACCCCCTCACTAAATATTGGTGGAGGGTAAAATGTACAGACGATGGAATTAACTGGGTAACAAAAACATACAGGTTTACCACCGGGAAAGAAACACCGCTTATATTAGAAGTATTGCCTCAAAACAATATTACCACCAATTTCAACCCGAGATTAAGTGTCAAGGTCCTTGATTATCAAAATGATCTTCTCACCGTTACCTTCAAACAAAAAATTGGTAGCACGTGGGAGACATTAGGCACCTATAGCGGATATAGCGGATTATTTACGTATAATACAGTGAACATGGATGTGGTAAATCAAACGTATTACTGGAGTTATAATGTCACGGATGGAAAGAATAACTGGGTGAATGCCACAAGTCACTTTAAAGTGCGATTTTTCCCTCTAAGATGGTCAAACAATGATGCCCCCATTAATACGGTTGGTCCTGTTGCTGTCGACGTAAATAATGATAGTATTTATGAAATATTCCAAGTTGGTATAGGGAAAGTTATTTGTGTGAATGGATCAACTGGAAATACAATCTGGACCTATTATGATGACCAAATAGCTGGTCACTCAATACCGGTCGTGGCTGATTTAAACCATGACGGTATTCCAGAAATCGTCATCGCCTGTGATGAATCGAAAGCCGGCATCATCGGAAAAACACTTGCGTTACACGCCAATAATGGTTCCGTATACTGGCGGGTTGATGTTCCTACCGATCATCGGCATTTCGTCATCGCTGATATCGATGGAACCGGCTATCCGTATGTCTATGTTGTCGCTCATGTCGAACACGGGTGGATCTCCAAGCTACGAGGGACCGATGGAGCCGTGCTCGCACAGACAAGGGTGTATTACCCATGTCATGGGGGTCTGTCGATAGCGGATTTAGATAATGATGGTACTTTTGAACTCATTTTAGCAGATTATTACCGTGAACCCGGAAAAGGGATACAGTGCTATGATGCAGAGACGCTGAAACTCAAATGGTATATCCGCAATAGAGGAGACCCACAAATAGGGATCCTTGCTGATGTGAATAAAGACGGCGTTTTAGACGTCACAACCTCAAAATATCCCAGCGGACCAATCCAAGTGATCAATGGAGCGACAGCTTCAAATATAGACGGGTACAGCGGATTAACAAGTCCGACTCACTCACCGCTTACAATCTATGACATCGACGGCGATGGAAACCTCGAAGCACTCGTATGCCAAAATAGCAGGATCATGGTGTTCGATCTGTATACAAAGTCTCTCGACGCGAACCTCTCCACCGTCTCAGATGAACCCCCCTTCATGGCTGATGTCATTGGCGATAGTAGACTTGAGATTATCGCAGCGTATTATAGTAAAATTACATTTTATAATTCCACCTATCAAAACATTGGAACCATTAGCGGTGGCGCAGAACGATGGACACTTGTCCAGGACATCGATAACGATGGACAAAACGAACTCGTGGTTGACGAAGGCGGAGCTGGGCAGTTACGAGCGTATGAGACATCAGCTTATACGCCCACGCCGCAAGTAAGAACCGGTATGTACGGGTATAGTGAAAAATGCACAGGTGCGGGTGTCTATACGCCACCACCAGGAGCACCACAACCAATCCTCAAACAAGAGGCACCATACAATGGTTCGCTAGACGTTCCTTTCAACCCCACCTTGTCGGTCCACGCGGTCGAATATCAAGTTCACAAACTACAAAACAATCACATCATCGATTATCAGTACGATAAAATGAACATTACCATTAGTACGAGTATAAGTCCAGATGGACCATGGCAAACCATCGCCTCCTTTACAAATATTGGGAATGGAGTGTACACCACCCCGACCACAACCATGAACCAACCAGCGACAACCTACTACTGGAAAGTAACCGCAAAAGACATCAACACACAGGCTGGAGGAATCACCACAACAAAAATCTATCACTTCACAACGAAATCCCCCCCAACCATAGGGACCGTCAGCATCTCACCTTCATCACCCTACCAAGATCAGAATGCCACCTTCAGCGCACCCATCACCGATGATGTCCATGTCAAACAAGCAAACCTACGAATCACCGGCCCTATAGGCTTTACTCCCAAAAATACAAGCCTCTATACCTATCAATGGACTCGCCTCACCTATGACGATTTTGAATCAGGATGGGGAAATTACACCTCAGGCGGGGCTAATTGTTCCCGGTATCAAAAAAAGACGGTCACGTCAAATATGACCACGTGGCCGCTCATCCCTCAAGGGAACTGGGCTGTCGACATCCAATCCAACTCAGGCAATGCATCATCATTCTCGCTTACCAACCCCATTGATATCCTGACACCTGGATACAATGCCATAAAAATCGATTTCTGGATGAACGCCTACAGCATGGATGACGGCAAAACATACGTCCTTGAATATTACGACGGAACCCAATGGATCACCAGAAAGACATATACACAAAACAACGGATCGTTTGACCCCAGTGTCTACACCGATACGACCTATAAATTCGCCAACTGGATCAACTTCCATGACATGGTCTGGATCAACAAATCCACCTATAATTTCCCGACCAACATGAAGATTCGTTTCCGCTGCACCGCATCTGATATTAATGATGATGTGTTCATCGATCAAATCTCTATCAACGCCACCCGTCTAGAACCAGCCCTATATACCACAACTGTAACTTTTGCCATCCCTGGCCAATACAATTACTCTATCTGGTGCGCAGATGTTAACGGTAACACCAACAGTTCAACGGTCCAGCAATTCACGGTACTATCAAACAGCGTCCCACCGCAGATAACGAATGTGCTCATCACTCCGCCTTCAGCAATCCAAAGCGAACTCGTCAACATCACCTGTCAAGTCCAAGACAACAAACCCATACAAGATATCCGCATCAATATCACAAACCCCGACACTACCATAATGAACACTTCGATTCACTTTAACAAAATCAATTCGTATACGTATTATTACACGCAGAATTATTTCACCATCGGCACCTACCATTTCTACCTCTGGGCAATCGATAGTCTCAATAGAACAATGAAATCACCAACATACTCCTTTAACATCACACAAGCTCCTCAAAATACACCACCGATATTAGCACCGATTGGGAACAAATCAGCAAAGACAAGCAACCTGCTTACCTTCACCGCAACGGCCACCGACCTTGAGGCACCCCCCGAGACCCTCACTTATACCCTTGGCCCAGGCGCACCATCTGGAGCAAGTATCAACGCGACAACGGGGGTGTTCACGTGGATTCCGAAAGGGAGCCAGACAGGCGCCAAAACAGTCACGGTACGGGTTACCGATAACGGTATTCCACCACTCAACGACTCAGAAACTATTACCATCACAGTTGCTGTCTGGTCGGATAACTTTAATTCCTATACGCTTGCTCAACGCTTAGACGGCACCCCAGACGATAATGGATGGAAAGGCTGGAACAACATTCATTCCGCAGGAGGCACCGTCTCGAACAACGTCTCATATTCTTCACCAAAATCAGACATGATCACGGGACAAAACGACAACGTCCACCAATATTACGGTTACACCTCAGGAAAATGGGTGTACACCGCCTGGCAATACCTCCCCACGAACTACAATGGTAACACCTACTTCAACATCTTGAGCAATTACAGCGATAATGGGACCAATAATAAATGGGTACTCGAAATCGGATTCGATAACGTGACAAACACGGTCAAACCGTATTCCTTCGGCAGCGGCTCGTTGCCGCTGATCAAAGGTCAATGGGTTGAGCTACGTGCTGTGATAAACATCACCACCCGTACGTGGTGGTTCTATTACGGCGGCCAACTCCTCAGCACCTACACCGGTAGCAACAATGTGAAAAGCATTGCCGCGGTCGACCTGTATGCGAACGGAGCGACGAACGTCTACTACGATGACATGAGTCTACGACCCACGCTCACTCTTAAGACACAGGTGATTGGGAGCGGCACGATCACAAAAACTCCAGACTGTATCGCCTACAAAAGCGGTGATGTGGTTTCCCTGACCGCGACACCAGGCATGGGATACATCTTCGCTGGTTGGACTGGTACGGTCCCCTCAGGCCATCAGTATGACAACCCCCTGAGTATCACCATGAATGCGAATAAGAACATCACTGCGACGTTCACGATCCAAGGCGGGCCAAACACGCCACCTGTCCTAGCCCCGATCGGTAATAAATCAGCAAAGGCAAGCAACCTGCTCACCTTCACCGCCACGGCCACCGATCTTGAAGCGCCCCCTGAGATTCTCACCTTTTCCCTCGACGCAGGCGCACCTACCGGCGCAAGCATCAACGCGAACACCGGAGTGTTCACCTGGACACCGAAAGGAACTCAAACAGGAACTAGTACAATCACGGTGCGCGTCACCGACAACGGCAACCCACCAATGAACGACTCGGAAACCATCACCATAACCGTCTCTGACTGGTCAGACAACTTCGATACTTACACGCTTGCACAACGCTTAGACGGTACAGCAGACGATGGAGGGTGGAAAGGCTGGGACAACAACCATTCTGCAGGGGGAACTGTCTCCGGTAACTTCTCCCACACCACCCCTTACACCGATATGATCACTGGACAAAACGATAATGTCCATCAATACTACGGATATACTTCAGGGAAATGGGTGTACACCGCTTGGCAATACCTCCCAACGAACTACAATGGAAAAACATACCTTACTCTCCTGAGTACGTATAGCGATAACGGAACAAAAAAATATGCCGTCGAGATCCAATTCAATAGTGCCATAAATAAAGTCAAACCCTATGCATATGGGAACGGCTCGTTACCATTAATCAAAGGTCAATGGGTTGAGCTTCGCACGGTGATGAACCTCACCAACCACACATGGTCGTTCTATTACGGCGGACAACTCCTCTGCACCTACACCGGCAGCAATGTGAACGGCATCGCGGCAGTAGACCTCTGGGCCAATGGCGCCACGAACGTTTACTACGATGATATGAGTTTAACACCGTCATCGACTCAATAATCTACAAAAGGGTTAATGACATCTTAACATGGCGAATGGAGTTATTGATTAGCTTTTTTAACTGACTATAACTGTTAGACCCTCCGACCATGTACTAACAACACCATGCTCATCACGAGCCTGAACCTT